>QWCZ01001533.1_pt1 | contig 10159 bp, 6 predicted proteins | sample 1972651 | NCBI WGS metagenome assembly QWCZ01 (sample SAMN09866695, study PRJNA288562) | Human oral metagenome isolate pre1_saliva, whole genome shotgun sequencing... | isolation source: mouth | host: Homo sapiens | place: USA: California
GTGGTGGTGCTGGGCATTCTGCTCATGTTCGCCTCGTCGTGGGCGCTGTCGCGCACGGTGTTGCGCGGCGAAGTTTCGACCTTCCACCTCGAATTGCCGCCCTATCGTCCACCGCAGTTCTGGCAAACGCTCTACACCTCGCTCATCGACCGCACGCTCATTGTGCTTTGGCGCGCCCTGGTCTTCGCAGCTCCCGCCGGCGCAGTGATTTGGCTCACCTGCAACATCGAGGTGGGCGGCGCTTCGATCGCGGCGCACCTCATCGGTTGGCTCGACGGCCCGGCGTGGTTCATGGGGCTCAACGGCATTGTCCTCCTGGCCTATGTGCTGGCGATTCCGGCCAACGAAATCGTGGTACCCACCATCTTGATGCTTACCCTCATGGCCTTGGGACAGGCCGACGGCGGCACGGCGGGCGTACTCATGGAGGGGAGCGACGAACAGACGCGCGACATCCTGCTTGCCGGCGGCTGGAATCTGCTCACAGCGGTGAACCTCATGCTCTTCTGCCTGCTGCACCACCCGTGTTCCACGACGCTCTACTCCATCTATAAGGAGACGCGCTCTTGGCGCTGGACGGCACTCTCGGCCCTCTTGCCCTTGGCGCTGGGCATTGTCCTCACAGTACTCGTCGCCACGGTGTGGCGCCTGTGCTGAGCGCGCGGCATTCGACACGCAACTCCCGCTCGATCGCCCGACAGCAACGAAACATTCGGCGGCCGATCGCACTTTCCACCCTCAAAAACAGAGGGTGGGGAGCGCGATCGGCCGTTTTTTTTGTGATTTCGCACCTCTTGCACGACATTAAATGTAAAAACCACCGAAGACTACCTAAAACAATCGGCGAAGTCCCGGGCTTTTCCCAAATAAAGCCCAAGACGAAGAAAATAGTCAGGGGCGAAAGGCAGGAAATCGCACACCGTGGCCTATATTTGCCGCACAAAGTAAGCATTGTGCCCTTTTGGCACGCGAAAAAATTCACCCGCGTCACTTTGGGTTCGACTAAACTAGCACAAGCACAGCCCCTTTTTCAGGTGTCGTGCCTGTTTTTCGGCGCCCCGTGCCCGACGAACAGTTCGTTCGCCCTTACACGACGCAGCAACAACCCACTTTACGGCGTATGAAAAAACAATATCTTTCCGCACTTGTCCTCGCGCTCTTCACGGCCACGGCCAGCGCGCAGATTACCACCAAAGATCAGGCCAAAGCCCACATCGAAGCACTCCGAGTAGCCGACAGCGAAGCTGCCGATGATGCGATAAGCGCAGTGAACGCCGCTTCCAACGAAGCCGGCTACAACGATGCGGTCAAGACTTTCTACCAAGCCATCAACGGCAGTAGGGTTTACTTCACGAACTCCGCTCGCGGTGGTGGAAAGAGCTACCTCACGCTTTCTCCGGCCTTCGCTGCTGCCGGCGATCGCACCGAAACTCCCACAGCCGAAAACGTGTTTGAACTCGAATACAACGAAACGAACAACGCTTTCGCGCTGAAACACGCTGTGACGGGTCGCGCATTGAAGAACCTTCCCAACTTCAACATCCCCATTCCCACCACTGCAGAAGAAGGCGGTCTCTACTCCTTCGTAGCGACAGGAAAAAACAATACGTTCTCGCTTCGCAATGACGCCACCGGTGGCAACCAAAACTTCCTCCACCTCGCCGGCGACAAGAGCGGTGCACAATATAATGTAGTACGTTGGAATGCCGGTAGCGGTGCGCTGAACGATGCTTCAACTTGGGCGATTGAAAGCGCAGAAGACGTCACGGATGATGATATTTTCGAAGCTGCCAACAATCGCTTCGAAGCTTTGAACCTGCTCAACGAGACGTTCGGCAGTGCCCTCGGCCAGCGCTATGTAACGAAAGAGACCCAAACGACTCTCAAGAAACTCGCAACCGGCAAGGGAGAATTAGCCGATGTGCAAGATTTGCTCTCGGCTTATGCTGACAAGACCTCGTTTGCTCTCAACATGCCCGAACGTGGTGACTTCTTCCGCATCAAGTCGAACGACGGCTCGCGCTACATCACAACAGACGGCGCTGCTGCCGGCGAATGGCAGTTGAAAACAACGACCGGCACCCCGGACGAAAACACGATTTTCTGCTTCGACGGCACGAACCTCGTGTCGCTCAAGACCGGCCGTGCCGTATATCTGAGCAACAACAAGAGCCAAGCCAAACTCGCAGCCTACGACGTGGCGACGCCCGCTACGGTAGAATTCGGTGAACTCGCCGACGGCAAGTACAAGGTTATCTTGAAGCAAGGCAACCAAAAGGCAACGGTTCACCTTTGGCAGGACGCTCGCACCAACGTTGACGGTTCAGGCGGCGACAATACGGGCAATGTGCTCACTCACCTTCAACTCGAGGAAGTTGAAAACGTACCCGTTCAGCTCAATGCCAATGGATTGGCTTCGTTCTGCGCCCCCTACCACATGGAAGTGCCTGCCGATGTTGAAATCTACGTAGCCAGCAGCTTCAACGCCGCGAAAGACCGCATCATCCTCACCCAACTCAGCGGCAACATCATCCCCGAAGGTACCGCAGTAGTCCTCAAAGGCGCAGCTTCCACGAAGATCAATCTCACTTACGCCGAAGGCAACATGACCGTAACGCCCCCCGCAGTGAACCTCTTCCAAGGTAAAGCCACTCCCTCGCAGATTGCAGCCGGACAAGAGGCTCGCGCACTCAAGGGCGACGAGTTCGTGGTGCTCAGCACGCCTTACGTTCGCGGTTTCCGTGCCTTCCTCAGCTCCGCAGCCGGCGGTGCCACTCGCTCGCAGCTCATCTTCCCCGGCGTGACGGCCGTAGACCGTGTAGCCGCCGCTGAAAACGCTGACGCTCCCATCTTCGACCTCAGCGGTCGCCGCGTAGAAAAGCCCGTAGCCGGACAAATCTACGTACAGAACGGCAAGAAGTTCTTGCAACGCTAAAATCTCTCGCAGCGCGTCTGCACTTGTCGTGTCACATCGTGAAACGGTAGCGCGCGAAATCCACTCGCGCCCACCGCTTCACGCCCGACACGCTCGCGGCGCACGCTCAAACGATATTTACTCACACAGATAAAAATCACTCGTAATGAAGAAATACACCACTCCCCTGCTCGCTCAATATGCCATCGCCACCGAAGGCCTGATGGAAATGAGCCTCAAGACTCCCAAACCTGCTACCGGCACGCTGAATGGTGGGGATGCCGACACTTTCGAGAAGCAATTCTCGATCTGGGGCGACGACTACAGCGACGGCCAAGCCGACGACTTGGATTTCAACAGCACCGGCATTTTCTAAATACCGCCTTATAGAAGCGCCCGGCTCAGCACAGGCACTTCACAACAAACCCGCTCTGCTCGGGAAGTCCTCCATCGGGGCTTCTCAGCAGAGCGGGTTCGCTGTTTTGCGACGCGCCGGCCATTTGTTCGGCGGCGAGTGTCCTTGCGGGCAAGGCACAAAATCAGTCCACCTCCGTGTCCCAATCCTCGCCCGGCTCAAACATCGCCGACAAACGGCCGGCGGTCGACGGCTGTGTGAGGGCAAAATCCGGCATGTCCGCGCCTTCGGCCGACGACTCCTTATTATATAGAGCAGCACGCACAGCTGGGAGAGCAAAGTCCACATCCGCGGTCGAGAACTTTGCATCTGTCGACGAGAACTCCCCCTCCGCGGCCGAAGACTCGTCGGCCGGCGCCCCGGGATTGTCGACAAAGAGCGCGCGCACGGCCGCAACAATGCGACGGAACTCAGGCGTGGCGTGATAGGCCGTGTGTTTGCGCAACATCTCCTCAAAGGGCGCGACGGCATGGCGATAGGCCGCGAGCTCGTTCTGCTGTTGCACCGCATGGCAGGCCAGTTTCGTGATTTCGCGCTCGCGTTCGCGGCGCAACACATCGCAAACCGCCGACAAGATGGGCCCCAGTACCACATCCACCAAGTCATGGCCGCGCATGTAGAGATAAGCCGTTTCGGGCGTCACGCCCAAGCGCACCATCTCTTCGCGCAGCGGTTTGTAGGTGGCGCGTGCCTGCGGAAATCGGCGTTGCAAGGCCGCAATCTGCCGATTGACACGGCGACGCAAGTCGTCGATCATGCGTTCGGGGTGATAAAGTTGCACTTCTCTCACCTCAACCGTGCGCGCCAAGTCGGTAAGCGAAAATTGGGTGAAAAAGCCGTAGCGATAGGCCCAGACATTCCACACCAAGAGGGGGTGGACGATGCGCGAGAAGGCCGTGAGGAAGGCGCGGAAGTCGAAAATCACCCGATCGTTGAGCGTGGCCATGACACACACGCGGTCGAGCACTTCAGCGTGGCACTGGAGGTTCTCAATCGCATAGACAAAGGTGTGCACCACATAGGGCGATCGGCACACCATCTCGCTGGTGGGCGTCGCGCCCTGCATGAGAAAATCGTAGTCGGCGTCGACACACGCGATCATGTGCGGGCCGAGCCGATTGGCCAAGGCGATTTTCTTGCCGCGCCCCAGCGTAAGGCGCGAGGGAAGCACCACTTCAAACTGCACATGGGGCGCGGCCTCGCTCAGGGCGTCGCGCCAAAAGAGGATGTCGTCGTAGCTTTCGACGTAGGCCACGGCACGCGGCCGCGCCGCACGCCCTTCGAGCCGAGAGGCCGCGGCGATGTAAGCCGAATTCAAGTGAGAAGAGAGACGAGACATGGCAGGTGACGAATAAGACTGGGGGAAAAGGCGTTGCGGGGAGGCCGGATCAGCGCCTCAACGGGTGATTTCCTCGATTTCGGTGACGTGATCCTCCCAACCGTCGAGAATCACCGCCGGCGAGTGGGTGGTGAGAATGATTTGGCCGTGGGGATTGAGGGCGCGCACCATGCTGATCAGGCGCTTTTGCCAGTCGAAATGTAAACTCACCTCGGGTTCGTCCATGAAGAACACCCCCGGTTGCCGATCCTGCACCAGGGCGGTGAGCAGGAGGATGAGCATTTGTTTCTCGCCCGACGAGAGAACGTAGGGCGAAAGCGGTTCGTCGTATTGCAGGAAGCGGAGTTCGTTGCTCGATCGGTCGAGTCGCTTGCCCGTTTCGCTGAAGAGGTCGTCGAGCAAATCCTGGAACTGCGTTTTGGCCGCTGCGGCCTCAGCCGCTTCGGCGCGCGCACTTTCGCTGCCCGAAGTGAGGAGGGCGATCATGCGGTTGCCCACATTCACCTGATAGTCGAGATAACGGCGTTGCAAACGGTAGAGTTGCCAGTCGAGCTCGGTGAGCACCGCGCCGTCGGCGAGCGTAGTGATGCGATCGGCGGCCACCAGTCGGCTATCGATGGAGCGCACCAATTCGTAGCGCACCATTTCCGCCCCGTCGGGGGCGAGGGTCACACACACATCGTCGTGCTGTCCGCCTCGCAGCGTGCCGGAGGGCGCGAGATGGCCGGCGCGCTGCACGAGGCGGGCAAGAATGGTGCTTTTGCCGGCACCGTTCTTGCCACTGAGCACGTTCACGTCGGGACGAAGCACCCAATCGATGGGTTTTCGCCCGTTCCACAGACTGCTGATCTCGATGCGAGCGATGTGAGAAGCGTATTGCGAAGTCATAGCGCGTTAGGTTTTGAGCCCCGATGAGGCGGGTGTGTCGACAAATATAAGCATAAAACCTTTACAATCGACACCTTTGGTCGCCAAAAGCTCGCAAAACGTCGATTCTCCGTCAACTTTTGTCGGGAAAATCGCCGAAGTCGGCACAACACGCGCACGCTAATCGCGTGAGAATGTGTAACTTTGCGGTCTATTCCCTCGCGTTGCACCCCGTGTCCGCCCGCAGCGGCACGACGCGCCCGCGCTTCTATTCACAGACTAAACTATCTCCTTATTTATATGACCGCACGCCTCCTTCCGCTTGTGCTCCTGGTCGCCGCCGGCGTCACGGGAGTGGCCCGCCAACGCGTCGTCACCGGCACCGTTGTCTCGAAAAAAGACCGCCAACCCCTCGAGCTGGCCACCGCCCGCCTCGTCTTGCGCAGCGACACCACGCGCCTCGTGGCCGGCGCCGTGACCGACAGCCTCGGCCGCTTCCGCTTGGTCACCGAACAGACCGAGCCGCTGCGCCTGCGCGTGGGCTTCGTCGGCCTCACCTCGGCCGGCCAAGATGTGAAATTTCCCACCCCCGAAGCCGATAGCGTCGATGTGGGCACGATTCAGCTCGACGGCAACGACATGGCCCTGCGCGCCGCCGTGGTACGCGCCGTGGCCGCCCGCGTCGAGCAGCAGGGCGACACCACCGTCTTCAACGCTTCGGCCTTCCGCACGGCCGAAGGCGCCACACTCGAAGCCCTCATCAAGCAGCTTCCCGGCGCCGAAGTGAGCGACGACGGTACGATCAAGATCAACGGCAAGACGGTCAAGGAATTGCTCATCAACGGAAAAGACTTTTTCAAGGGCGACACGAAAGTGACCATGAAAAACCTGCCCACCAACCTCGTCTCGCGCGTGAAAAGCTACGACAAGAAGAGCGACTACGCCGAACAAACGGGCGTCGACGACGGCGAAGAGAGCTTCGTGCTCGACATCAGCACCAAACGCGAGCTGAACCAGAGTTTCGTGTCGAACACCGACGTGGCGGGCGGCGTCGACGACGAAGACGGCAGCGCCCTCTATTCGGCCAAATTCATGGGCATGCGCTTCACCGACCGCTCCCGTGTGGGCCTCATCGCCTCGCACAACAACGTGGGCGATCGCGGTTTCGGCGGCCCCCGCGGCTTCTCGTCGAACAACGGCGGACGCACCACCTCGACCATGATCGGTACGGACTTCGCCTGGGAGAACGGCCGCGGCAAATACGACGCCGGCCGCTTCGAAGTGGGCGGCAATCTCCTCTATCTCCGCAACGACAACCACACCGAGACCATCTCGTCGGTCGAAAACTTCGTCACCGCCACCCAAAAGGGTAGCTTCGACGCCGCCCACGCCGATGCCAACAGCCTCAGTCAGGCCGTTCACGCCCGCCTGCGCATGAAGTGGAACCCCGACTCGCTCACGCAGCTCTCGTTCCGCCCGAGCTACGAGTGGAGCCGCGGACGCACCAACGGCAATTCGCGCTCCGCCACCTTCGACGTCGATCCTTTCGATCGCTACGGCGTGAGTTCCGTCGACGAGGTGCTGGCCAACGTCCACAAAACCCGCTTTGTCGGCGACACGGTGCGCGTGGCCGACTCGTTCCTCAAGAACGTCAACACCCGCTACGACCTCTCGCGCACCACCACCCACAAGGTCGAAGGGGATCTCAACCTCACGCGCCTCATCGGGGGGCGCAACGGTCGCAACATCGCCTTCGAAGCCAGCGGCGGCTACACCAACACGGCCAACGACGCCTACTCGCGCGCCGACCTCTACAAGCGCGTGGCGGCCGACGCCACAGGCCCCCGCATGGCCGCCGGCGGCACCCACCAATACACCGACCGTCCCTCCACTTCGTGGAACTATCGCGTGGGACTCTCCTACGTGCAACCCCTCGCCCGCAAAATCTTCCTCGAAACCCGCTACAGCTTCCAGCACAAGTACACCGACGGCGACCGCTCCCTCTACAACCTCATGAGTCTCGACGGCTACTCCACGCTCGCCGACTTCCTCAGTGCGCACACACAGCTCGGCACCGTCTCGCAACTCTATGTCCCCGGCACCACCGGCGTCATCGACTGGCTCGACCCCGCCCAACTCCTCAGCCGTCTCAAGGCCGACGACGTGCAAGCCGCCGTGCGCGACGCCCAAAACTCGCAGTACGCCACCTACCGCTACGACAACCACCGCGTGCAAGTGGGCTTGCGCTACAACGTGGGCGCCGTGCGCCTCTCGGCCGGCGTGCAGCTCTCGCCCGAACGCACCCGCCTGCAATACGAGCGCGCCGCCATCGGCCGCATCGACACCGTGCGCAACGTCCTCAACTTCGCCCCCAACGTGCACTTCCGCTACGCGTTCTCGAAAACCACCAACCTCGATTTCAACTACCGCGGACGCTCCTCGCAACCCTCCATGACGCAGCTCATCGGCGTGGTCGACAACTCCAATCCCCTCCGCATCTCGGTGGGCAACCCCGGCTTGCGCCCCGTGTGGAACCACGAGATGCACCTCTATTATAATGCCTACAACGCCGAACGCCTGCAGGGACTCATGGCGCACGCCGACTTCAACTTGGCCACCGGCAGCATCTCGCAACTCACCGTCTACGATGATGTGACGGGTCGCCGATTCACCCGCCCCGAAAACATCGACGGCAACTGGAACGCCGCAGCCGGCCTGACCTTCAACACGCCGCTCGACAGCGAAAAGGTGCTCAACCTCTCCACCTCGACCGATGCCAACTTCACCCGCTCGGTGGGCTTCGTGGCCACCTCAGCCGCCGCCTCCACCCTGCCCGATGCCCCCTCGCTGCGTGAGGTGAACACCCTCTTTGCCGGCGTCACTGCCGACAAAAACCGCACCGCCGTCACCGCCCTCTCCGAGCGCCTCGATCTTTCCTACCGCCGTTCGTGGTGGGACCTCACCCTCAACGGACGCGTGGCCTACCAGCACTCCAACTCCTCGCTGCTCACCGCCGCCAACCTCGACACGTGGAGCTTCGCCTACGGCGCCGCGGCCAACTTCACCCTGCCCTGGGGCATGACCTTCTCCACCGACCTGCGCATGACCTCGCGCCGCGGGTTCTCGGCGGCCGAATTCAACACCAACGAACTGGAGTGGAACGCCTCGATCTCACAGTCGATGCTCAAAGACAAAGCCCTCACCCTGCGCCTCGAAGGCTTCGACCTCCTCGGGCAGCAAAGCGAAATCACCCGTTCGCTCACCGCACTGGCGCGCACCGACGCATGGACGAACATGCTCCACACCTACGTGATGCTCCACGCCATCTACCGCCTCAACCTCTTCGGCGGTGCCAAACTGCCCGAGCCTCCCGAAGGCCATCCGCGCGGCGAGCGTCCCGGCGGCAACTTCCGTCCCATGCAGCCCGGCAACAACGGCGGTCGCCCCGGTGGCGGCCACGGCCACGGATTCTAGACACACACCAACTCCCTTTCAACCCCACATTCTCCTAACCTAGAGTGTGGGGTTGTTGCATCTGTGCGCCCTTTTCCCACAGGACTCCGCCCCAAAATCCACTGAAAATTGCCCCTTCAGGAGAAAAAAAGTTTCTACTATCACAAAAAAAACAATTTCACATGCCATATTCTCAACAAAATACCATATCTTTGCAAACAAACCAGCAACAAGCACAAAGAACACCCAGTTAATTAAAATCTCATCCCTATATCATAGAGATTCTGCAAAGCATTACGACTATATACTCCAATCCTGTATCGCAGGTGATTTATAACCTAAAGAATCGTTTTCAAATCAGTCTCTCACAAAGAATCTTACGAACAACTTCCGACCGTTTTTACACAAACTCAACAATTAACACATAGTTATGATGAAAAAGATTGCAAGTTTTTTAAGCGGGATCATCCTCTTGATGGTGGTGATTGTCGCCACATGTTCATTTAATAGTGTAAATAACGCATCAGATGATGATCAAACATGCCAAGTAACAGTTCTGACCAACGATGGGGAACCGGCTAAATATGTCAAAGTTTCCACAGAGGTATCCGGTAACCCGTTATCTTGCTGCGGTGGTCGCACCTTTGAGACAAACAAAAATGGCGTAGCTATTCTCTACTGGGTAAAAGGATGTAAACTAACCAAGGTTTATGTAAAGGGCACTGCTTACAAAGTAGATTATAAAGATGGTGGTAGCTACACCTTGACACTGAAGTAGCAAACACGTTTTTGCGACATCGGTGTTTACCTTGTCCAAGGAAGACACCATTTCTCCACAACACCATAGTGTAAAATACGGTAAAAAGAGGCCGAATCCACTTGGATTCGGCCTTTAATTATGATTCACCCGCCCCGAAAACATCGACGACCGCCTCCATCGTCCGCCGTGTGCCCTCTTCTTCTCGCCTATTGTGCCTTTCGATCCCTTTCCTTCGTCCTCTTGTCTCAACAAAGAGCGCCACGCTACAAACCTGTAGCGTGGCGCTTTCGTTCAATAAGGTTTTCTTCTCATAGGTACCGGTCTCACTTATGGACAGTGCAAGAAGAGAGGAAATCTTTGGAATGGTGTCATGGTTTGACCGTCTTCTTTCCGTTCACGACCTGCACTCCG
>QWCZ01004352.1_pt1 | contig 10155 bp, 7 predicted proteins | sample 1972651 | NCBI WGS metagenome assembly QWCZ01 (sample SAMN09866695, study PRJNA288562) | Human oral metagenome isolate pre1_saliva, whole genome shotgun sequencing... | isolation source: mouth | host: Homo sapiens | place: USA: California
CCAAACGTCCAGAATGTCCTTGTTAGCCTTGAGGTTGTGGCCACCACACTTAGGGCAGACGCAAGCGTCACCTAAATAGGTCTTAGGATCGTCGGTGAACCAAGCATCAGAGCCCTTCTCGCGGAAAAGCTTGATAACAGCGTCAAGTGTCTGGTCATTAATGACAGTCTCGCCACAGTCTTCGCAGGTGAAAGCAGGGATTGGAACGCCCCAGTTACGCTGTCTGGAAATACACCAGTCAGGACGGCCCTCAACCATGGAGCCAATACGCTTTACCGCGTTTGCAGGATAGAACTTAACCTTTGTAAGCTCCTCTGCTGCCTGCTGACGCAGACCAGTCTTATCCATGGAGACAAACCACTGGCTTGTTGCACGGAAGATAACGGGCTCTTTACAACGCCAGCAGTGTGGATAGCTGTGCGTAATCTCTTCTGCAAGAATGAGCGTTCCACGGTCTTTGAGCCACTGAACAATGACAGGGTTAGCCTCATTGACCTCCATACCAGAGAAGGGGCCACCAGTGCCCTGACCGTCACCCTTGAAGAAGTGGCCGTCATCATCTACAGGCATGGTCTGAGGGATATCAAAACGAACACCAGCGTTATAGTCGTCTACACCGTGACCAGGCGCGGAGTGAACAACACCGGTACCATCGTCAAGGGTAACGTACTCTGCGTAGATAAACTTACCAGTGTTGCCAAGATCGCCAAAGATTGGCTGCTTGTACTCATTACCTGCAAGCTCAACGCCAGTCTTCTTCCAAGTATTACCTTCTGCGTCCTGAGCAAGTTTCCAATCGGTATAGCCAAACTTGGCAGCAGCCTTCTCTGCAAGAGCCTCAGCAACAATCTCTATGTGTCCATCAGGAAGCTCAAGAGCAACATAGTTAGCCTCAGGGTGCAGAATAACTGCCTCGTCAGCAGGCATTGTCCATGGAGTTGTAGTCCAGATGTCTACCCAAGTCTTACCTGCGTAAGCCTCAAGACCCTCAGGAACAGTAGTAAGCTCAAAGCGAACAAAGATTGCAGTAGAGGTGACATCGTGATACTCAATCTCTGCCTCAGAAAGAGCTGTGTGGTCATGAGTACACCAGTGAACAGGCTTGGTACCTCTATACACAGAGCCCTTGTCGTAGATTGCCTTGAAGATCTCAACATCAGTTGCGTCGTAATCGTTGACGTAAGTGAGATAAGGATTGTCCCACTCACCCAACACACCAAGGCGCTTAAAGCCCTGACGCTGAGTATCTACCTGCTCAACCGCCATCTTGCGGCAGAGCTCACGGATCTTCTCGGTAGACAGCTGATTGAACTTTTCTGTGCCAAGCATCTGCTCAACCTTGTGCTCGATTGGCTGACCATGGCAGTCCCAACCAGGAACATAAGGGGTCTGGAAGCCCTGCATAGCCTTATAGCGGTTGATGATGTCCTTGGAAATCTTATTCTGTGCGTGACCCAGGTGAATTGGACCATTTGCATAAGGAGGTCCGTCATGAAGGACAAACTTGTCATGTCCCTCATTCTTCTTCATCAGAAGCTCATAAACATTGTTTTGGTCCCAATCAGCCAAACGCTGAGGCTCATTCTGCGCAAGTGATGCGCGCATAGGAAAGCCTGTATTTGGCAGGTTGGTAGTCTTTTTGTACTCGTTTGCCATCAAGCACAACCTTTCTGGGCACAAATAAAGCGCCCGTCCCTCACAGCTGGGACGAAGCGCCACAATACACTTCGTTGTAACCACCCAGCGACGGATATGTCCGTTTACTCGGCTGGCCTGTCACGGCGACCATTTCCGGCAGCATCTACTAGTACAAAAAGCTTGTACGTTTGAACTGCAGCTCCGAGGTGATGTTCACACGGACGCAAATGCGGACTTCCACCAACTCCGCTCGCTTGAGATTTGCGCTACCCAGCTACTGTCCTCATCACAGCTTGTGTTAGTAATACTACCACGTCTTGTACTCATTGAACTAAGTAATACGTACGCGTAAACCGTTTTTAACAAATTACACGGAATTCAAATTTTAAATTTTGATAGAAATAAAAAAAGAAGAGTGGGTACAACAAACCTAATATCTAAGTGAGCTCATATCACATTTGAGCCAAACAGGTAAAGGGACGTGTATGGCAGATAACAATAACAAGCACCGTAGATCTATGTCGATGCTACTCTATATTGCAGTAGCCATCTTTGTATATCTCCTGCTTAGCAACACATTACTACCAGGACTCTTGCGCCAACAGGTACAAACTGTTTCGTACAGTGAGTTTCTTAACAAGATTGACAACAATGAAGTCACCAAGGTAGACCTTAATACTGGCAACAGAAACATTAGGTTTACAACAGGCTCTGGAGATTCCGAGAAGGTCTTTGAGACTACGCAGTTCCCTAATGATTCAACGCTGGTTCAGACGCTCAGAGACCACAAAGTTGATTTCTCGGCTTCTATTCCTGACAACTCTACAAACATGCTGCTCTATGCCCTCATCCAGTATGGAATCCCTCTAGTTCTTTTCTTGGGCATTGGCTACTTTATTAACCGCTCCCTTAAACGTGCTATGGGAGACGATGGTCCTTCCATGAACTTTGGCGGTGGCTTTGGTGGTCTTGGCGGCAATCTTGGCCGCTCAAGCGCTAAAGAAATTAAGGGAGAAGACACGGGCATTACGTTTAAAGACGTTGCCGGCCAAGAAGAGGCCAAAGAGTCTATGCAAGAGATTGTTAGCTTCCTTAAGACTCCTGATAAGTACAAAGAGATTGGTGCTCGCTGCCCTCGTGGCGCCTTGCTTGTAGGCCCTCCAGGTACTGGTAAGACCCTCATCGCTAAGGCAGTTGCTGGTGAGGCTGGCGTTCCTTTCTTCCAGATTGCTGGCTCTGAGTTTGTTGAGATGTTTGTTGGACGCGGTGCAGCAAAAGTCCGTGATCTCTTCAAGCAGGCAAATGAGAAAGCTCCTTGTATCATCTTCATTGACGAGATTGATGCAGTTGGTAAGCGCCGTGATGCTTCCCTTAACTCAAATGACGAGCGCGAGCAGACCTTAAACCAGCTACTCTCCGAGATGGACGGCTTTGACAACCACAAGGGCATTGTTGTTCTTGCAGCAACAAACCGTCCAGAAACTCTGGACAAGGCACTTCTGCGTCCTGGTCGTTTTGACCGCCGTATTCCTGTTGAACTTCCAGACCTTAAGGGTCGTGAGGCAGTCCTTCAGATTCACGCTAATGATGTAAAGATGGAGCCAGGTGTTGACCTCTCTATCATTGCTAAGTCCACACCAGGCGCATCTGGCGCAGACCTTGCAAACATCATCAACGAGGCAGCTCTTCGCGCTGTTCGCTTTGGACGTCGTCGTGTTACCACTGAAGACCTCACCGAGTCTGTAGACGTTGTTATTGCCGGCGCAAAGAAGAAGAACACTGTTCTTTCTGAGCACGAGAAGGACGTTGTTGCTTATCACGAGACCGGTCATGCAATTGTTGGTGCCATCCAGAAAAACGATGCTCCCGTTACCAAGATCACCATTGTTCCTCGTACTGGCGGAGCTCTTGGCTTTACCATGCAGGTTGAGGACGATGAGCGCTATCTGATGAGCAAGAGCCAGGCTATGGATGAGATTGCTGTTCTCTGTGGTGGACGTGCTGCTGAGGAGCTTATCTTTGGCGAGATGACCAATGGCGCTTCCAACGATATTGAGCGTGCAACAGCTATTGCTCGCGCAATGGTTACGCAGTACGGCATGTCTGACAAACTTGGCATGGTTACCCTCAGCCAGCAGCAAAGCCGCTATCTTGGCGGTGGCTCTTCCCTCACCTGCTCTGAGGCAACAGCTGAAGAGATTGATGCCGAGGTCAGGCGCATTGTTGAAGAGGGACACCAGCGCGCACTCCAGACACTTAAGGAGAACCGCTTCAAGCTGCATGAGATTGCTCACTACCTGCAAAAGAAGGAAACAATCACCGGCGAGGAGTTCATGAATATCCTCAAGCGCGAGAATACCTTTGCACCAGTAGTTGAGAACACTAACGAAGAAGGTTCCACTACTCCTTCAGCAGAGTAATCTTTTCTCATAAGCAAAGTTAAACGGCCGCCTACAGTTGTAGGTGGCCGTTTTTTTGTGCCATATAAATCTTGTACTGTATATAAAAGGCGCTCGATCCAAGCTATCGAGCAAAGAGTTCCCAAAAAGCAACAGCAGATGACGCAGCAACGTTCAGAGAATCCACCTGATGTGACATAGGAATGATGGTAGTAACGTCACAAGCCTCAATAGTTTTCTTATCAAGTCCATAGCCTTCACTACCAAAGAACAGCGCGGCTTTTTTGCCTTCTACCAGCTTTTTATTTAAAGGTACTGCAGAATCTGTAAGCGCAAGAGCGCACGTAGTAAAAGAATGAGCTTTAAGCTTTTCTATAAGATCTAGCGACATTGTCTCTTCATCCAGACGAGTCCAAGGCACATTAAGAACCGTTCCCATAGAAACGCGCAGAACTCGTCTTGAGAGGTTGTCGGCACATTTAGCCGTCAAGATAACAGCGTCTACATTCAGAGCTGCCGCTGATCTAAACACTGCACCTACGTTATTTACGTCAACCAGATCTTCCAGAACGGCAATATGCTTTGAGGTGCTAAGAATTTCTTCTAACGCTACTCCTTGAATTGTCTGTATGAGAAGTATTTGCAAGAAAAGATAATGGCCTACAACCTGCAGCAAGCGCAGTCTCAATCACAAAATGTGACTCACAAATCATGACACCGCGGGACGGATCAAGGCGATTACGAAGCTGGTTGTCAGTCAGTCGAGCATACACATCAAGACGATGGTCGTCAGATGAATCTACATGAATAACCGGATATGTTGCCATAAATAACGTACCTCTCGCCTCTTGATAGACAGTATTCTCTCACTCTTGAGGCAAGAGCAACGTCATGTATTCATAAATTACTTCTGCAGCTGTTTTCTCTTAAGGAAGAAACTCAAAGAAATCAGTGAGACAGAAGAGCCCATAAGCGCCCCTTGTAATACAAACTGAGAATAGTCTGCAGTATCAGGGAGCAAAGACTTCTTCTGAGTCTGCTGAGGCTTCTCAGGAGTGTGAGTCTCAGGCGTTTCCGGAGTAGTCTCAGGCTGTTTCACATATACGTGAGTCCAATTTGCAGTAATGGCTGGCTGAGAAGTATCACTTGTGCCAATAACAAGATTGACCTTTAAATGCTGATACGAATCAAAGTGATCTGGATCTGCAGATGTTGGAGTAAGCAAATATTCAATTCGATACTGACCAACAGGCAAGGTGTCATCTTGGTATGAAGAATAGACAACATCCTTGAAATGATTTGAGAAATAAACAGCATTACCATCAGCGTCAACGACACGAGGCGTGCCATCTGGCAGATAGCTCAAATCAATAGTAAAGTGGCCGTCCTCAAATAGCTGAATATCGTAGGTGTCATTTCCAGCGGTCCTGGTAATGGCAATATCTCCATTATGAGTAGCAGCACTAACAGGGAAAAGCTGAGTAACATCTTGTGATTGAATCTCAGCCATAAGGCGAGCTGTCACGGCATCAATATCCAATACTCGTCTTGTACCTGCATCAACCGTGTGATCATAGCTGTAAGAAGAAATGGTAGCAGGAGCACTCTGAAGACCGGCATCGGTAGGCTTTAAAGTGTTTCCAGTATCTGAAACATATGCGGTGTGTGCGAGGGTGTAGTAATACGTAATATGTGTCACATACGTAGTTGGACGGACAACATTACCATCGCCATCATAGCCAGAGGAAATCGTATAAGAGTCAACTTCTTTGTGGTCAAGAATGTCATTACCCACTACCTCTGGAGCCTGGAACAGACCTTGTTTTTCAGTCTTATTTCCGTTGCTATCAACAAACGTTGTGAGGTTGCGATCAATATCAGATATACCTACGTGCATGGTATAGATGTAATAGAAGCCATGCTCTTGATCGTATGAGAGCGTTTTTTCCAGCTTATACTGACCCATAGGCAAACTAGTATCAATAACAGCAGTATTATCCTGACCAACCGACCCTTGTGCCAGCTGGCCATTAGCAATGTAAGAATTAACTCTGTCTCTGTGAGTCTGAATATCATTGTCTGAATCAAATTCAAACACTGGAAGCAAAATTCTACGATCAGTCACACCGGCAAGCTCTGGATGAGTCTGAATGTATGCATCTACAGCTGCATCATCTGTTGTATATCTCAGAGAATCATCTGGCGAGAAAAGCGACAAGTCAAACTGGTCTCTATCTAGGTAAACGAAATCACTTACCTTGCTATAGTTTGGATGAGAATCAGAGTTAACTGCCTCATAAGGCTTAACTTGCTCAAGATTATCAAACGATGTTGAATCATTGCCAACAAGCGAAGCAAAATCAGAAGGAAGAAGCTCATACGATTTGACATCAGTATGCAGTAACAACTGATTAGTAGAATGAGAATTTGATTGGCTAGTTGAAGCAGTAGCTACAGCAATTTTAGGAAAAGCTGAAATGCATAAAAGAAGTACGGCAAAAGCAGTACAAACACATCTAATATTTTGCGTAGTACTATTGACTCTAGTTGATGACATACGCTATTACTCCCCCTGCAATTGAAAAATAATTATTTCTAAATGTCGTATATATTACTCCAGTTTTGTTCATCTCCTATAGAAAATAATTCCACGTAAGTTCCATAAAATATGTGGTGAATATGCACTACACTAAATGAATGTGTCTTTGACTCATTTGCAGAAAGTCTGTTTGTCAAAACACGCTGATTTTTGCTATGTAACTTCGTTTTTATAAGGAGTGCTCCTTGGCTAAGCACTTTGCAAAAAGCTCTGCTTCTCATACCGCTAACCTACAACCTCTTTCTTCAGAGGAAGCTACAGAGAAAGCGCCTTCTCTTAAAGACTCAGTACCAAGCCTTGGCGATACTGATATGTACGTTGCTCTCAATGAAGAGCAGGTAAAAGCCAATCAGCTTAATGATTCTTCACAATCAGCGGAAGCGCCAGAAGAGCAGGCAGATGATCTAACTGTCATTGCTCCCCTTGATAGCGCAGAGCTTGGAGAAAAAGAAGAGGCTCCCGTTGTTCACAAGAAACATCAGTGGTGGAAGATACCTGCTGTGCTCGTTGGTATTCTCGCCCTTGTGTATGTGGGTGGAGCAATCTTCTTTAACTTCTTCTTTATGCCTCAAACCAGCATTTATGGTAAGGACTACTCCTTAAAACCTGCTTCAGATTTACAAGCTTCTAGAGCAAACGAGGCCTCAAATTACTCCGTCCAAGTCTCTGGAAACGGCGTAGATTTAACCATCAAGGCATCTGACATTGATTTGACGTACGACGCCGCTGGATATGCTCACGATGCTATTAGCCAGCAGAATCCTTGGATGTGGCCACTGGAAATTACTCGTAGCAGGTCCTTGAGCCCACATGCAACCGCTTCGTATGATACAAGCAAGGCGGACGCACTCTTTAATCAAAGAATTGAGCAGGCAAAAGAATCTGCTCAAACTCTAGAGAACAATGGTATTACCTACGATAGCTCGGCTAAAAAGTTTATTTTTGCTGACGACGCTATTGCTACAAGACTATCTCTTGAGGGTGTCCATAAAGACTTGCAAACCGCTTTTGATAATCTGAGCACTACCGTACAGCTTGGCCCAGAAAGCCTCATGAGCGCAGAAGACCTTGATACTGCCTTGAAGACTGCTAATTCATACGTTGCTTCTGCAGTCGATTTGATGCTCGGCGATTCTGCTGCATATCAGCTTGATCAAGACACCATTGCTAGCTGGATTAAGTTTGATGAGAATCTCTCTATTTCATTTGATACAGACGCTATTACCAAATGGGTCAACGAGACACTTGCTCCTGCAGTAGATACTCGCGGAACTTCAAGAACGTATAAGCGCTGGGATGGAAAAGAATTCACCACAAAGGCCGCTGGTGCATACGGTTGGGTTATTGATAATGACGCTGCTGTAAAAGCTATCTCTGACGGTCTGTCCGCTGGTCAGGCAACAAAGATTGAACTGCCTACAAAACAGTCGGCTGATACATTTACTAAACAGGGCGAGCAGGACTGGGGTGGTCGTTATATTGATGTTGACCTTACCCCTCAGCATGCTGTTCTTTATGGTGATGATGGAACCATTCTTTGGGAAGCCGATGTAGTAACGGGTATCCCAGACGGACATCACAACACTCCAGAAGGAGTCTGGTATATTACCAGCCACATTAGAAACGCTCGTCTTCTTGGTCCAAATGACGAGAATGGCAAACCAGGTTGGGATGCACACGTTGACTTCTGGTTGGGTGTAAAAGGTCAGGAAGTCGGTTTTCACAACGCTCCATGGAGAAGTGCGTTTGGTGGAAACATCTACAGAACAGGCGGTAGTCATGGCTGCATCAACCTAAGCTATGAAAACGCTCAAAAACTCTTTGATAATGCCAAAGATGGAGATCCAATTATCATTCACTACTAGGTTTTTCTTAGAAAATATATTTACGCGCGCTTTAGAAAATAATTCTGAAGCGCGCGTTTTTTTATGTCTTATAAAAGATCTACAACACGCTCTTTGTTTGCCATAAAATCAAGATACTCTGAACCTAAGCGAGAAGTGATCAATGAACTGGCAGAAGGAAATTTGCTGGCTGCTTCAACAAAACCATAGTCTCCTGTGCCGTAATTAAATGTCGCAAGTATATTATCAGACAGAAAGGTTCCTCCACCATCTGTATCGTATTCATAGTAGGAGACGGCAGGTAATTTGCGATTGCTTATAGCTTGAAGAGTATAAGCAGTCCCATAAAGAATATATTGATCAAAATCTTGTGATGAGAGAGAAACTAAATATAAAGCGACATCTTGCTCGATTGTTCCAATGATTTCTCCATTAACACTTACAACCCACGAAATGCCACCGTCTAATAATTCATTGTCTTTCTCTACAACTGATAAAATTGGACCAGATATATACACGTCGTTTATATTGCAGGTATAAGTCTTATATTCTCCAGACTCAAATTTCTCATATGAGAAAATATTATCAGCTGATTGCTCCCTTATAAATTCCACAGCTTCATGTTTTAAAAAATCGAGGTTTCGCTCCCTAACCGCTTCGGGTCTAAACCAATTACATATGAATATAGAGGCTATAAGCATTGCACCAAGAGTAGACAAAACTACTTTTCTTTTAAGCTGCATCATCTGTCACCTCATCATTACCTAGTAATAATGAAACTAACTAGAAGCTATTGTAACAATTGTTTACTCTTTAATCGTTTTAACTTTAAATCCAAAATAGTAAATGTGTCCTAACCAAACAATGACAAGGACAATACTGCCAACAATAACGCCTTTCATAAGCATGGCAATCAGACCTACAGCCATGACCAAGGTTACTGTAACAAGGATGCGTATTTTAGTCTTAACAGTCATCCCTTTTCCAGCTTTAAAATCAGCAAGATTATTTTGGTAAAACTTTGTATTAATAAGCCAATTATTGAGTCGGTCGGATGATTTTGCAAAGCAAAATGCAGCAAGTGCCAAAAATGGAACAGTTGGCAAAATGGGAAGCACTACACCAAGCACAGCAAGTGCCAAGCTTATACAACCTAGTGCCATAAAGGCAACGCGTTTAACTGACATAAATACTCCCCACTGCTTTTTGAGAGAGTTTACCATGTTTAACAAAAAGCAGTAGGGATATTGCTCAAACCAAAGTACTTCTTATATAAATTTATTTACTAGCAACGCCTAAAAACGTGGCATTTGACCTCCGCCAAAGCCCATATTCTTCATCATGGACTCCATGGCACGGCGACCCTTCTTTGCATTACCGCCCTGAGTCATAGCCTTCATCTTGCCCATCATCTTATTCATCTCTCCCCACTGACGAATAAGCTGATTAACTTCCTGAACGCTACGACCAGATCCCATAGAAATGCGACGACGGCGCTGACCATTAATAATCTTTGGACGCATGCGCTCTTCTTTGGTCATGGAACGAATGATAGCTTCAATCTTTCCCATAGAGCTATCATCCACACCACCCTGCTGGGCCATCATACGGTCACCACCAGGTAAAGCACCAATAAGCTTTGCAAGACCGCCCATCTTGCGAATTTGGTTCATCT
>QWCZ01004671.1_pt1 | contig 10147 bp, 8 predicted proteins | sample 1972651 | NCBI WGS metagenome assembly QWCZ01 (sample SAMN09866695, study PRJNA288562) | Human oral metagenome isolate pre1_saliva, whole genome shotgun sequencing... | isolation source: mouth | host: Homo sapiens | place: USA: California
CCGTTGATTTTGACGCGGAAGTTGCGGCCGATAATCATCGGTTCGAGTTCGGGGTGGTTGATGTTGGCGGGGATAATCGCGCGTCCGGCGGCGATTTCTTGGCGCACGAATTCGGGCGTGATTTGGTCGGGATGGGTCGGGATGTTCGCGCCGAAACTTTGACCTGCGTGCTGTTTTAAGAGCTTGGCGTATTCAGGTCGTCTGAAAAGCTCGTCCAGCTTCATGCGTTCGCGTATGGCGACGAACTCCATTTCGGGCGTGATGATGCCGCGGCGTGCATAGTGAAGCTGGGTTACGTTGCTGCCGCTTTTCGCACGGCGCGGGCGGGTGATTTGGTTGAAACGCAGATGGGCGGTTTGCGGGTCGTGCGCGCGTTCGATGCCGTATTCGCTGGAAAGCTTGGGCAGGATTTCGGTATCGCCGCGTTCGTCCAGCCATGCAGTGCGGATGTGCGGCAAGCCTTGTTTCAGGTCGATGTGTGCCGCCGGGTCGCCGTACACGCCGCTAGTGTCATAGACCGGAATCGGCGGGTTGGCTTCCGTACCTTGCGCCGTGTAAGTATCGTCCTGACGGATTTCACGCAAAGGCACGCGGATGTCGTCGCGGCTGCCTTGCAGATACACGCGCTCCGAGTTCGGATATTTAAAGCGGATGCCGATGTCTTCGCTCAAGTCGGCAAGCTCGCGCGCTTCATTGCCGGAAGTTTTGGCGTTTTTTTTTGGCGTAGTCATAAAAAATGCTCCTGTTTTCTCGTTTAGAATAAAGAAACAGGAGCACTTTGCTTTTTCAAACGGCCCGAGTATCAAAAAATGCCGTCTGAAAGACAGAATCCGTGAAAACTCCCCACGCAGGTATTATCCCGATCGGGTGTAAAGGGTATTTCTCAGCCGCCTGAACATCAGGCAGCACCCCGAACTTTTGTAAAGAAAATAATATTTCAAATCAGGCATAAACCGGCCTCGGACAAGGTTTCATGATTTTTCGCGGAAAGAATGCTTGACACCGCGTACTGCCTTCTGTATAGTTTCACTTCCTGACGCGGGATGGAGCAGCATGGTAGCTCGTCGGGCTCATAACCCGAAGGTCGTAGGTTCGAATCCTGCTCCCGCAACCAAATATTAAAACCCCTCGGCTAAAACCGAGGGGTTTTGCTTTATCCGCCAAACGGCGCACTGCCCTCGCAGTTGCAATCTCAACCGGTTTGGTTACAATCTTCCGCACTGTTTTTCAAGAAAGCCAACCATGCCGACCGTCCGTTTTACCGAATCCGTCAGCAAACACGACCTTGATGCCCTGTTCGAGTGGGCAAAAGCAAGTTACGGTGCAGAAAGTTGCTGGAAAACGCTGTATCTGAACGGTCTGCCTTTGGGAAATCTGTCACAGGAATGGGCGGAGCGCGTTAAGACAGACTGGCAGGCAGGCTGCTCGGAGTCTTCAGACGGCATTTTTCTGAATACGGACGGCTGGTCGGATATGGGCGGCCGCTTGCAGCACCTCGCCCGCACATGGAACAAGGCTGGGCTGCTTCACGGATGGCGCAACGAGTGTTTCGACCTGACTGACGGCGGCGGCAATATCTTGTTCTCACTCGAACGCGCCGCTTTCCGTCCGTTCGGACTGCTCAGCCGCGCCGTCCATCTCAACGGTCTGACCGAATCGGATGGCCGATGGCATTTCTGGATAGGCAGGCGCAGTCCGCACAAAGCAGTCGATCCCGACAAACTCGACAATACTGCCGCCGGCGGTGTTTCCAGCGGTGAATTGCCGTCTGAAACCGTGTGTCGCGAAAGCAGCGAAGAAGCCGGTTTGGATAAAACGCTGTTCCCGTTTATCCGTCCGGTATCCCGGCTGCACAGCCTGCGCCCCGTCAACCGCGGCGTCCACAATGAAATCCTGTATGTATTCGATGCCGTCCTGCCCGAAACCTTCCGGCCTGAAAATCAGGATGGCGAAGTGGCATGTTTTGAAAAGATGGACATTGGCGGCCTGTTGGATGCCATGTTGTCCGGACGCATGATGCACGATGCCCAGCTCGTTACTTTGGACGCATTCGACCGTTACGGATTAATCGCCCCGAACCACCCTCTGTCGGACTGGCTTCGCGGCATCAGGACTTAGGAACCGGTATGCTCAAATTGAACAAGGTCTGCAAACGCTTCGGCAATAAAACCGTCGCCGACAGCATCTGCCTGACTGTCGACCGCGGCAAAATACTTGCCGTGCTGGGTCGGTCGGGCTGCGGAAAATCAACACTGCTGAATATGATTGCGGGGATTATCCGTCCGGACGACGGGGAAATATGGCTGAACGGGGAAAACATTACCCGTATGCCGCCCGAAAAACGCCGTATTTCGCTGATGTTCCAAGATTACGCGCTGTTTCCCCATATGAGTGCGCTGGAAAATACGGCATTCGGTTTGAAAATGCAAAAAATACAAAAAACCGACGCCGAACGCCTTGCCATGGCGGCACTTGCCGAAGTCGGACTGGAAAACGAGGCGCACCGCAAGCCTGAAAAACTTTCCGGAGGTGAGAAACAACGGTTGGCACTGGCGCGCGCTTTGGTTGTCCGCCCTTCCCTGCTGTTGCTGGACGAATCGTTTTCCAGTTTGGACACGCATTTGCGCGACCGGCTGCGCCGCATGACTGCCGAACGTATCCGAAACGGCGGCATCCCTGCCGTTTTGGTGACTCATTCGCCCGAAGAAGCCTGTACGACGGCAGACGAAATTGCCGTGATGCATGAAGGTAGGATTCTACAATACGGCACACCCGAAACATTGGTCAAAACACCGTCCTGCGTGCAGGTCGCCCGACTGATGGGTTTGCCCAACACCGACGATGACCGCCATATTCCGCAACATGCGGTGCGTTTCGACCAAGACGGCATGGAGTGCCGCGTATTATCCCGCACCTGTTTGCCCGAATCGTTCAGCCTGTCCGTCCTCCATCCGGAACACGGCATCCTGTGGCTGAACCTCGATATGCCGCACGCCGGTGAGATATCGGGAAACGATACGGTACGCATCCATATCGAAGACCAGGAAATCGTCTGTTTCCGCTGATGCCTCCTTAAAAACAAAATGCCGTCTGAAAAACCTTTCAGACGGCATTTTTTTACCAAAGCAGCTATATTTTTTCTAAGGGCGTTATTTGACTGCAATCTTTTTCCATTGTCAACAATATTTATTTCCGCACTTTGGCTTCGCCCTCTTCCTCGACAGACACACTGTTGATTTGTTTAATCAGTTTTTCCGACTTTTCCTCGTCCTCGCAGCGGATGACTTTCGCGGTATCACCTTCAAGCTGTCCGGCATTGCTGTGCAGGATGATGTTTTTGACCGACAGGATATTGTTGGGGTTCATCGAAAAACGGCGCAGCCCCATACCGAGCAGGATGCGGGTAAACGCCGTATCGCCCGCCATTTCGCCGCACACGGATACGTCTTTTTCCATACGGTTGGCGGTACGGATGACGTGTTGCAGCATTTTCAACACGGAAGGATGTCCGGGCTGGTAGAGGTGGCTGACGCTGTCGTCGCCCCTGTCGACGGACAAGATGTATTGAATCAAGTCGTTGGTACCGATGGAAATAAAATCGACCAGTTTTAAAATGCTGCCTACGGTCAACGCGGCCGAGGGGATTTCAATCATGCAGCCGACACCGACATCGCCGAAGGCTTCACCGCGCTCGGTAAGCTGCCGCTGGGCGGTGTCCAAATGAATCAGGCATTGGCGCACTTCGGACAAGGAGGTAATCATCGGCCACATCATGCGCACGGGGCCGTGGGCGGCGGCGCGGAGGATGGCGCGCATCTGCGTGCGGAACATGACCGGTTCGGCAAGGCACAGGCGGATGCCGGTCATGCCCAGTGCGGGGTTGAGGCTGCCGTTGGGGGTGGCGTTTTGACCGAACCAGCGGGGGTTTTTATCCACGCCTAAATCAACGGTTCGGATGGTAACGCTTTTGCCTTTCATTTTTTTGACAATCGAGCTGTAAACTTCATACTGTTCGTCTTCAGACGGCATCGTATCGCGGTTCAGGTAAAGAAACTCGCTCCTGAACAACCCGATGCCGTCTGCGCCGAGATTGTGCAGCAATTTGACATCTTCGGCTGATTCTATATTGCCCAAAAGCTCGATACAGACCCCGTCGGCGGTGGCGGCGGCGGTCTTTTTGAGCTTGTTCAACTCGCGTTTGTGGCTGCGGTATTCGCGGGCACGGCGGCGGTATTCGTTCAACACCGACTCGTCCGGCGAAATAATCAACACGCCGTTGATACCGTCGACGATAACTGTTTCGCCTTCGGTAATCAGTTTGCGCGCGTTGTGCAGCCCGATGACGGAAGGAATATCCAAACTCCTGCCCAAAATCGCAGTATGACTGGTCGGACCGCCGACATCGGTTACAAAAGCGGCAATCCGCTGCTCCCTGAACAAAACCGTATCGGCAGGCGAAAGGTCGTGCGCAATCAGCACGGTTTCGTCAAACAGGTTGTCGGCAACATTTAAATCGTTACCCTGCCCGACCAGGTTGTTGTGGATGCGCTGGACGACTTGCAGCATATCCTGCTTGCGTTCGCGCAAATAGGCATCGCCTATGCCGTCAAACTGAGCGGCAAGTTTGTCGCTCTGCTGTTTCAACGCCCATTCGGCGTTGATTTTTTGTTCTTTTAAAATATCGACGGGTTCGCGTGACAAGGTTACATCGGTCAGCAGCATCAGGTGCAGCGAAATAAACGCGCCCAATTCGGTCGGGGCGTTTTCGGGAATCGCGCTGCGCAGCTGTTCCAACTCTTTGCGCGTGGCTTTGATGGCGGCATCGAAACGGGCGGCTTCGGTGTCGATGAGCTCGTCTGAAACGTCGTATTGCGGCACTTCAGCCGTGCCGCGCGTAATCAGGTGGGCTTGTCCGATGGCGATGCCTTTGCCCGCGGCGACACCGTGCAGCACGATACTCATTATTCGCCCTCGCCGAAGTAGTCGTACGCGGTTTGGGTGAATTTGCTGGAGGCACGGGCGTGAAGTCCGAGTTTGTTGATGATTTCGATGGATTGTTTGAGCATTTCGATTCCCGTTTTATGTATATCGGCAGCAGACGCCGTTTAAAATGTTTTCTTGTCCTGCCGCTCCTTCAGGCGGCATCATGGTTTTTCCTGCACACCAAATCGTCCGGTGCGGACATAATGGCGAAAATTCCCCTGACGGCGGCCTCCCTGACACTCTCGGTGAAGGCGGCAAGGTCTTCCGCCTCCGGAGAATGTTGGATGGCCTTAATCATCATCGGCGCATTCAGGCCGGTCAGAATGGCCGATTTGTTTTCGCGTACAAGGCGGCGGGCCGCATTGCAGGGGGTCGCACCGAAAATATCGGTCATAATCAGCACGCCGTCGTTGTCGGGAAATTCCTGAAGCGCGGCAATGGCGTTGTTGATGATGTCGTCTTGGTCTTCCGTCGGCTGCACGCCGAGTATGCGGACGTTTTCAGGCATCCCGCTTAGGAAAAAATGATGTGCCAGCTTGCGGTAGGCTTCGCCTATGGTTTCGTGTGTAACGATTAAAAGCCCTATCATGGTGTATATGCGTCCTGTTTATAATTCTTCTGCCAACCTGCCGTATAAACGTTATGCCGTCTGAAAAACATTCAGACGGCATGCCTGCCTATTTGCCGTTCAGTGCGTAAATCTCGCCTAGATTGCGCCAACAGCCTGCCGCATCCATGCCGTAACCGAAAACATAACGGTTCGGCACATCCAGTCCGACATAATCGGCTCGGATAGGCTTGGGTTTGTCGATCAGCTTGTTGGCGAACACCGCCGAACGGCAGCTTGCCGCACCCATTTCCAAAAGTTTGACTTGAATGGCGGACATCGTATGCCCTTCGTCCAGAATATCGTCCAACACAACCACATGCCTGCCTCGGATTTGTTCCGCATCGGGCATACGTTTCCAGTTGAACGCGCCGCCCTCCAGCTTGTCGCCGTAACGGGAAACATGAACATAATCAAAATCTAACGGAAAGCGCAACAGCGGCAGCAACTGCCCCGTAAACACCACCGCCCCGCCCATCACGGGCAGAAGCAACGGATATTTATCCCCCAAATCGCGCGTAATCTCGTCCGCCACTTTTTGCAGTGCAGCACGGCATTGGCCTTGGTCGAACAAAAGATCGGCGTTTTCAAGCATCGCCTGTGTTTCAAGGCGTTTGGTTTCTAAATCGGTCATCATGTCAAAATCTGTCGGTAAAAGAAAAATTATAAACCAAAGTATCGGATGCCGTCTGAACTGTCCTGCTCAGCGGTCGGTACGCACGCGCACAAATGTGGCAAATTTCGGCGTACCTTTCTGCGTAAAGCCACGGTAACGGTAGGTAATCAGCGTGCCGATTTTGGGCGGGTTGTCGCGGTCTTTGTCTTTGAAGCCGCTGCCGATGCGGAATTCGCCGTGCCGGTTTTTGCAGCCGACCGCACCCAACCGTCCGGCATTGCGCCCTTTGCCTTCATAGTGCCGCGTTACCATGCATTCGTCGTCGTATTGGCTTTTCAGCTTCAATAATTGGCTGCTCCTGCCGCCGATATAACGGGATTCGGGCTGGCGCAGCATCACGCCTTCGCCGCCCTGCGCTTCGATTTGTTTCAAAAAATCCATCGCGTGCTGCCGGTCGCGCACTTTGATTTGCGGGATGATGGTAATCGGCGCGTTCGGATGCGTTTTCAGCCATTGCGTTGCGACTGCCAAACGTTGGTAGAGGTTGCCCTGCGCCTTGGGTACGTCGAAAACGTGCAGGCGGATACCGCGCCAGTCTGAAGAAGCAGAACGCACGGCGGCAGAAATCTGCTCGAACTGACCGCGTCCGCTATACAATTCGCCGTCCAAAGGATAAGGCGGAAACTGCGCGGTAAAACCTTTGGGCGGAGCAAACGCATACCCCTGACGGCTCATCAGGTGCTTTCCGTCCCAATACGCGCGCACGCCGTCGAGTTTCTCGCTCATCGCCCAGCCTGCAATCTCTTGGTCTTTGTATTCCTGCGCCAGCATCAAATCCGCCGCGCCTGCCGATGCAGGGATGAAAACCGCCGTAAAAATCGGTATGATGCCCCTGATAGTCTTCTTAATCATCTGATTCCCCCAATATCAAAACAGGCGGCAAACCGCCATAAAATAAACGGTAAACCCGATGCCGTCTGAAAAACCGTTTAGGAACACGCTATGACCCTATGTTACGAAATCCTCTCCGTTACCCCCTTCCGCCAAAACTGCACCCTGATTTGGGACGACGAAAGCGGCGAAGCCGTCCTGACCGATGTCGGCGGCGACGTGCCGTTCCTGCTGCAAGAGTTGGCAAACCGCAAACTTACGCTCACGGCAATCTGGCTGACACACGGCCATCTCGATCATGCAGGCGGCGTGGTCGAGATGCTGAAAACGCGTAACGTTCCCGTCCTCGGGCCACATCCGGACGATGAATTCCTGCTCCAATCGCTGCCGCAAACCACCGCGCAATACGGATTTCCCGTCTCGCCCGCCTTTGCGCCGACACGTTGGCTCGAAGAAGGCGAAACGCTCACGGTCGGACGCTATGCCTTTCAAGTGCTGCATATTCCGGGTCATACGCCGGGACATGTCGTCTTTTATTGTGCCGAGGCGGAATTGCTGATTGCGGGCGACGTGCTGTTTTACGAAACCATAGGCAGAACCGATTTTCCGCGTGGCAACCACGCCGACTTAATCAATAATATCCGCAACAAATTATTCGCCCTCCCCGAAACCGTGCAAGTTGTCGCCGGACACGGGCGTATGACTTCCATCGGACACGAAAAGCGGCACAATCCGTTTTTCTAACCGACTTCCCAAAGTCTTCAGACGGCATCATCTTCACTGATGCCGTCTGAAACGCAAAAGGCTCAGACAACCGCTGCCTTGCCGTTGTACCTCGCCGGACAAGGCTTTGGTAAGTACTTCAAACAAACCCCGAATCAGAACCGGTACAGTTACGCCGCGCTTTCGGCATTCCCGCTCCGGCTGAAACAACCTTTTCCGCACAAGTCAGACTGCTTCATCTTCTGCCGCATATTCCAAAGATTCCGACAACGCCGTTGTTTCATTGGCACGTTCGGTCAAATCGCGTGCAAGCTGCTTGTTTGCCTTCACACCCAACAGACGCAGCTTCTCGGCGCGGCCGACCAGATTCCCGCGCCCCTCGGCAAGTTGCTTAAATGCCGTCTGAAAGCTGCTTTGCGCCTGATCGATGCTTTTGCCGACGCTTTCGAGCGTTTGGGCGAACCCGACAAACTTGTCATACAGCTTGCCGCCTTCGTCCGCAATCGCCAGTGCGTTCTGATTTTGCTGTTCGTTGCGCCAAATATTCGCCACCGTCCTCAAAGTTGCCAGCAGCGTACTGGGGCCGACCAGCATAATCCGTTTGTCGAAACACTCTTGGAACAATCCCGCGTCATGCTGCAACGCCAGCAGGTACGCCGGCTCGACAGGTATAAACATAAAGACGAAATCCAATGTGTTCACACCTTCCAAATCGGTGTAATTCTTCAATGACAAACCTTTCATGTGCGCACGGATGCTGGCGACATGCGCCGCCAACTCGCGTGCCGCCGTATCCGCATCTGAAGCCTGCGTGTAGCGCACATAAGCCGTCAGCGAGACCTTGGAATCAATCACAATCTGTTTGTTGTCCGGCAGGTTGACCAAGACATCCGGCTGCAAACGGCGTGTGCTGCCGTCTTCCTCCTTACGGACAGATGCTGCCTGAACCGTATATTCCCGTCCCTTCTGGAGGCCGGAATTTTCTAAAACCGTTTCCAGAATCATCTCGCCCCAATTGCCCTGAACCTTATTCTGCGTACCGGTCAGCGCGTTGGTCAGGGCCTTTGCCTCGCTGTGCAGCTGCGCATTCAATCCTTGAAGCCGTTTCAATTCGTTTTCCAACGTCAGCCGCTCGCGCGATTCTTTATCATAGGTTTGCTTGACCAACTCGCCGAAACCGTGGATGCGTTCGTTTAACGGGTTCAAAACCTGATGGAGCTGCTCTCGGTTCTGCTCGGTAAAACGGCGGCTTTTTTCTTCCAAAATCGTGTTGGCAAGATTTTGAAACTGATCGCTCAAGCTCTTGCGCGCCTCGCCCAGTAAGGACAGCTTCTCTTCAGAAGCAAGGCGTTCCTGTTCGATTTGCGTTGTCAAACGTTCGTTTTCAACCGCCAAACCCTGTGCCTTTTCCTGTAAATCGATATGCGACTGCCTCAACCGCTCCGCCTCTGCCTCTTTTTCCTGCAAATGGGCAATCTGTTTTTCGGCTGCGGCAAAACGGTTGCCTACATCGGAAAGGTCATTTTGCACGTCGCGGACAGTTTGGCGGCTTTCTTCCAAATCGGTTTCGATTCTTTGGCGGATTTGGCGTTCCAGCGCATATTGGTCGGCAAATGCCTTCCGCTCCTGTCCGAGCTGCGTTGCCAAACGTTCGTTTTCAACCGCCAAACCCTGAGCTTTTTCCTGCAAATCGATATACGACTGCTTCAGCCGAACCGATTCCGCCTCTTTTTCCTGCAAATAAGCAATCTGCTTTTCGGCTGCGGAAAAACGGTTGCCCAAAGCATAATTTTCGTCTTGCAAATGCTCGTATTTCCCATCCAAAACGGCCAATTCCGATGCCATTTCTGCGTGTGCCTGTTCAACAAAATCACATCTTGCTGCCTTTTCCGCCAATTGCGCGTTCAATACGGCTAATACACCTTGAAACCGGCTCTTCATCAGTAACCATGTAAACAACACGCTTGACAGCAAAGCCGCCAGCAATAGCAACATAGTCATCAGCTCCATAAATCATCCTAATATTCAAACATTTTTCACACCGGACAAAACTGCCGCTTATTCCGATTCTACCTGTTTGTTCGACATAGCTCCAAAAAATATAGCGGATTGGCTTTAAACCTGTTCGACATCGCCTTACCATGCTGCTTACGGTTTCAGACCTTTTCCTAATTCAATATCAATCTGCCACAAACCCTGATTAAGTTCCCGATGTCTGACATTTTTAGTAAGCACCTTTGTTAATTACTGCCAAGGCTTAGCATCAGGTTTGCTATGTTTTTTTCGCCATTGAATACATGCAGGTCTATTCCACATTGTTTTTTCTT
>QWCZ01004410.1_pt1 | contig 10144 bp, 7 predicted proteins | sample 1972651 | NCBI WGS metagenome assembly QWCZ01 (sample SAMN09866695, study PRJNA288562) | Human oral metagenome isolate pre1_saliva, whole genome shotgun sequencing... | isolation source: mouth | host: Homo sapiens | place: USA: California
TAAAAAATCAGCGTTAATAATTTCTAAGTTTTTTCCAGGAAATTGTGCTGGTAGTTTTTTAGCTAGATTTTCGTCGAATTCAACCGAAAGAACTCGGCCATTTTTGCCGGCGAACTTTAAAAGCGAAGAGGTTAGTGTGCCAAGCCCAGGGCCAATTTCAAGAACGAAATCGCCATCTTCAATTTCGGCCGAAAAAGCAATCGCATCCAAAATCTCACGATCTCGCAACCAGTGCTGACCAAGCGATTTGTTATTTTTTAGATTCGAATTTTCGCTTTTTTTCACTTTTTTTGAGCCGGATTTTTGGTTAAATTTAAGTCCGCTCATTAATACCAACCAGTTCGTTTTTTGTGTTCATATGCACCTTGCCAACTCTTGTAGCGACCGATTACATAAGAATTCATCCATTTTAATTGTGTGATTGGATTTGTTTGCCAGTCTGCGCCAGCGCTTGCCATTTTCGAACCTGGCAAAGCTTGCGGAATTCCATATGCACCGCTTGATCTATTTGTTGCATTAACTCGCCAGCCAGATTCTTGACCAATAATTGCGTTTGCAATACCATGATCTCCTGCAGGAATTCCCGCCGCACTCATCCAATCTGTATGCGATCCGGCTGGTAAATTAACCTTTATTCCAACAATTTCAACCTGTTTTTTTGCAGCTTTAATTTCGGTTTCGTTAATTTTTTTGCGAGAAACTTCTTTGCCATTTTGCATTTCAATTTCATAAGTTACGCTTTTCGAACCCTTTTCGCCAGCTTCTTTAATTTCTTTATAGCTGGAATCTTTGTTTGCATCTTGAATTGTTTCAATCGCAAAATTGGTTTCTTCCTCAACTGTCACAGTTTGTTTGCCATTTCGCCAAATTCTAAAACTCAAACCATTTGAAATCGCTGTGTTTTTATCAATATTAATTCCGTCGTCTTTTGTTAGTGAGATTTTTTTCTCGTTTAAAAAGTCCGCAACAGTTTTGCTTTGTGTTCTAAAAATCTCTTTTTTGCCAAAAAGTTCAACCGAAATTTGTTTCGCGCGAGTAATTTTCAATAAATTTGTCACGCCATCTTCAAGAATGTTCCCAGATTGTTCAAAAGCGAGTTTGTCTTCGTTGTGAATTTTAATACCAGATTTTTGCGCGATTTGGCGCGGAGTTTGTGCAGCAGTCATCACTTTAATTTTCGAATCACCATCTTCAATTACGACAGGTTTTGCACGATAAATATTCACGCTGTAATCTGCACTCGTGAGTTCGTCGTCAAGGCTTGGTTCGACTGTATCTTCTTTTGAGAAGCCGATTTTTTGTGCTTTTAAAGCTTCGCGAACAGTTTTCGCATTAGTTTTGAAAGATATTTTTTTACCATTTTCGAAAACAGTCAGAACTTTATTTCCCTGCCCTGTTGCTTTTGCTGAATTTCGCCCAGCAACCGCAAAGATATTTAGTAGAATTAAAAATCCAAGCGCAGAAAATCCTGCAATTGTGATCTGTTTTTTGTAGAAATAAATTGGTTGTAAAACTCGCATTATTAGAACTATTTTATCAAATAAAACGTAAAAGGTCAAATTTTTAGAGCTTTTCAAGGCGTGCAAATTCGGCGTTTAGTTTTCGAATTTTACCATTACCAAACTCAATCTCAACCGCCAGTCCGTCAATATCCTTAACGACACCAGCACCAAAAGTGGGGCTTTTTACGCGATCGCCAATTTGTAAGCCACATTCATCGGAATAAAAATCATTAAATTCTTCAAAACTAACCTCTTGGCTATAGTCATCTTCTTCCGAAAAATCATTCCACCCGCTAAAATTCTTTTTAGGTAGCTCCAGCTCAGCATCGGTAATAAAACGGCTCGGACTGGAATAATTCCGCTGTCCAAAAACAGCTCGCGATTCGGCATAACTTAAAATCAGCTCTTCTCGTGCACGCGTCATTCCCACGTAGCAAAGCCGACGCTCTTCTTCTAAATCATCTTCACCTGCGTCAAAAATTCGGCTGTGCGGAAAAATTCCTTCTTCCATTCCCGCCAAAAATACCACTGGGAACTCCAAACCTTTCGCGGCGTGCAAAGTCATTAGATTTACCTCATCGCCACTTTTCGCATCAGTTGAACTCATCAGTGCGGCGTCTTCCAAAAAACTTGCCAAATCTGCATAATTTTTCGCCTCACTAACCAAGGTTGAAAGATATTCGCTCCGTTCAGTTTCCTCAATTTCAGTCAATTTTTCGTTTTTACCATAATTCGTCCGTTCCAAAATTCGCTCAATAATTTCGCTTGGGTTTGAAGAATTCTCGCTTAAAATTTGACATTCACGAAAAATCTCACCCAAATTTACTAAAGAATTTCGTGCCCGAGTTGCCAAAGTTGAAAGCTCGCTCGCACTAATCAAGCTCGAAATCAAATCTAAACCATTCGAACTTTGCCAATCCAAGAATTTCGAAAGGCTCACTGCACCCAAGCCACGTGCCGGAACATTCACAATTCTTTCGAAAGCTACACGGTCGAGCGGATTATAAATTACGCGTAAATACGCCAAAATATCTTTAACTTCTTTGCGGTCATAAAAACGCGTTCCGCCAAAAATTTTATACGGAATTTGATACCGAATCATTGCTTTTTCAAAGTTATAGCTTTGCGCGTTTGTGCGATAAAGAATTGCAAAATCGCTAAATTTTCGTGCGCCAACAGTTTTAAAACTGAAAATCTGACCTGCAATTTTCGCCGCTTCTTCGCTTTCATCTCGCGCACTTTGAACCAAAACCGGCTCGCCTTTGCCAAGCTCAGTGAAGAGTTTTTTATCGGTTCGGTTGTGATTTTTTGAAATAACGTTGTGTGCGGCGTTCAAAATATTCTCAGTTGAACGGTAATTTTGCTCCAGTTTTATTACTTTTGCACCCTTGTAGTCTCTTTCGAAATTCAAAATATTAGTAAAATCTGCACCACGCCAAGAATAAATGCTTTGCCAATCATCGCCAACAACACAAATATTTTGTTTTGAATTTACTAACATTTTTACAATCGCATATTGTGCGGCATTCGTGTCCTGATACTCATCAATTAAAATATGTTCGAATTTATCACGCCAAAATTTTCGCACTTCTGGATTTTGTTGAAGCAATTTTACTGTTTCGAAAAGTAAATCGTCAAAATCGAGCGCATTCGCTTTATTTCGCTCCTCTTCATATTTAACAAAAATCTCTGCAACTTTTTTTTCGAAACCCCAGTTTGCGCTGGCAGAAAATTCTTCGGCCTTCAAAAGTTGATTTTTGGCGTTCGAAATTGTTGCACTCACACTTTGCGGTTTTAAGCTTTTTTCATCAATTTGTAATTCTTTCATGATTTTTTTAATCAAGCTTCGTCGGTCGTCTTCGTCATAAATCACAAAATTTGGTGCCACGCCAATCGCTTCGCCTTTAAGTCGCAAAATCTTCACGCAAATTCCGTGAAAAGTTCCCATCCACGGCATAAAAAAACGGTCGTTCGCATCATGTTCGAGTAATTCAGCCAAGCGCTCTCGCATTTCGCGTGCGGCTTTGTTGGTGAAAGTTACCGCCAAAATTGACTCGCTCGCCACACCGTGCGCAATCAAATTTGCAATTCGATGTGTTAAAGTTTTTGTTTTTCCACTTCCTGCGCCAGCCAAAATTAACATTGGCCCGCTCAAAGTTTCCACCGCGTTTTTTTGATTTTTATTTAAGCCTTTCACTAAATCCATTCTTAAATTATAACATATCAGCTTTAAATTTACATTTTTTCGAAAATATGCTAAAATAATTTTATGGAAAAGCACGCTTATTCAGATAAAAATCTTGAAGAATTTCTCCAAAAGCATTTTGGTGTTAATTTTGGGATTGAAGAAATCATTTCGCGCAATCTTTCGGTTGGTTATTCCGCCGAGGCGACAATTTTCAAAAGCAAAAAACGACTTTATGCGTTTATTTCGCTTGAAGCCCGTGCAAATTTGGGTGATATTCAATATATTCTTTCGAAAATGAACCTCAAACCAGCGTTTTTCTTTCCGCCAAGTGGTTTCGAAAACTATTTTTTCGAACGCGCCAAGGTTCAATTTTTAGAAATTTTCCCTGGCCGGCACGATGTTAAAGATGAAGAGCTTCGTTATTATAAAAAACGTGTGCTTTACAACCCTGCACTTGCTGAGATTGCCGAGGTTCGCGATGGTGAAATTCGCTGTTTTAATGCCGACTCAATCGGTTCTTGGCCCACTGCTCAACGCTATTCTTACAAGAAAATTTTAATGAAATAACACCAAAAACCTGTGGAAAACTTAAAAAATTCTTAAAAAGGTCTTGAAAAACGATTGCGCTTGTGTTTAAATAGTTCCATACGGACAGACCGTAAATAAAAATATAAATAATAATGTTCATAGAAAGGTGGATTTTCGATATGAACTCAATCAACAAAAATACTAAAAAAGGTTTCACAATCATCGAAGTTGTGCTTGTGCTTGCGATCGCAGGTTTAATCTTCTTGATGGTGTTCTTGGCTTTGCCAGCATTGCAACGATCACAATGTGATACACAACGAGAGAACGACGCTTCTCGCTTGCGTGCAGCTGTTACTGATTACCAATCAAATAACCGTGGAGCAGTACCATTCGATGGTGGTAACCTAAAGAATAACCTTATTCAAAACTTCGTAACAGTTCGAAGCTCTTCAACATTTGCTGTCCGACTTGATGGAAATATTGAGGGTAATGGTCAATCAATCGTTGTTTCTGTTAAAACAGAAAACGGTGTTGCTAACTGCGTAGAAGGATAATCAATCTTTTCTAAGTTAAAATAAAAAATAACTCTTTCGGGGGTTATTTTTTTATTGTAGTTCTACCTTTCGAAAACTTACAAAATATGCTATACTATATTTATGAAAGTTAAAATTGAAATCGATACAAAAACTTTAATTCGCTTTTGGCTGGTAATTTTTGGTTTTATTACTATTGCTGGCGCGATTTGGCTTGCAAAAGATGTGCTAATTATGATTATTATTGCGGCATTCTTGGCGCTTGCGCTTAACGCTCCGGTGGCGCGAATCACTAAAATCCTCCCCGGTTCAAATAAAAACCGTGTAGCGGCGACGGCTGTTGCATATCTCACAATCGTTTTGATTTTTGGTGGTTTGATTTCTCTGCTTACACCAGTTATAGCTGATCAAGTGAAGCATTTTTCGAAAGATTTGCCACAGATTGTTCAAAATTATACAGGTGAAAGTTCAGGGGTTCGCCGCTTTATTGTTGAAAATCATCTCGAAGGAATGATTTCGCAAGCGGTTGATTCGATTACGCGCTCAATTAATTCTTCAGTTTCGAAAATTGGCGATTTATTTTTTGGAAGTATCGCTTCGATCGTGGGCTGGATAATCTCGCTATTTATGATTCTTGCAATGGCATTTTTAATGCTTGTCGAAGGACCAGATCTTATTAATCGACTTTTCAAAGTTTTCTACACCGACAAAGTTCTCGAAAAAGATCATCGCCGAATTTTGTCACGAATGTATGGCACGGTTTCGGGTTACGTTTCGAGCATTGTTACGATTTGTTCAATCAGCGCAACTTGCGGCTCGATTACAACGTTGATTTTGGCTTTGATTTTTGGATTCCCAATCAGTTTGGTTGCGCCGATTGCAGTTCTTTTATTTGTTTTTGGAATGATTCCAATGGTTGGTGCAATGATTGCAGGATTGCTTTCTGCGGTGATTTTAGGGCTAAATGTTCCAACGGCTGGCTTGTTCTTTTTAATATATTTCTTGATTTATCAACAGATTGAAAACAATGTGATTTCGCCAATGATTCAGGCGCGCAATAATCAGCTTTCGGCACTAATTATCTTCGTCGCACTAACGATTGGTGTCTATGCGTTTGGTTTGCTTGGTGCTTTACTGGCGATTCCACTCGCAGCTTGTGCGAAAATTTTGCTTCAAGAGAATTTAAAATCTCGACGTCGCCGCACACGCGAAGAAAACTCTGAAAAATTCGTCGAACTTCTCAAAAAAATCGGTAATTAAAAAAATAAAATCAGCCTTCGAAAGTTGGCTGATTTTTGATTTTATTGATATTCCCAAAAACTTTTCTTTGGAGTATCGCGCAAAATGATATTTTTCGAAAGTAGTTCATCGCGAATTTCGTCGCTTTTCGCCCAATTTTTTTCTGCACGTGCATTGGTTCTTTCGATTATTTTCATCTTAATTTCATCTGGAATATCTGGAGTTGAGGTGATTAAATTTAAACCTAAAAGTTCATCGATAAATTCTATAAGTTCAAGCAAATTGTCGTAATTTAGTTTTTCGGGATTTGCTTTTATAATTTCACCAAAAATTTCATCAATTTTCGCAAGAGCTTTTGGTGTGTCGAGATTATCATTCACTTCTTCGAGAATTATTTGTTTGGTAGCAAGGCTTGGAATTGTGCCATCGTTCCCCTTAACCTGCCAGCGAAGGCTTGCGATATTTTGCCAGTTTTTAAGCCGATTTTGTGCCGATTTGAGGTTTTCGAAACTAAAATTACTCTCGGTTCGATATTGGCTTTGTAACACAAACATTTTAAAATCCATTGGCGAAAATCCTTGAGATACGATTTGTTCCAAAGTAAAGCCATTACCAAGCGATTTCGAAATTTTTTTACCTTCACTGGTCATATGGTTACAGTGAAGCCAATAATTCGAAAAAGTTTTTCCGGTGAAAGTTTCGCTTTGTGCGATTTCGTCGGTGTGGTGGACTGGAATATGATCAATTCCGCCGGTATGAATATCGATTGTTTCACCCAAAGTGTTAATTGCGATTGCTGAGCATTCTAAATGCCAGCCTGGAAAACCCATTCGTCCGCAATATTCCCATTCCATTCCACGTTTTTTATCTTTTGGCGACCATTTCCAAAGTGCAAAATCGCTCAGATTTTTCTTTTCAGGGTTAAAATTTACTCGCGCGCCAGCTTTGAGGTTTTCCAGATCAAGGTGAGCAAAATCTGCATATTTTGGAAATTTAGCCGTGTCGAAATAAATTCCGTCGCTGGTTATATAGGTGAAGCCTTTTCTCGAAAGATTATCAATAATTTCAATCTGTTCGGGAATAAAATCGGTTGCTTTCGAAAGATTTTCAGGTTTAATTAAATTAAGATCTTGCATCCCTTTTAAGAATTCGTTCGTATAAAATTCTGCAATTTCCCAGACAGTTTTTCCTTCTCGCCGTGCGCCTTTTTCGAGTTTGTCTTCGCCATCATCTTCGTCAGAAACCAAATGTCCAACATCGGTAATATTCATCGTGCGCGTTACATTATAACCATTCAACTGTAAAGTTCGTACCAAAATATCCCAATAGATAAAAGCGACCCAGTTGCCAATGTGCGGGCTGGCATAAACGGTTGGCCCACAGGTGTAGACTTTAACATTTTCAGAATTAAGCGGTTTAAATTCCTCGATTTTTCGGCTGGGAGTGTTATAGAATTTCAACATAATAAAACTATTTTATCATAAAATCAGTAAAAAGAAAAACTCACCAGATTGGCGAGTTTTTCGAAAGGTTTAAAACTAAGCAATTGGATTTTCAGTTTTAATGCTTGGACCTTGTGAAGTTGCGATTGAAACGCTTTTCACGTAAGCACCTTTGATTGAAGCTGGTTTTTGTGAAGCAAGACTGTCGAAGAATGCTTTTGCGTTTTCTTCAAGTTTTTCAACACCAAACGAAACTTTTCCAACTGAAAGATGAACGATTGCTTGTTTATCTACGCGATATTCAACTTTTCCGGCTTTTGCTTCAGAAACAGCTTTTGCAACATCGGCGGCAACTGTTCCGGCTTTAGGATTTGGCATTAATCCGCGTGGACCAAGAAGTCGTGCATATTTACCAAGTTTTGGCATATAAGCTGGAGTTGCGATAAGAACATCAAAGTTCAATTCTTCTTTGTCGAGTTGTTTTAGGAATTCTTCATCACCAACGATATTTGCTCCAGCATCTTTAGCAGCTTTATGTTCACCTTCTGGTGCGAAAACAGCAACTTTCACGTCTTTGCCAGTTCCGTTCGGCAAGATAACTGTTGAACGAATATTTTGGTCAGCTTGTCGTGGGTCAACACCAAGTCGTGCGTGAATTTCTACTGATGCATCGAATTTTGCTGGGTTAGTTTCAGTCGCAAGTTTAAGAGCTTCAGATAGACCGTAAACAGTATCTTTTTCAACTTTTTTTGCAACTTCTTGGTATTTTTTACCTCGTCGTTCGATGCGTGGTCGTGTGATTGGTTTTGGACCTTTTTTCACGATAGCTTCTGAGCCATCCAATGGAGTTGTGTCACCAGCAGCTTTTCGAGCTTCTTTTGCTTCTTTTTCAGCTACTTCTTCGGCATATTTTTTGCTTCGTTTTCCGCTTTTTGCGAATTTTTCAGCAACTTCGACTGCTTCTTTAACAATTTCTGCAACTTCAACTGCTTCAATAATTTCTTCTGCGATTTCAGCAGCTTCTGCACCTTTGATTGCTTCGTTGATTTCAGCAATTGTCATTTTTTCAGAAACTTCAAGCCCAAGAGCTTTAGCTTCTTCTATAAGATCGGCTTTTTTCTTTGCCATTTTCTTATCCTTTCTGTGGTAATAACGGCTTGTGCCTCCCAACATTGATTAGTAACTTTACAATTTTAGCAGATATTAATCAAAAAATCAAGCTCTATAAAATTTAATGATATACTAAAAACATATACAAATATTTAAAAGTATTGACTCGGTGTTAAAGGTTTGATAAACTAATACTGTTGCCTTATTTTTTTTGGGGGATAGCACTTTACCACTTATTTACAATTTTATTTTTCAAGAAATTGATAAAATAAAAAATCATCTAAATATTGGCGTATTTAGATGATTCGAACGTGATAAGTGTAATGATAATTTTGCTTAACGACGCTTTTTGTGATACTTCTTGCGTCGTTTTCTTTTATTTTATACGCCGTATAGAATTATATTTTGAGTTGTGCGGAGTTTTTTGTGTTGGAGTGTGCGGGTTTAAAAAATATTGACTTTATTATTAAAATTTGCTAAAATGTAACGATAAGCACCTAGGTCAACAAAACCATTTTCTAAAGCAAAACGTACATTTTGCGATTTTTGATTGGCATGATTCAGTTTTACCAAACTTAATGGATTTACATCTTTAGGTTCTAAACCTGTATTTTTTACAGAAAGTAAATGGTCTCCAAATGCTAAACCATTGACGACAATATTATCACCACGGCGTTCAGCAACATCAGTTAAAAAGCGAAAATGTCCATAACCTTTTAATTCACCATTAATAACTAACTGATTAACTTTGAACCAACCTTTATGATTAGGTTTAATCTCATCATATTGGCTATTTAAAGTAATTTGACTATTTGGAGAAAGAGACAAGTTACCCACTACACTATCATTATTTAATGTCCACTCACTGAATGGCTGTAAATTAACTTGTGTTGCAGCTCCAACAGAGTTAATCCGTCCTATTAAATGAGTCTTACCTAAAATAAATTGGCTTTGATGTTCCAATGAAACATTACCGTATACAGTTGTGACAGGTAAGCGATTAAATGCAGTTTGAGAAATAATTGCATTTTCCGAACATTGAGTCTTTCCACTATAACTTGCTCGTATACATTCATCAGATTTCCCTTGAACAAAACCTAATTGAATTTTAGCTTGATGACGAGTGTTAAAATTACCTTCTAATGAACTTACATTGCGGCTACTCTCTAACATTGCAGTTCCAGCCACATCAAACTCATTAGCTTTAAATTTACGATTAATCCAATTATCTTCTTCAATTACTTCTTTGTTATTGAGGTGATCATAGGCATGCGGGACGGGAACACCAGATAATAACAATTTACCATTTTCTACATAAATATTACCGTTAAGATTGGCTCCGCCAGTTAAGGCCCAAGTGCTATTTGCATTTTGAGGACGATAAGAGATCGATAGTTTACCGTTATAACGCGAACTATTATCTTCACCCAAAAAACCACTAAATGTATCTAAATATTTTTGAGCATTGGCTTCGGCTAATACTTTTTGTACAGCGACAGATTTAGTATTACCTAAGAATTCCCAATCATTTGTCGTTTCCATATCCCAAGGAAAATAAGCACGTGGATTTTTTCCTTCTTTTAGTCGGAAATAATCTAACCG
>QWCZ01001541.1_pt1 | contig 10130 bp, 11 predicted proteins | sample 1972651 | NCBI WGS metagenome assembly QWCZ01 (sample SAMN09866695, study PRJNA288562) | Human oral metagenome isolate pre1_saliva, whole genome shotgun sequencing... | isolation source: mouth | host: Homo sapiens | place: USA: California
GCTGGAAACGGCCTGGGAGGATAGGAAGTTGCTGATTAAGAAAATAAAGAAGACGCCGAAAGGCGTCTTTTTTATTTCCTAATGTAATATATTATTTTGATCTGGCCGTTTCCAGCCAGATTGATCAAGTAGCAACTATGGTATACCTAATAAAGCCTGGGATAAGCAGGGCTCATGATTTAAAGGAGCGAAGCGACGCATAAATCATAGAGCATCGCTTAGTTCCTGGCGTAAGATTTTGAAGCCCCAAAGGGGCGCTCAAAATCCACAGCCAGGAACACATAGGAAGTTGCAAATGATGACGTACGAGAAGAGCCGTTTCCAGCCAACATGGCAGAAGTAATATCTATGAAAGAATGCCTTAGGCCAGGGATCCCCAGTGAACCACTTTCATAGGAGCAAAGCAGCGCATGATACTGAGTGAGGCGGTCGTTAAATGTTTTTATTGGCATGATAGCCTCTTTCTAAGTCCATTTTTAGGACGGAAAGAAACTTTAATGAGCCATGCTGAATACCAATAGATGTGAAAAAGGCATACCAAATAAACGGATATATGTAGAACTCGACCGTTATCGTCTGAGTTTTCATATTCGTTTCAATCCGTCCGTTTGATGCGCATCAATAAGGACTTTAAATTTATTTACAAGTTTCCTTGTATGTTTAAAGTATAATTCATTTTATTATGTAAAAGTAGTGTATTTTGATATAATATAATTACGCAAATACATACATAGAGATGTTGAAAGATGAATGAAGATTTACAGAGTTTTTTCTGTGTGAAGGCCTCAGAAAGAATAGAGAAAATGATTTCAAGTAGGAAGTTGAGTTTTTTTGAAATCTATCCTGAAAACTCAAATATCATTTCATGGGTTGTAGCAGGTAGAAGAACCAAGAGAAATCGTTATTTACTTACTGATACAGCAGTCCAAAGAATTAATGAGACACTAAATAATCAAGAACTATCAAATAAGGAGAATAGATACCATTGTAGAGTGATATATTGGGGAGACAACGATTAAATTGAAAATTACATTCCTGAAATGATGGGATTGATTGTTAAAAATCTGACAGAACAACAGCAATTATTTTTTGATGAAACGCTAATTGATGATATTTATTTTGCTGAAACGATAGCTTATAAAGAGATATTAAATGAACATAATGCTCACTTCTTGAATATAGATATAGAGCAACTACATATGGAAGATATCCCAATTTCTAGGATTTTAGCTGAGTCGGAATTATTAGGAGCAATTGAAGAAGATTTTAAAAAAGCATTTATAGAATTTCTTGATTCGTCAAAATATGTCCGTACAAAAGTAAATGGTGTAGATGATTATGTAGATAAGGGGATTACTTTTAAAAATCAATTCGGGTGCGATGATATTTTTAATCTATTCTTGAAAGTTGTAAAAGAATATAAATTACCTATTGAAGAATCAATTGGGCATAGAGTATATTTTATTGTAAGAAAAGATGTTTCTAAATTGGATTCCTTAATAGAGGAAGAACTATTGTATGATACGGTCTATGCTTCGTATAGAGAAGGCAGAATTCTTGAAACAGAGTTAAATTTTCAGCATGGTATCATTAAAGCTGGACAGGATTATATAAAATCTTTATATGACACACATAAAAGTAGAAATGAAATTTGGAACAAACTAAGGGAAGAAGGCGAAATATGATATAATTATGTGGTGTAGAAAATAATTAAAAATCAAAATGGAAAGAACTAATGATAATGAAACAGAGTAAAGAAGTAAAGATTCAACGTGAAGTTGAAAAATGGTTAACGTCTTATGGTAAGGAGTTCGTGACACAAAACGAAAGTGTCAATCCTGAAATTGACAAAGCCTTGTCAAAAGCACCCTCAAAAACAGGTGGTGAGGGTGCAAATCTAGTTGATGTTAAGATGTTGTTGAAAGATAGTAAGTTGGACTACTACCCTATAATGATTGAACTGAAATGGGGGAGTCATAAACTTGAAAAGCTAGACAAAGAAGGTCATGTCTCTAATACGAAAACAAGCGGTAAAGAAAAAGGGGAACCCAATTATACCAATATCAATGGCTATGCAGTGAATGGGGCAATTCACTATGCTAATGCTATTCTTCAATATTCTAGTTATACAGATGTAATTGCCATTGGGATTACAGGTGATGAAGATGAGACAGGCAACCTTGAAACTCGTTTTGGGGTTTACTATGTTTCCAAGTCTAACTATGGTATTGGTCAAAAAGTTGCTGAGTATTCAGACCTGTCTTTCTTAAAATCTGAAAATTTTGATGAGTTTACAGAAAAGGTCAAAGAGCTACAACTATCAGAAGATGAATTACGTTTAATTCATCAAAAGCGTGAAGATAGGATTGAAGACGCTCTGTCAAAGATAAATGAAAGTATCTTTAATAAGCAAAAAAATATTAGTGCCTTGGCTCGTATACACTTAGTGGCCGCTAGTATCATGGCAAACTTAGGGATTGCAGGTAAGGTCAAGCCCTTAGAGCCGGCGGATTTGAAATCTTCTGACGAAGAAGGTGACACAGATGGAGATATTTTAATCCGTAAAATAAAGGCATTTTTGAAAGAGAAGAACTTACCACAAGCTAAACAGAAACAAATCTTGCGTCACATAGAGGTAACAATTCTTGAATCTAGGTTTTCAGACCCAAGAAAAGGGGTATCTCTTCTCAAAGAAATCTTTACAGAAGTGATTGATGACCTAGGTTATTTTTACAAAATAGGGGTAGATACGGACTTTACAGGGAAGCTTTTTAATGTCATGTTTAAATGGTTGAGTTTTGCAGGTGACGATCAAAATGATGTGGTTTTAACTCCTCGATATGTAGCGCTTCTTATGGCGAAATTAGCACGAGTAAACAAGGATTCATATGTCTGGGACTTTGCGACTGGGTCGGGTGGTCTTTTAGTGGCTGCTATGAATCTGATGTTAGATGATGCTAAAAAGGAAATTACAAGCCCTGATGAGCTCAGAGAGAAAGAGGAAAAAATCAAGGCAGAACAAATTCTTGGGATTGAAATTCTTCCAGAAATTTATATGTTGGCTGTTTTAAATATGATTCTAATGGGAGATGGTTCAAGTAATATCCTTCAAGATGATAGTTTGAAGAAATTTGATGGGAAATATGGCTATGGGAAAGAAAATGAACATTTCCCAGCTGATGTTTTCCTTTTAAATCCTCCGTACTCTGAAAAGGGAAATGGTATGAACTTTGTTAAGCGCGCCTTGTCTATGATGAAAGGCGGTTACGCCTCTATCATTATTCAAGATTCAGCAGGTTCAGGACGTGCAAAGGAAATTAATCAGAAGATTTTGGAACAAAATACACTTTTAGCATCTATCAAAATGCCAATGGATATTTTTATAGGAAAATCTAATGTACAGACTTCTATTTACGTTTTTAAAGTAGGAGTAAAGCATGAAGCCAAACAGCGAGTGAAGTTTATTGATTTGCGTAATGATGGCTACAAACGTTCTAACCGTAAGAAATCAAAAGCTAGTACCAATTTACAAGATGTTGATAATGCGACAGGACGTTATGAAGAGGTAGTCAATCTAGTTAAATTTGGTAGAGATGAGTTGAACATTTTCACAGAAAAAGAGTACATTGAAGATGTTATTGCTCTGTCAGGTGAAAAACACGGTGAAGATTGGAATTTTGACCAACATATAAAACCGAATCTTAAACCTACTCTTGAAGACTTACAGAAATCAGTATCAGATTATTTAGCGTGGGAAGTTAGCCAATTATTGAAAAATAAAGATATTGATAACTCAAAAAAATTGTAAGCCCTCGTCTTGAAGAAATTGAACAAGAATTTGAAAGCCAAGGAGGCGAGTGGCTTGAATACAGAATTGGCGATGTTTTTGAAAAGTTATCATCGAGATATTTGGGAGTAGGTGACAAAGCTAAAGCTGTTTCAAAGGTTGAAACAGAAGAATACTCAGTACCCGTGGTTTATGCTAAATCAGGAGATAACGGGATTATGTATTGGGCAAAAGAAGGTGATTTTGAAACTCACAGTAATGTTATTTCTATTATTTATAACGGTGCAATTGCAGCAGGCTTAGTTTATGCACAGTGTAAGGAAACGGGAATTCTTGCAGAAAGCTATTTAATCAAAGTCAAAAATATTGAAGTAAGTTTTGAAACAAATTTGTTCTTGCGAGCAGTGCTTGAATCGGTTCTTTATCCAAAATATTCAAGGGATTATTTAGCAACATGGGCTAATAAGGTTGAAAATGACAAAATTGCCTTACCAACAATAAATAGTGAAATAGCATTTTCATATATGGGGGATTACATAAAAGCGCTCGAGGCGGAACGCATCGAGACGCTCAAGGCGTATCTATTAGTAAGTGGTTTTAAAGATTACGAACTGAACAAAGAAGAAAAAGATGCTTTAGAGGTATTTGATAATCAACAATGGCAAGAATTTCGCATGGGTGATTTATTTGATAGAGTTAAAACAAATAAATTACCTTATAAAGCAAAAGAATTGCCAAAAGAGCCACAAGGGTGCTTCAGCTTGCCAGCCCTGACCTCTAGTTTTATGAATCAAGGGTTGAACTACTATGTTCCGAAAGAAGGGGCAACAGTTTTACAAAACGTTATCTCTATTCCATCTAACAGTGATGTTTATAGAGCTTACTTCCAATCACAAGAATTTACTGTCTTATCTGACGCTTATGCCATTGATTGGATTGGTTCGGGTAAGCAACTAAGACCGAATGACTATCTCTTTATTGTTCCAAGTATCAATAAGGTTACAGACCTACCAATTTACTCTTATAAAAATAAATTAGGTGGCTGGAACGTGGTCAAAGATAAATTGATAAAATTACCAGTCAATGAACAAGGTGAAATCCATTTTGATTATATGGCAACTTTAGTACAGGCTATTAAAAAATTAGCTATTAAAGATGTTGTTTTATATGCTGATAAACAAATTGAAGCAACAAAAGAAGTTGTTCAGAAAGGTAGTGAATAATGGCTAGTGATTGGAAAGATAGTCCTACTTGTTTTGAACATTTTAATGGAGAATATGATTATATGCTTTTCATTGATGAAACAGGGGTACCAATATTAAAAAACTACAATCAAAATAATCGATGGTTTTCAATGACGGGTGTTTTAATTGCTGGTGAAAGTATTATTTCTGATATGATGGCTATTAAATATAAGTATTGGGAAAATGCAATGTTCAATAAGCAAAGAGTAGTATTTCATTCAAGAGATTATCGTAAAAAGATAGGAGCTTTTAACCCAAAAACAATTGATTATCCTAAAATGAATATGGAGTTGTTGCAATTTATAGAGCGTACCAACTTTATGATTTTTTCATCAGGAATTGATAAAGATTTTTTGACTCAAAAGTACAATAATCCATATCCTGTCTATTGGTTTTCTCTTGTATTTCTAATTGAACGTTATGCTATATATTTAGAAGAACGCGGGAAAACGGGGATAATTGTACTTGAAGCACGAGGTAAAAAAGAAGATACAAATTTGTTACGAACGATTGTACCTGAAATAGAGCGTGGAACAAATTTTGTCAGTGATAGTATATGTTCTAGGATTAGAGGTGTATACTTTAATAACAAAAGAACAGCAAATTAAAAACAGTCTTATTCATATTTAGAAATGGCAGATATGATTGGTTATGAATTACATAATAAGATTTGCAAAGGGATTGAATCAGATTTTTATAGGAAAGTTGAATCAAAAATTTATAATTATCCCAATATAACAGGATATGGTTTGAAAATATTTGGAGAGAGCATTTAATAATGAGTGATACAACAGAAGAAAAGACTATTAAATTAGCAGATTGGGCACATGAAAAAACAAAAATAAGTTTGGACTTTTTCAATTATGAGTCGGATATGGTTGGGTGGAATTTTGAAACTGGAGAAATTTATTTTTGTGATGTAGGCGAAAATATCGGCCATGAGATTAACAATCAAAGACCGGTGTTGATTATATCCTCAACTAAATTTTGGTGAGGCTGAGAAAGATTCTAATCATAATAAGGTAATTCAATTTTTACAAAATTATTACGATACCTTTATTGGCACTACGGCTACATCTATTACCAAAAAAGGTGCTTTAAAAGGCTATGAAAAAGTATTTGCACGTAAAGGTGCAGATTTTATTGATGAGCTAATAAAGCATGTAAGAATATTTGTAGATATTATAAATAGTGAGTACATAATTAATAAACAGGTTCAGCCTAATGTAGTTAATGAGCCAAATCTATTAAGAGTATTGAGTGAACTGTATAGGATGGAATCATCATCTATATATCCTTTTCTTATATTTTTATTAGATTTGTATCATAAGGATTTACTTTCTCAAAACAATTTACTTGATATTTTATGTACAATTAAGTCATTTTATATTAAAAGAAATATTACCTTAAAACCGAAGGCATCTAATATTCGATCACGTGTTTTAGAAACTCTTCGTACCTTACAAAATAGCTGTGATATTAATTTAATAGTCTCTACTATATCAAAGCTACTAAGTGAAATATCTGTAAGTAATGAACAATTTAAATTAGGTTTGTGTGAGCTAATATATAGTAAATCTAACTCTAAAACTCTTCGAATAATATTAATAGATTTATCTAGAAAGTATAATGATGGTTATTTTTCTAAATCTAGAGAGGATACATTAGATTATTATATAGCCGAACGTAAAGAACGTTCTCTATATAGATGGACTATAGAGCATATTTTACCATATGGAAAATTAAATGTAGATTGGATTCAATCTATTGGTAATGGAGATAAATTACTAGCTGAAGACTTACAGGATAAGTATAAAAATAAATTTGGAAATTTAACATTAACTCCGTACAATTCAGAAATGAGTAATAATTCTTTTATCAATAAGAGAGATTATTATAATGAGAATAAATCAGAGTATGAGGGATTACGAACAGGATTATTTTTGAATGAATCGATTGCTGATAAAGATGAAGATATTGGTACTAAAGACATATGGACAGTTGATGACATAGATCGAAGAACAGAGATATTAGCTAACCTTATTGTAGACCTATATAAAATTAATAGCATTGATATAGAATGATTTAAAATAGAATCATTGGATAAAGTAGATACATTATATGATTAAAAGATTTAGTAAAATATTTTTGTGATATAATGTCTACTCATTCCCCCAGAAAGGATTCACATGAAACAACTCTAAACTGACGCCATCTGTCTTCCCATCCCAGATATGCACTTAGCAGAAATCCGTTTTAGCACAAATAGAGAGATATATACTTTTATTGTTGAGCACATGGAGATCTATGAAGGTGATTTTGTGTATGTGACGGGGCCCATGCAGAACAAGGTGGAAACTGTCGCGGATATCACCTATCATTGTAAAATTCGTCCTTCTAAATATGAACGTGTGGTAACAAAGATTGATACCGATGTATATGGTAATTTTATTCCCCTTGAGCATATGTGGGTCACTTTTGATCGTCAATGTATGGACAAAGACAAAATGCGCCTTTGGTTCTTATCGCCACTAGCGGATGGGGAATGCATTGGTGTTGATGAGTGTGTTCCATTTTCGCTTCATAGTCTAGATGAGTTTCCAATTTCTAGTATCCGTGCAGAGCGTGGTGAAAGTTATTATGAAGAGCATCGTATTGTTTATATTGGCTTAGATAAGGGTAAAGGGTATGCTATCGTGGAAGGTTCCGAGTACTATGAGGTTACTTTCACTTATATAGATAATAAAATTCATGATATACTCTGCAATTGTTATTGTGAGGGTCATTGCAAGCATGAATATGCTGTTTTGTTGCAGTTGCAAGAACTAGTGGGTAATTGTACAATAAATTATGATGAGAACTACTCTAAAGAGGAATACTTTGCAGCTATCGATAAAACAGTAGTTTGGAATATGAGTATTAGTCGTAAATATGGTGAGGTAATTAAATTAACAGAAGAATCCAATGAAGGGTTCATCATATATGAAGATTAAGGAGGCCCCATGCGAGAACACAAACTTTCATCGGAAGTAAAATTCGATGGTAAATTAATTAAAGTCACATACGATGTAGCAGATGTAAATGGCAAGGAAGCATGGCGTGAAGTCGTTCACCATCCAGGAGCAAGTGCAGTGGTAGCCATTGATGAGGAAAATCGTATCATTATGGAAAAACAGTTCCGCTATGCTTTGAACGATTATTTATTGGAAATTCCTGCGGGTAAATTAGATGCTGGTGAAGATCCTTTGGTATGTGCTAAGCGTGAGCTAGAAGAAGAAACAGGTATTGTAGCGTCGGAATGGATTAGTCTTGGCACTATTGCAACATCTCCTGGTTTTTGTAATGAAGTCATTCATTTGTATGTGGCAAAAGGACTTTCCAAAGGGGAAATCCATTGGGATGAAGATGAATATGTGGAAGTTGAGCGCTATACGTTCGACGAATTGCTACAACGCATTAAGGAAGAGAAAATCAAAGATAGTAAATCTTTATCCGCGTTGTTATTAGCTATGCCGTATTTGAAATAACGAAAGAATGCCTAGGAGTCTAACTTCCTAGGCATAGATTGTTTACGAGTGTTTAACAAAGAGGAGGTCTCTATGTTTAAACGAATTATAACTATCGTTACAGATAGTGTAGGAATAGGTCATAGCCCAGATGCAGAACGTTTTGGAGATACGGGCGCTAATACCTTGGGCCATATTGAAGAGGCCGGAGGGCCTTTACAGATTCCCAATTTACGAAAATTGGGTATTGGTAGGATTGCAGATATCACACCGCAACATGATACAGTAGTGGGCGCCTTTGGTCGCATGCATGAGATTAGTACAGGAAAAGATACGACCAGTGGTCATTGGGAGATGATGGGGCATCCTGTGAACGTTCCTTTCCCTACGTTTTATGATGGATTTCCAAAGGAGTTAATGGATACTTTCACGAAGGAAACTGGATACGGATTCCTAGGTAATGAAGCTGCATCGGGGACGGAAATCATTGAGCGCCTTGGGGAAGAACATATGAGAACGGGGAAACCCATTGTGTATACGTCTGCTGATTCGGTGTTCCAAATTGCCGCACATGAAAGTATCATACCCTTAGAGGACCTATACAAGATGTGCCAAATTACACGGGAACGTGTGTGTATTGGGGACTATTACGTAGGGCGTATTATTGCTCGTCCATTTGTGGGAGAACCAGGTCATTTTGTACGGACCTCAAATCGCCATGATTATAGTCGGTTGCCAGAAGGGCGATTTGTGTTGCAAGCTTTACAAGATGCGAAAGTACCCACAATTGGTGTGGGAAAGATTGGGGATATATATGCTCATATTGGTTTGGATCAATCCTATCCAACGAAATCTAATTCCCATGGTATGAACCTAGTGGCTGCCTTGTTGGGGCATAGTGCGGAAGGCACACATGGTACAAATGATACATATGATGCACATGGTACATGTAGTCCACAAAGTCCACGTAATATGCATAATACATCTGATACTACATCGGAAGGTAGTTTTACTCATGGCTATATGATGGTGAACTTAGTGGAGTTCGACAGTTTGTATGGACATCGTCGTGATGTACAAGGTTATGGTCGTGAGCTAGAAATGTTTGACTACCAGTTGGGAGGACTACTAGAACTATTGACGAAGGATGATTTGCTACTGATTACAGCAGATCATGGTAATGATCCGACGTGGGAAGGGACAGACCACACACGGGAATTAGTGCCAATCTTGGCGTATTCACCAGCTTTTGCAGGCCCCATTGATCTAGGGGATAGACGTAGCTTTGCAGATATTGGACAAACTATATTGGAAAACTTTGGGATTACTGAATCATTTGTGGGGGAAAGTTTTTTACAATTATTAGCAAAATAAAGGATAGGCTTATTTTTTATACAGTTAGGCTTATACTGAGCCCTGTGTTTTATCGGTGTAAGAATAGAGTAAAATAATAAAGCTAAACATAGCAAAAGAGGCTATCAGTACTGAAGAAATTTCTTCCTGACTGATAGCCTCTTTTTTGAGTACATGTACCTTCAAAATCTTACGCGCGTGTAATTTTATCAGAACGAAGGCAGCGTGTGCAAACGTTAA
>QWCZ01002266.1_pt1 | contig 10127 bp, 12 predicted proteins | sample 1972651 | NCBI WGS metagenome assembly QWCZ01 (sample SAMN09866695, study PRJNA288562) | Human oral metagenome isolate pre1_saliva, whole genome shotgun sequencing... | isolation source: mouth | host: Homo sapiens | place: USA: California
TATAGAAACTATGATTAATACAACTAACATCTTCGATTATGAAGACGTACAACTGATTCCTAATAAATGTATCGTAAACAGCCGCAGCGAATGTGATACACATGTTAAACTAGGTAATCGTACATTTAAATTGCCTGTAGTTCCTGCAAATATGCAAACTATCATCGATGAAGAGTTAGCTGAAAAACTAGCAGAAAAAGGCTATTTCTATATCATGCATCGTTTCCAACCTGAGCGCCGCCTTGATTTTGTAAAACGCATGAAAGAGAAAAACTTATATTCTTCTATTTCTATCGGCGTAAAAGAAGAAGAATTCGCATTAGTTGATGAATTAGCAAAAGCTAATCTTATTCCTGATTATATCACAATCGATATCGCACATGGTCATTCTAACGCTGTTATCGATATGATTCAATACATTAAAAAGAATTTACCTAATACCTTTGTTATCGCTGGTAACGTTGGTACTCCTGAAGCAGTTCGTGAGCTTGAAAATGCTGGTGCTGATGCTACAAAAGTAGGTATCGGTCCTGGTAAAGTATGTATCACTAAATTAAAAACCGGCTTTGGTACTGGTGGCTGGCAATTGGCTGCTGTTCGCTGGTGCGCAAAGGCAGCTACAAAACCTATTATCGCTGATGGCGGCATCCGTGATCATGGCGACATCGCTAAATCCATCCGCTTCGGTGCGACTATGGTTATGATTGGTTCCTTATTCGCTGGTCACGAAGAATCCCCAGGGGAAGAGAAAATCGTTGACGGCAAAGCAGTAAAAGAATACTTTGGTTCCGCTTCTGAGTTCCAAAAAGGGGAACGTAAAAACGTAGAAGGCAAAAAAATCTTCATCGATTCCAAAGGCTCTATCTTTGATACATTAATCGAAATGGAACAAGATTTACAATCTGCTATCTCCTACGCTGGTGGCACAACACTACAAGCTATCCGCAAGGTAGACTACGTACTTGTTAAAAACTCCATCTTTAACGGCGACCGTTAATCGCTCATACTAAAAGGGTATCCGATTCCTAGGAATCGGATACCCTTTTATATTATTCACGTATAAAACATGGTTATTATCGAGTCATCTCATCATATTTTACACTGCCGCATCAGCATATTTTACTCAGCAGCATCAGTATTTTTTGTCATCAAATAATAGGCATACTTACCAATACCTGCACTTATAACAAGTAATGCTGCAAGAAGTGCGAATGCCACCATTAAGCTAGTTCCGTGAGCGATGAAGCCAATTAAAGCCGGCCCCATCAAAATGCCCATGTAGCCAAGCATGGTAGATGTTGCCACAGCCTGTGTCATAGGAATAACATTTTGTTCCCCCATTGCAGAGAATAGATTAGGCACAACCATAGCAAGGGCGATACCTAATAATAAATAAGTGTACATGGAGCCATAACCTGGCAATACTACGATAAGTGCCATCGCTACAGCACCGAGTAAATAACCACCAACAACAACTTGTTTCGACGTCAAATGTCTACCAAGTGTATTACCGAGCAAACGGCCTGCACACATCGTACCATTAAAAAGCATAACCCCCATCACCGCTTCTTGAATGGCAATAGCCTTATCTTCATGAAGATACAAAGCACTCCAATCCCCTACAGCCCCTTCTACTAAATAAGATACAAAGGACAATAGACCAAAAATGATGGCAATGGGATGGAACGACAATGGGCTTTTAGATTTTTTTACAACCTTTGCATTTGGATCTGTGCCAAAGGTCAACATGAATTGACTAACTACAATTATGGCTAGCAATAATACGATGAGAAGGCCCCAGATACTTTCATTAACAGGGAAATTCAAAATCTTTAACAATACCAATAGTACACCGGCACCCGCGAAGCCGCCAAGGCTCCAGCCTCCATGATAGGCCCCCATTAAATGTTTTTTACTTATCTTTTCTGTAAGGATAGCCTGAAGATTGGCTGCAGCACCACTTAATCCGACACCGATACCAAAGAAAAATAAGGCTACCGTTGTTTCAAAGATGGTGGAACACATGAGTACGAGAGCCAGGGAAATCATGCCCACAAAACTACCGATGAGAACTGTTTTTTTACATCCCAAAGATTCAACTAATTTACCGGCTACGGCCATGGATAAACAAGAACCCACACCAAGTAACAAAATCATAGATCCCAATACATCCTCACCGATATTTAGTTTTGCTTTCAAATACGGTACAAAGCCAGCCCACAAGGCTGTATACATACCTGGGATAAAAAAGGCGCCAAAGGCACCACGAATATTAGATTTTGTTATGGAAACTTGTTCGTTCATTACATCCTTTCTGGTTTCTAGAACCGTTCGTCGAAGAAAGGCCCTTTTTGTATCCGCTAGGTCGCAATAACAGGCGTTCCTAGGGGAAACCATTTTAACTATAAGATTTATATGAAAGATATAATAACCCTCTTTACGCATATTGTAAAGAGGGTTATGTAAAATTAAATTTAAATTAAAAATGTTAGCCCCATAGCTATAAAAATGGCAGGTAACAAATTAGCAATGCGAATCTTGCCCGGCCAAATAAGGTCAACACCAACGCAGAAAATCAAGATAGAACCTACATAGGATAGATTATCTATAGCGGTCTGCGTCATTAAAGGTGCTGCCACATGAGCCATCGCCGTTATGAGCCATTGGGCAATCCCGACAGGAATAAAGGAGAACAAGGCCCCTTTACCCATAGAGGAGCTCATCACCATGACGATGACACCATCAAGAATACCCTTGAGTAGCAAGGTCTGGTAATCACCAGTTAAACCATCTTGGATGGAGCCAAGAACGCCCATGGCACCAACTGTAAACGTGAGAGATGCGGTGATAAATGCATGAGTAAACGTTGGATCTCCTGTATTACCAGTGCGCGCTTTCACCCAATCACCAAAAACCGTAATCCACCGATTCAAATCGATGAGTTCCCCAATAATGGCACCTACTACCATACTAATAATCATCAATAGAGGCCCTGTAGTTTGCAAGGAACCATTGACGATGACCAGCATAAATTGCATGGCCCCACTCATCCCTAGTAGCAATACAATGATGCCACTCACCACCATCAAGGTTTGCTTTAAATTTTCCTTCATGAAACGTCCAAAGGCAAGCCCCAGAAGGCTGCCACCTATAATCAAGACCATATTAATGGCTGTCCCTAATCCAATCATAATCATATCCTTTCCCTTACTTATGAAAGTCATTATGAAAGTAGTATATCAACTACATCGACATCAATCAATATAAAATATCATAAAAAACCGCATCTAGCTGAGCTAAATGCGGTTACGTGCACAGTTATTCATCTATTGGTAAATATGCCACAGGATTAGCTTTATTAATCTCATTAAAACAAGGACAATCCTTACCATGATCATTAATGATACCACTGGCCTGCAGATGAGAATATATGGTCACAGGACCTACAAACTTGAACCCACGTTTCTTTAACTCTTTACTAATTCGCGTAGATAATTCATTTTTGGCTGGTACCTGTCCCTCAGGATGCCCCTCATAAACGAGGGTTTTAAAATTGGTGAAAGCCCATATATACTCACAAAAGGAGCCAAATTCCTCTTGAATGCGTTGAAAAGCTTTCGCATTATTAATGATACCCTCAATCTTTGGACGCGATTTTAACATCCCTTCCGTACTCATGATTCGTTCCACATCGGTTTCTGTATAGTGAGCCACCCGTTCAACATCAAAATCATCAAAACACTGACGAATGATATGACGCTTGTTTAATATGGTAAGCCAACTTAATCCGCATTGAAGACTTTCTAAACACAAATGTTCAAATTGATGTTGGTCATCGTGAATAGGACGTCCCCATTCATCATCGTGGTAAGACTGGTAAAGTGGCGTTGTAGGCCACGTACAAATAACCTTCATAGGACGTCCTTTCTAGACATACAATGTAAAGATTACAACAATTTTGATGACATTTCATCATCAAAGTGAATACCGTAGGCCTGTTTATAGATAGCATTTAGCATTTTATATCGATTGCCTTTGAAGCTAAGCTCTGAGATATCTTTATAAACATTATCTATTTTATAAAGTTCTGCAATGCTATTACCAGAAAGAGTATACCCCTTAATACCAAGAATACGACATGTAATGCCTATGTTATCTTGTTTATCACGCCATACAGAAATATATGGATTATCTTGCCCTTGAGATTTCAATACATCATGTTTGCTGAGAAGTTGACGCAAAGAGCGATCTAACTGGTAATCATATTCCATTTGCACAGCTGCGATATAATCCTCCCCATCTACTAGTGCATATACTGTAGCTGTGATGCGTCTATGACCTTCAGGTGCTGTTATAGGAGTAATGGATTCCATATCTACATAGTACACTTTATAATCCGCTACAGACTTGAACTGCACATATCTAGAAGAATCTCTTAATTCAGATTGAGATATAGCTTGACTATATATTGGTAACATAATGAACGGCAGTAACCATAATAAAAGTAAATACATGCGTTTCATAGTCCACCTCACTGTACTAGAATATCATCAAAATGCTGAAGATATACGGCCTTAAACAGTGCATCCGCATTATCATAAATAACCTGATACCCTCGACTTCGATCAATAGAGCCCTTCCATTCCGCATCCAAATGATTAGATCTGTTCTCAGGATACCAGATATCGCCATTTAATTGGTATGTATTAAGAGGTTTAGATTTTATAACAAGACCTGATTCTCGTTCAGCTATCTCAATGACATCAACTAAGGATGCATTTGGTTGTTTCTCACGATTAGCATGAATTAAAGTAGCCAAAGAATAATTCAAATCATAATAGATGGTCATTTCTGACTCTTTAATCTCAGGTCCAGCTGTGTAATCAAATACCATGTAATTAGTACACTGTAAAGTGTATTTAGGAGGATTATACTCAACAATACGAATAGAGTTTAAATCAATAAACGAATAAAACTTCTCTACATAACTACTCGATTCTGAAGGATATTCCTTATAAGATACTAACTTAAAATTAGGTGATGACTGTAGTTCTTGAAGGCTAATAGCCCCAGCAGTCATAGTAATAGACAACATCATAATAAATAAAATGAGAAAACGTTTAATCATACTATACGCCCCTTTCCATTCAACTTATTAGAGTATAATCGCATCTACCTTTTATTTAGTTGTATCCTCCCCTTATTAAAATATGATTCTGTTCTCTGGTTTATCACCATAAGAATTTAGACCTTTATTACCTGGAATCAAGCATAAAATTATTTTAGACGCTAATACAAGCCAACCAATTTCACGGGACCATACGGCAAGAATCCCTAATACAATATAAATGAAAGCTAAAAATGTAGGACCATTAAGATCATGAATACGTCTTGCTGCAATGGCTATCTCACGCACCATAGCGATAAGTATAAACGGAGCACCAATTAAAATACTCAACATAGAATAACCAGAGAAGCCCATAATAAAGCCGCCCACAAAACCGATGGCAAATACAATTAACATATTGATAAAGAAAGATCGACGATTCATACGACCTGATAGAGAAAACATAGAGTGAAACTGTTCCATAATAGATCCTTTTAATTAAAAACAAAACACGGATATAAAATAAGAAATAATACTATTGTTAAGCTTATTGTAACATAAAAAGGCTCTATCTTAACCATTTCTAAGATAGAGTCTTTGTTAGGCCCTAATAGGGGGATTATTTAATTTAACGTACAGATAGTCAAGGTATCATTGCTTACACTCGCGAAAAAGGGTTTCTGTCCCCATCAGGGGATTATTTAATTTAACTGCAAGAGATAAAAATACGAATAGTATTGTAGAAAAACGAAGTTTCCGTCCCCATCAGGGGATTATTTAATTTAACAGAACAAAAATGAAATTTCAAATCACATTCAGCGAAAAAGAGTTTCCGTCCCCATCAGGGGATTATTTAATTTAACGTTTAAAAATAAACACGTTGATGAGCGTACAGAAATCGTCACTAAGTTTCCGTCCCCATCAGGGGATTATTTAATTTAACACCAACAATATTATTAGCCGTACAGTATTATGAATCAGGTGAGTTTCCGTCCCCATCAGGGGATTATTTAATTTAACATTTATATTTCCACAAGGAGGAACCTATCATGAGAACTATTGAGTTTCCGTCCCCATCAGGGGATTATTTAATTTAACCAATAATCAAAAAGAAGCTCGTCGTGGTGTCGCTGGTGCTGCGTTTCCGTCCCCATTAGGGGATTATTTAATTTAACTTACAACGCGAAGCTTATCACTATGCTAACCATTCTCCAATGGAGTTTCCGTCCCCATCAGGGGATTGTTTAATTTAACCATTTCGGTGGCTTTAACGTAAAACGTCAAGGTGGTATTAAGTTTCCGTCCCCGTCAGGGGATTATTTAATTTAACACGTAAGCGTGAGAACTCCGCATTATAAACTATATCATCAATGGTTTCCGTCCCCGTCAGGGGATTATTTAATTTAACATTATCATAATGTTGAGGAAGACTATTAAAGCCTTCCTCTAAATCCTTATAATATTTTATTCATTATCGAGGACGACCGAATGTACCACCCATTATAGATTCACCTCCTTTTATTTCCGTCCCCACTAGGGGATTATTTAATTTTACTCCTGTGTGGAGGTCCCTTTCATACTTTTCTCCTCTCTTCAGCATTTCCGTCCCCATCAGGGGATTATTTAATTTAACCGAGTATTTGAAAATTATTTGAATGACATTTATGTTGATGTATTTCCGTCCCCATCAGGGGATTATTTAATTTAACGTAAGAAAATGAAAGTATTTTTAAAACAACGCTACGAAGAGGAGTTTCCGTCCCCATTAGGGGATTATTTAATTTAACAAACAAACGTCTACGCTACGAATTGATTCGTCACCAAGGGCGATTTCCGTCCCCATCAGGGGATTATTTAATTTAACTACGTAAATATTTCGACGAAATTTTAGACGATGCCGATAAGTTTCCGCCCCCATCAGGGGATTATTTAATTTAACAATCGACCTCAAACAGCACTTTAGTGCACTAAAATAACGCCTATAAACCGCACCATTATCACAACGGCGGAGATTTTATTTCACTAGGTTATAATCTAGATATATTATAGCATAAAAAAACAAAGAAATTACAATAGTAGAATCATCAAGGATATCAAATTAAAGATAGATAACTAATTAAAACAGATGATTCTACCATTGTTTAGTCAATAACAGTTCTAGTAAGTACATTAATTTTCATTACAATATAATACAATCTTGCTCTTTTCGTTCTCCAATTCCCCATGTATAGATATTAATTATATCGTCAAGTATATATACACGTAGGGAATCTTCTACGGGATTAATAATTCGACTGGCACGCCGCATCATAGCATCATATTGTTTTCTATTTAGTAGTGCTTCAAATGCTGATTTTTGAACACGCACGCCATAACGTTCTAAGCATTTTACTGGATGGTTACGTGTTTTATTATCTACTACATCATAGATGACTAATACTATAAACTTTTTCATATCAGTGAATCTCCAAAGGTGTATACAAATCTACGTCTTCGTGCATAATGGCACTAGCAAATTGATTACACTGCTTATAGATTGATTCCCTATAACTTTTACAATCCTCAATATATTGATTTTCAGAACGAATTTTCTTATTATACGCGGTCAAAAGTCCTTTTCTACCTTCTGGAGTCATATAGCAGCCTTTATCCGTGTTATCAAAATCAGATAAATCTACCATATTACGACTTACCATCGAAAGAACCAGAGAATCAATAATGGGAGCTCGCCATTCCTCAATTAAATCTGATGCTAGTGCAGGGTGACCTTTCCCCAAACTATGCATAACACCAATAAAAGGATGTAAGCCCGCATTAATTAAACCTGATAGAATTTCATTAAATAACATGCTGTATCCTAAGCCTAGCATGGCGTTAAATTCATCCCGAGGAGGTTGTTTAGATCGCTTTGTAAAAGAAAATGTAGGCGGAATAATTTTTCCGAGAGCCTCAAAATACAGTCGACTAATTATACCTTCATAGCCCATAAGTTCTGAAATACGGACACTTTCACCTATATGATGCCGAACAGATTTATTAATATCAATAGTATTGGTATTAATTAAGGTACCAAAATATTTACCATATCCAGATAACCAAGTTATAGGCACACCGCGTTCAATAAAATCAGTAATAAGAGAACTAGATATAGATACTGTATCAAACACTGTAATATCTTCAATACGTTCTAATGGAACTTCAAATAGCACTTCATTATTACGGCCTACTACAACATGACCACCTTGTCGTTTAATAAATGAACCTGCTTCTGTAACATATAAGGATGACATATAGTCGCCTCCTTTACGCTAGTATAACTGTTCAAATACATATTAATATTATGATAATTAACACCCAATTAGACTTATATTAACTAAATAAACATATAAAGTACTTACTCAATCACTTCGCTTTGTACTCCACCCATACCTAGAGCCGTTTTAATTCCTAATCCAGTAAACTGACTATAATAGGTCAGCAGAGATAAGATGCGTTGCATCACTAAATTCCGTTTAAATTGCATTACAATTTGTCCTCGGAACCCTCTTATTTTAATACCTTCTAGTCCATACATCCCCATACGTAGATTATAATCACGAATAAAAACGGCTGACTCTAGTGCTGCTAATAAATCCTCTGAATCCATCATTTCATACGAGGTAAACTGATTCCATTGACGTAACAAATAGCGATAGATTCGAAATGCCTCAGGAAAAATCGTATACTGCTGATCCACCTTGAAACTAGTGGTAGACAAACATTGTAATTTAGCCTGCATATACTCCACCTCTCCACTCCAAAACTTAGCCATTAATGCTTCATAAGAGGTTTCCTCTAACACAGTTCTCTTTTGAATATAGATATAACCACGTTTTTGCTTTAAATAGATTTTATCAGGCATCTCAAGTACAGGTCGTAATATTCGATTCACTGCTTCAGCTGTTACGGCAGAAATTCGCCATATTCTTTATCAAAGTAAACATACTGGCTATAAGGACGCAAGCCTGTTTCATGTAATTGACCTGCGTATTCCGGCCCTACAAGTTCCATCAACACACCATGTAATACACTACCGATAGACTGTACAATTTTTATAAATGGGTCAGCGGTAATACTTAGCTCTACGGCCATAATTTCAACATTATCTGCCAATACGAATGCCTCCCATCTCATAATAATGTCCGTTCCACTTCACTAGCTTAATAGCACGTGGGGCCATAAATTTATCTTTCCTATCATGACCAGCCTTTTGGAAATTAACATCTAAAAGAGCTCTAATAACCTCAACGCCTTTATTAATATCGTCTGTAAAAGCAGCCATAATCACCGTTTTTTGAATAAAGCCTGTATTTCCACCAATAAAAGCATTCGCTGGCTCTAAAGCTTTAAATACAGAAGGATTCACCTTTGTAAATTTAGATATTAATAACTCATGTGTAGCATCAAAAATGTTTGATTTGGTAGAATACACTCACGATTAACCGAAATCGAATGAGTTCCATCTTCATCGACGCCAGCATCTTCTTTCTTTAGCACTTCTGTTTGTATTATGTGATTAGACATAGCATCTGAAACAGAAATACCACGAAAAGCACTCGCTAATATCCCCTTAAACTGTCTACCATTCTTATCTACTAAAACACTAATTTGATTTGTTATGAGATCATTTACTTTCCGCAATATAGAGCTAATTTCGCGTTTAGCACGACGTTTATCATTTTTATTTACACTATACTTGTATAAAAGATCTTCTAATTGTTGTTGTACAGAACTTCTAAATTTAGAGTTCGTGCGAAGCATATGTGAAATAATAGCAGAATCAATAACTCCCTTGATGGAGCTACCAGGAATATATACTCGTCCATCTACACCACGTATTTGTGGAATAATATCATTCAATGAGTTTTTAAGTCCTTGATTGTAAGCAGTAGCTTTCATAACAGAATGAACAGCTGGCCCCAATACCTCTCTTGTCAATTGAGCTGTACCAAGAGCTTGTTTAGCCCAATCATACATTGTC
>QWCZ01001543.1_pt1 | contig 10124 bp, 7 predicted proteins | sample 1972651 | NCBI WGS metagenome assembly QWCZ01 (sample SAMN09866695, study PRJNA288562) | Human oral metagenome isolate pre1_saliva, whole genome shotgun sequencing... | isolation source: mouth | host: Homo sapiens | place: USA: California
TCCTGCTGCTGCAGAAATCGTACTTACTTGAGTAGCCTCTCCTTTAATACAACTTTTTGCAATTTGATTAATATCTTCTACTGAAATTCCTGCATATGCCGGATTATATTGAATCGCTAATTCAACTACTTCTGGATGATATCGATCCCTTAATTCTTTTCTTAAAAATAATTCTCTATCAATTTTTACCATGGGAAGTTTTGTCGTTTCCAATAGTAATCGATCAATTTTTAATAATTTCAAAGTAATTCTCCTCATTTTTGTTCTATGGGTTTGACTGATTATAGCATAGGTTTATTAAATCAGAAATAGGCATCCCTAAACTTCGTCATAAAACTGACTTTTCTTTAAAATTGTGGCAAGGGACGATAGCAGCTACTATTTGGAAAAGTCTGGTTTATTCCGTTTTTGACGTAGAAAATAATTTGATAAGTATCTTTTAGTATTGATATAATCTGACTATAAGGGAGGAATGATTGGTGACAGATAGCGCATTTTTATACACACTTAATCCAGATGGTTCAGCGATAATTGGATACGAAGATTATGATGTCGATATTTTTGATGGGGACGATTATGAAGTCACTTACTTATTAGATGCGGAAAACTTTACTAATCTCTTGCATCATCTAAATATTCCATTGAATCACGATACTAAAAAACAATTAAAAAAAGAATTTGGGAAACATTTTGACTCTAGAAAATTCGAAGAGTTTTGTAAGGAAAATGGTATTACTTATGAACGTAATGTGAGGATTGGATAATGATTCATTACGAAAATTTAAGGCAATCCCATTATTAGGGACTATTATTTTTTTAGGTTTTACAAACTATTGACCTTGTAGATTAACCCGAACTGAAAACTCCTGCTGACTAAATTTTCAGCAGGAGTTTTTAAACATTATTTTCTATTTTTTATGAGACTTTCTATCTTCTTTAATTCCCCTAAGCAGTCATTTTCAACTTGGTTTAAAGTATATTCAGCATCATTTGTATCTTTTGTTTCAGCTTTTATTTCTGTTAATTCACTAAACAGTCTTTCATCAATCTCTATATCATCATCTATTTTACTTAGTAATTGCTCAATATGATAGTTCCAATCTTCCATCGTTATCATACATTCTTGTTTTGCTTGTTTCGCTGCAAAATCTAAACATTTTGAAACTAATTGATTAAAGCTTCTCAATTCTTTCTCAGATAGGTATCTTTTAGAGTCAGAGAATGTTGGAAGTTCTCCATTAACAAGTTTTACTCCCTCATTATCCCCCGATTCAGTTGATGTTTGATGGTATATAGGAAAATGTAATTTATTTCGAACTGTAGCAAAAAATCGTTTGGCTTCACTACTATCTTTATTATAATCAACAGATGTTGCAAACAAATCTAACAGTTGACGATAAAATACTTTGCCACTAAAACGAATATCACTAATCCGTTCTAATAGTTCTTCAAAATAATGGTATTCTCCTAAGTTTTTAAAATGTTCATCATCCATAGCAAAACCTTTAACAAAATATTCTTTTAGAACCGTTGAAGTATACTTTCTAAATTGTATTCCTCGTGGTGATTGCATACGGTATCCTATCGCTAAAATCATATCAAGGTCATAGTAGGCTACTTTTCTCTTTGGGAATCTTTCTTCTATCTCACTTTGATTAGTGGCTATAAACTGATAGTTAACAACCACTTTTTCATCTAATTCCCCATCTTCCAAAATATTTTTGATCTGTTTACTGATGGTTTGTTTACTTGTTTGAAACAATTCCGCAATTTGGAGTTGAGTTAACCATATCGTACCATCTTCTAGAGTCAGATTAATTCTTGAAATTCCATCTTCTGTGTGGTAGATAATGAAATGATTCATCATTTTCAGCTCCTTAATTGTGGTGTGCGTTAATTTATTAGTTATCTCTGATTTTTCGAGGTTATTATAACATTAATTTTATAACTATTTAACCCAAATGCAAAAAAGCACACAGCAAAAAGATTCTACCCTTAAAGCCATGCGCTTTTATTCATATCATTGAATTTAATCCAACTTCTTAATAAATCTCTTTTGAGTTTTATCGCATACATATCCAATACTCTCATAGAATTTATGCGCTTCTACACGATAGTCTGCAGAGTTTAGTCTAACAAATGAAACTGAATCATTTTTAGCATTTACTTCTAAATAATGCATCAATTCTTTGCCAATTCCTTTACCTTGAAACTCTGGTAAAACAGCTAATCCCAAAATATTCAGCCCAGCGTAAGAATAAAGACTTTCATAAACTTCAGCATGAACAAAACCAACTACATTCTGTAACTCTTCGTCTTCATATACATAAATATAATGATGATTTACATCCTCTGATAGTTTTTGTATTTGTTTCATGACTGTCTCGATAGATACTGAATATCCTAAAGAAATGTTACATATTCTTTGTATTGCTTCTGCATCTTCTATTTTTATACTTCTAATCATATCATAATCCTCAATGGTTTTAGAATTAACATCTACTCCATATCTATTTTCTCTTGAAGTCACAATTTTCGTCCTCAATTTTCTGTTCAATTGCGATAGCTGGTTCACTTGTACTTCAACATCCACGATTTTTCTCATCTCACCAAATTCGTCTGTTACTTCCGTAGTTCTCATGCAGTTTAACACTTACTCCAACGATCCCCCATCCTACTCCCACTCTTCTTTTTCTGCTGATCTATATATCCAAACCCGTTCAAAATAAGGGCTTTTCATTTGTTGAGTGCTGGGAAATTTGTTTAATTTAAGCTCATTTTTAGTTTTTTTACCCGTTTCAGTTCCAGCTATATTTATTTTTATTACAACTTTATAAAAATGACCATAAACATCTAATTATTAGTAAAATTAAGATAAAACCAAATGTTCTTAATTGAATTTTTCCTAGTTCTGGTCTATTTATAATTAATTCAAACTTACTATTCTTATCTAAATCTTCCTCAAATAAAATTTTATCTTTATATATACACTTTACGACCTCGTATTCTTTTTGCAAAGATTTTATTTCGGAAATATATGCTATAAAAATAAAAATTAACGCTATAATAAACATCGCTATGACAACACCCTTTTTTGATCCTTTAGAAAACAAAAGATATGGTATTATATCATTACCATTATATTGAGTAATTATGTTAAGCAATTTTACGCCCATTGAACCTAACCATGCAAAAAAAGTTAGATTTAAAGTTTTTAAAGCATTATTCGCATTTTTTGATAGAGCTAGAAAATCATCTTTTAACTTATTCAGTTGTTCAAAATAATCATCTGTTTTTCTTGATATTATTCTTTTATAGGCTAGCTTGCTATCTTCTAATATTTCATTAATATCTTTTATATTTCGTTTACTTACTATAACTTGTCTAACAATCTGAAGTTTTACTTTATATGAGTCTTTATATTCATTGTTGTTAATAATCCAATCATAAAGTACATATAAATTTAGGGGGTCATCATCTATATTAAGAATTATTTTATAGCTTTTATCATCAATTCTAAACTCAGATTCTATTTCTTCAGCATAATAAGTTATTTTTGTTGACAATGCAACTAATATTAAAAAGTCTAAAATTAATTCTGATTTTTGGGTTTTCCTCGTTAATACTTCATTTATAACATTAACTGATATCGGAAATTCTCTTATATTTCCATTAATTATATTATCTTCTAGTATTTCTTCATAAACTACTTTATCTTCCCAATTAGATTCAACTAATCTAAAGTCGTTGTTGTTTACTAAATATATTTTCCCATTTTCATTATAATTTTTTTGAGATAGTTTTGTAACTACCAAATTTAGATTCCTTGTACTCTCTATAAAATCATCTTCATAAATAAAATAATTTTGTTGATTTTCCAAACAATATATATCTTGTTCTTTTCTTAAATCTATTCCATTATCATTTAACAATTTTATAAAATCAGCAACTAATTGATTGTTATTATCAATTTTTAATGAAGTGCCATCCCATAACAAATTGCTATTCACCACTTAATAACTCCTTAACTTTTGATAAATATTCATCATCTATTAAAATTCTAATTTCTTTGTTCCTTTCATCAAAATTAATTTTATTATCTCTTATACTTTCTAAATAATTTTTAGTGGTTATAGTTATATTTTTTGAGATTTGTATCTTCCTTTGGTAGTGTTTATTTAATATTTTTTCTGAGATATCAAAATCAGAATCTATTTGTTTAGCCGTATCAGAATATAACTCATCTTCTTTATTTAATTCCAAAAGTCCACTACTGTTTAATTCATCGAATAGATCAGACTTGTCAAATTTCTTATTATCAAATAAATAAAATTCTGAATACCTTTTTATCTCATAATAGTTTTTTCTATTTAAAATATCATCCATAAATAGTTTATCTTGATCTATAAAATTTATTATATCTTGGGTATTATCTTCTGAATTTCTTTTTCTTTCTAAACCTAAAAATTTTTGATACCAATATTTTGCTGCTGTTTTATTTTTATCTATTATCTTAACATCTTCATAATCACCTTCAAAGATGCCTACTTTAAAATAATCTTTTTCTTTACCCAATTCACTTTTTATCTCATAAGAGTCTTTATCTATAACTTCTAGTTTTTCCAATTTCATTATAGTAATAGATGTATCATCAGACTTAATAAATAATAATCCCTCTCTAATAGTACTGTTTCTTGTGCCATTAATTTTGCATTCTGCTTTTAATAAATCGTCAGCTACTCTTTTATAATTGAACTCATTTTTATTGCTACACTCTTTAAAATAATATATCGGACTATCTTCGTATCTATCTGAATTTGTATCTAAATAGCAATTTGTAATTAAATGGCTTTCTTTTGTTAACTCTCCAAATATTTTTAATATATTTTCCCTTTGAATTTCATCGAGTTCATTTTCTGTAACATCTGTACCAATATCAAACACTTTTATAATATCATTCATAATTATATCCTCCTAAATTCTCAATAAAATTGACTATGAGGTTCATCTCTTTAGCTTTCATAAATTTTTTTATCGCCACATAATTAATTGCATTGTTTTCATCCACCGGCATCATAATTTTTTGTCTTGCCATTCTATCTCCATTAAATTTATAAGCATAACGATATTTTTCTTTCTGCTTCAATATCATCTGCTTTAGAAACAAATAGCAATATTTATTTTGTCCCTCATCACCCTTAAAAGAAATGCGTTTAACATCATCAGAAAAAATACACTCATATGAATGATAGAAATTTTCTACTACGCTGCCATTATAATTTACTCCAAGTACATTTTTATCTAATGATTTGTTAGTATTACTTACAAAGTTAGTAATTCCGTTATTAGAATCCGTTGCTCCTATAAATGGCATCCTACCTTCATTCATGTTTGCCTTTGTAAGTCTAACACCAGAGTTAATATTGCAAATTTCATCCAAGAAAAACTCTTTCCAATCAACCTTATCAAAATGGTTATACATTATATATATATATATATATTTGTCAAGGTATTTTAAGACGTTTTTTATCTGTTTTTTCTCAATATTTTTTATAAAGTTTTCCATGTACTCATAGTTAATTTCACCATCAGAAACTGGTAACATTATTTTTTGTCTCTTTAATCTACCTGTTCCCATTTTATAGCCATAACCATACTTATCTTTTTGGCTTGTAATTGCGTGGGTAATGAATAATGCAGTGTATTTATTTTTTCTAAAGGGTTTTAATTTTCTTGTATCATTACCATATAAGGCTTCATAACAATGATAGAATGCATATCCAACAGAACCATTTCGATTTACAGAAATGCACTTCGTCGCTAATGTTTTATTATTATTTCCAACAAAATATCCTATCCCATTATTATTTGCAGTAGCTGTAATGTATGGAGTATCACCAATTGTTCTTTCTTTTTCATATATATCTTTTCCAGAATGAATTTCAGCAACCTCTTCTATAAAAACTTCTCTCCATTCAACATCAGTTAAAACTTCAGGATTAATAATCAAATCCAGCAATCTACACTTATAATAATCTTTTAAATCTTCCCTTTGCTTGCTATTTCTTTCATTTATATATTCTTCCATAAATGTCCAATTAGGATTATTAAATTTATCTATTGGTAGCATTATTTTCGTTCTATTTAATCTAGACAATGTCGCTCCATTTCCACCCCAATTAAACTTTTCCATTTGAATTTTGATTAAAGGAATGATAAACATAGAAATGTTTTTGTTAAGGTTGTCTCTACTTAAAACTTGGATATTTTGACCTGTAAAAAAAGGATTTGCTTGATAGAAAACTGTCTGGGTATCTAAACCAATAGTAATAACATTACCTTGATCCATTTTATATTTTTTATTCTGATCATCAGTAACAAATAAATTTATACCATTATCTACATCACTTCTTGTTATGTATGGTATATTCCCCTTTTCTACATTAAGTTTATTTTTATCTATTCCACTTTTGGTAGCCTTAATATCAAATATTCCTTCTTCTCCACCAATAAAAAATTCTCTCCACTCTACATCTTTTAAATGATACTTATACATAATCAGCACCATCCTCTGCAACCTTTAAAACATCATCTTCTATCTGTGCCATTTTTTCTTCAATACCAAATAGATAACCTCTCCCATGGGTTATCATATTAACTTCAAAAGTTAAGTAGTCAGCAATAGTTTTTTCAAAATCTTCATCATTTGGAATTTCATCATTAAAATAATAAAAAGAGTGTAACCATTCATCTGTGTCTTCAACTGTAGTAGAAACACAGAATTTTGTTGGTGCTTCTATCTCATCATTCCACACATCAAGAAGATGTTGTTTTTTGTCCTTCGCACTACCATCATCTATCAATCCAACGTGCTTACTAACAATATATCCATCATTTTCAAAATTTATAAATTTAGCTTTCTTACTTTTGCTATGAGGAGTACCTACAGTAAAAATTCCTATACAAGGATTTGTTCCCACTCCATAGAATGTATTCTTATTTAGAGTTATAACTCCTTCAAGTGTATGCTTGCTTAAAATTTTTGTCTTTAAGTTCTGCTCGTCCTTTGTTTTCCCTGTAAAAGTTGATTGTGGAACAATGACTGCAACCCTTGCTCCTTCAATTAAACTTTCTAATAGATGGTTTACAAAATTAATCTCATATAGTTCTGGATTCTGTTTTGAACCTTGTGAGTACGGAGGGTTCATCATCCCAACAGTACAGCCCTTAAGCTGAATTTTACTTGGATTTTGAGCTAAGAAATCTTGGTTTTCTAAATTACTTTTACCATCTCCACGCAATATCATATTTGTAGTTGCTATTGTGAACATATAATCCTGTAGTTCAATTCCAAACAATCTATTCTTTCTAATATCTAATTGTTCATTTTCATCTTCAGTCTTTGACAACATCTGGTGCATAGCAGCAATAAGAAATCCCGCAGTACCACAGCAAGGATCTAGAACTTTATCTGTAGGCTTTACATCAAGTAGTTCACAAAACAAATCTGTAATATGCCTTGGTGTCAAAATAATACCTAAACTCTGCCCATCCCCTCCAGAATATGACATAAATTCACCATAAAATCTACCGATATAATCTTCTGTAGATGAACTATATTTTATATTTGTGAAGATACTGTTATATAGAACTTCTGTAAAATATCTAAGAGGTGTTTTCCCAAGATTAGAGTTTTTTTCATTAATTTTGTTGTTATCTTTTATGATGTTGAATTGATTAAGAAGCTTGTCTCTTTTAACTTCAGGACTCACATTTGCTCTTTTTAAGTTGTCTTCTATTGCCTTATATATTTTTGAACCATCAGTTCTTATTTTATCGCCAATCAAATCAGAAATATCAAAGTTTTTATGTTCTATTTCTGATAATGCAAGTAAGATTCCAGAAACAATTAAAGGTTTATTTTTATCCTCTAAATTACCATAATTTCTTAAATCCTCATGAAGGTCTCGTGCTATTTTTAAAACTTCTTCAGTTTTCAATTCTTCATTTGTTTTAACCTCTAAAATTTCTCTTTCATAATACTCATCAATATTATCAACTCTAAATGAAATAAAAGTCTCTAAATCATCTAACTCTTTATATCCCTCTCTCTCATCAATAAAGAGTGGAGTAATTCTATAGTTTTTCTCATGACCACTAACACCTATTGCAATTATTTTTTTATAAGTTGTATTTCTTGCTAAATGTTTTCCATAAAATAACGCTCCATTTACTGCAAAATCTGTTACAGATTTTACGTCTTCAGCTATTAAATCATTTTCATCTCTATTAATATGCTTATTTATACTTGCCTTATCTTCTATAACGATTAAAAAATCTTTTACAACTCCTACATATTCTGGAAAGCCTACTTTCCCTGTTCCTTTTTTTGACGCAGTAGATAAAGCCTCGTTTATTTCTTTAATATTACTCCCTTGAGCAGAAAACTCATTTTGTAAGCCAATTTCTTTAAGCATCTCATATACCCAAAGATCCGTCACAATTTCTTTTTTAGCCATTATAATTTCCTCCAACTTTATTCATTAATATTTCTATAATTCCTCTACAGTATACCATTATTTCCTCAACTATTTAACAATACATACAAAAAAGCACACAACTAAAAGATTCTACTCTTAAAGCCATGCGCTTTTCATTTATAACCTATCCAATAACCAAAAAACTATCTAATCCAAACTCTTAATAAATCTCTTTTGAGTTTTATCACATACATATCCAATACTCTCATAAAATTTATGTGCTTCTACACGATAGTCTGCTGAATTTAGTCTAACAAATGAAACGGAATCATTTTTAGCATTTACTTCTAAATAATGCATCAATTCTTTGCCAATTCCTTTACCTTGAAACTCCGGCAAAACAGCTAACCCCAAAATGTTCAAACCGGCATAAGAATAAAGACTTTCATATACTTCAGCATGCACAAATCCAACTACCTTTTGTAACTTTTCATCTTCATATACATAAACATAATGATGATTTACATCCTCTGATAGTTTTTGTATTTGTCTCATAACTGTCTCAATAGATACTGAATACCCTAAAGAAATATGACATATTCTTTGTATTGCTTCTGCATCTTCTATTTTTATATTTCTAATCATGCTCTGCTCCTCTATAGTCATTTAGAAATAATATCCCCCAACTTATTCCCAAAAATTTTGGATATAAATTGAGAGATATTTAAATATTATTTCCTACTCCCACTCAATCGTAGCAGGTGGTTTACTTGTAATATCATACACCACTCGGTTCACATGTCCGACTTCATTAACAATTCTTGCACTAATCGTTTGTAAGACTTCCCATGGAATGCGAGCGAAGTCACTTGTCATACCGTCAATACTTGTCACTGCACGAATGCCGATTGTGTAATCATAGGTTCTTCCGTCTCCCATTACTCCAACACTGCGGATTCCTGGTAAGACTGTGAAGTATTGCCATACGTCTCTTTCAAGTCCGTTTTTAGCAATTTCTTCTCTTAAGATGGCATCACTTTCTCGTACAATTTCTAGTTTTTCTTCGGTTACTTCTCCTAGTACTCGAATGCCTAGTCCTGGTCCTGGGAATGGTTGGCGCCATACGATTGAATCTGGCATACCTAATGCTGTTCCTAAGGCACGAACTTCGTCTTTGAATAATGTATTCAGAGGTTCAATTAATTCAAATTGCATATCCTCTGGTAGTCCTCCTACATTGTGGTGAGACTTAATGGTTTGGGCTGTTTTTGTTCCTGATTCGATAATATCTGTATACAAAGTTCCTTGTGCTAAGAAATCCACATCCGTTAGTTTTGCGGCTTCGTCATCGAATACATACACAAATTCATTTCCAATAATTTTACGTTTTTGTTCTGGATCACTAACACCTTTTAATTTAGATAAGAAACGTTCTTGAGCATTCACTCGGATAATATTTAATCCAAATTTTCCAGAGAGGCTTTCCATTACTTGGTCGCCTTCGTCTTTTCTAAGTAAGCCGTGGTCTACAAAAATACATGTTAATTGGTCGCCGATTGCTTTTTGTAATAGAACACCTACAACGCTTGAGTCAACTCCGCCTGATAAACCTAATAATACTTTTTTATTGCCAACTTTTTCGCG
>QWCZ01002198.1_pt1 | contig 10112 bp, 9 predicted proteins | sample 1972651 | NCBI WGS metagenome assembly QWCZ01 (sample SAMN09866695, study PRJNA288562) | Human oral metagenome isolate pre1_saliva, whole genome shotgun sequencing... | isolation source: mouth | host: Homo sapiens | place: USA: California
ACAAATAACACCTAAACAAGCCGCAGAAATCATTGACTTATGGCGAAACTCCTCGCGCGCATGCACATTAGAGATGTGAACTTCAACCACAGGACAGCGCAACGAACGTATGCAATCGAGCAGTGCAATAGACGTATGCGTGTAAGCTCCTGCATTGAGAACGATGCCGTCATACTCAAAACCCACCTCCTGTAACTTATTAATGAGTTCGCCCTCCACGTTGCTTTGATAATATTTTATCTTCACATCGGGAAAATCGGCACGCAGTTGCGGCATATAACTTTCGAACGAATCGTGCCCATAAATGCTTGGTTCGCGCACACCCAATAAGTTGAGGTTTGGCCCGTTAACAATTAAAATCTTCTTCATCTTATGTTTTGCGATTTCTAACTTTTTCAGTTATCTTTGTAACAACTTTACATCATTGTGCAGGATTTTCGAAGGAAGAAAATCTGCTTTTATACCGAATGGAATATAAGAGCTGTTGGTGCAAAGATACGTAAAAAGAGCTATATGCAAAGGAAAAAGGTACATAAATCCCCCGATATTGCCGATATGGTCAGGCGGTACACCCGTTATCTGCGTCTTGAACGTAGCTATACCGACCCCCTTAGCGTAAAACTTGAAGATTTAGACCTTTTCGCAGCCTCATTACACGAGCATGGTATCAGCGCTAAATCACAAGCCCGAATACTTAGTGGCGTGCGCTCGTTCTATCGCTATCTGGTTTTAGACGGGTATATTGATGTAGACCCCACCGAATTGCTTGTATCGCCGCATCTTCCCAAGCATCTTCCCGAATTTCTGACGACCGAAGAGGTTGACCGTTTAGAGGCTGCTGTAGACCTCTCTACAAAAGAAGGACACCGCAACCGCGCTATTATTGAGATGTTTTTCTCATGCGGTTTACGCGTGTCGGAGCTTACAAACCTCAAACTTTCAGGCCTTTTCCTTGAACAACGCTTTATACGTGTACTGGGCAAAGGCAACAAAGAGCGACTCGTTCCTATCTCAGAGCGAGCTATTCAAGAGTTAAATTTGTGGTTCGATGACCGCAAACGATTGGATATTAAGCCTGGAGAAGAAGATTATGTATTCCTGAACAGGCGCGGCCATCACCTTACACGAGTCATGATTCTCATCATGGTCAAGCGGCTTGGTGAGGCTGCAGGCATTAAGAAAACAATATCGCCACACACCCTACGCCACAGTTTTGCCACAGCGCTATTGCGAGGTGGGGCCGACTTGCGCGTGATACAAGAATTGCTTGGCCATGCCAGCATTGGAACAACTGAGATTTATACGCACCTCGATGACGAAACACTACGTCAGGAAATACTGCTTCATCATCCACGCAATAAGCCCAAAAATCTCGACAATAACGCGTAAACAGCTTGCGGAAAACGATACTGAAAAAGATATTTTATTTTGTATTTACACATTAATAATAAATAAACTACACATGAAATTCAAGCATTTTTTCATCTCCCTGCTACTACTCCTTGTAGCCATTACAGCAGGAGCGCAAATGCCTACCCAAACGATTCCGGCTGATACAGCCTTCAGAGTGGGCAGACTTTCGAACGGATTAACCTATTATATAAGGTATAACAACTGGCCTGAAAATCGTGCCAACTTTTATATTGCGCAGAAAGTAGGTTCTATTCAGGAAAATGAAGACCAACGTGGATTGGCTCATTTCCTTGAGCATATGGCCTTTAACGGGTCTGACCATTTCAAAGGCAACGACCTTATAGAATGGTGTCGCGCACACGGTATTGAATTCGGTGGCGACCTTAACGCTTATACGTCAACCGATGAAACGGTATATAATATTGACAATGTGCCCACAACAAATGCGGGTACTATTGATAGCTGTCTGCTGATTCTGCGCGATTGGTCAACAGGACTTAGCCTTGAACAGAGCGAAATAGAAAAGGAGCGTGGTGTGATACACGAAGAATGGCGCCTGCGCACGTCGGCATCGAGCCGTATGCTCGAGCGTAATTTGGAGAAGTTATACCCTGGTTCGAAGTACGGACGCAGGTATCCTATCGGCCTGATGTCAGTAGTCGACAACTTCAAACGTAAGGAACTTGTCGACTATTACCGCAAATGGTATCACCCTGACCATCAAGGCATCATTGTTGTAGGCGATGTTGACGTTGACAAAATTGAAGCACAAATTAAGCAACTCTTTGGAAAGATTCCGAATCCAGCTAATGAAGCTCCTATTGTGGCAGAAGAAGTGCCCGACAACGACAAGCCTATCGTTATCATTGATAAGTATAAAGAGTTCCAGAACTCTTATGTAACCATGATGATAAAACATGATGTTTATCCCGACAGTTTGAAGCAACAGCTGCCCTATCTCATCGAGGACTACATGAAAAATGCGGTTACTGACATGCTGAACGTGCGCTTTACGGAGGCCGCTCAAAAAGCCGACTGTCCGTTTGTTAACGCGCAAGCCAGCGACGGCACATTCTTATTATCAAAAACTAAAGATGCTTTCTTGCTAAGCGTTGTTCCAAAGGATATGGCCCAAACAGCTGAAGCGCTGAAGGCTGCTATTATTGTGGCACGACAAGCAGCTGAATATGGCTTCACCGCTACCGAATACGACCGATACAAAACAAACATGTTGAGTAATCTTGAAAAGAAGTATTCGAACCGCGATAAACAAACAAATGCCAACTTTGTAAGTCTTGCCTTAGACAATTTCCTTCATGGAGAGGCCATGCCCAGCATTGAATTTTCGTATCCTCTCATGAAACAAATTGTGCCAGCTATACCTCTTGAGGGTATCAACCAGTTGTTACCACAACTCATGACCAAAAGCGACTCGAACCTTGTCATCGTAAATTTCAATAACGAAAAGGAAGGAAATGTTTATCCTACCGAAGCACAGCTACTGCAAGCTGTAAACGAAGGTAGACAGGCGCAGATTGTTGCATTTGTTGATAATGTAAAAAACGAACCTATCATCAAGAAGCTTCCAAAAGCAGGAAAAATTAAAAAGGAGACATACAATAAGCAGTTTGATTATAGCATTCTGAAACTATCAAATGGCGTTACCGTACTGCTAAAGAAGACCGACTATAAAAAAGATCAGGTGATTTTGACCGGTATGGGTGGTTCAGGACAAGGTAACTACGGAAAGACTGACTTTGCAAACATTCAGGTTTTCGATAATGTTATTGATAATAGTGGGTTAGGCGATTTCTCAACTTTAGAGTTAAGTAAGGCTCTGGCTGGCAAAATTGCCAACGCTCACCTACAAATGGACGATCGTCGTATGTCAATAAAGGGTAACTCTACGCCTACTGACGTCGAAACGATGCTACAACTTACCTACCTTTATTTTACGTCTATTCGGAAAGATGTTGATGCTTTCAACAACCTGATGCAGCAATATGAGGTGGGCTTACAGAACCGCGAGCAAAACCCTGAAATAGCTTTCCGCGATAGTTTAACCCGTGCTCTGTACGACAATAGCTGGCGATATCAGCCATTTTTGAAAGACGACGTTAAGAATGTAAACTACGATCGTATTCTCGATATGGCACGCGAACGAACCGCTAACGCCAATGACTGGACGTTTGAAGTAATAGGAAACTACAACGATTCGACGATTCGACAGCTTATTTGTCAATATTTGGGTGCACTTCCTTCAAAGGGAAAGAATCCGAAAGGCCTGAGAACAGTAACGCCTACCAACAAAAACGTTGACATTTTCTTCACACGAAAGATGGAAACGCCAAAAGCAAATACGCAAATGGTTTGGCTAAACCATGCTACGCCATATACACTTGAGAAATCGTTACAGGCGAATATTGCGGGTCAGATTCTACAAATGGTCTATCTTAAAAAGATTAGAGAGGAAGCCAGTGCGGCCTATTCGTGCGGAGCACAGGGAGCAATGAGCATTGCAGATGATGGTTTCCATATTGCCGAAATAGAAGCAGCATGCCCTATGAAGCCCGAAAAGAAAGATACTGTTATCAAGATTATGAACGAGGAGATGCAAAATTTGGCTCGTACATGCGACGCTGATATGTTGGCAAAAGTTCAGAAATATATGCTCAAACAATATGAAAACGCTGTAAAAAGCAACGCATATTGGAGAAGCATTGTATGGCGACACTTCACCATGAACGAGGATAACCATACAGAATATAAGCGTATTATAGAATCGCAAACGCCAGAAACAATTAGTGCTTTCGTAAAGGAATTCTTGAAAGGGACCAATAAAGTTTGCGTTGTTATGATGCCAAACGAAGATAAAAACTAAATGGTAAAAAGATAATAGAGCAAGAAACTAAGCTTGTTAAGGTCAGAAAGGCAATATGAAATAAAGCTCGAAAGACCGTAAAATCAAAATCCCTGTCTATTTCTTTCAATAGAAAATGGACAGGGTTTTTAGTATTCCATAAACAAAATATACGGTTGTGTATAAGTGTTATGTACGGTTTAACAACATCAAAAAACAAGAGCCTTTCTTGCTAATCACAAAAAAACATATTACCTTTGCACACCGATATTAGATTATATTTATAACATTGTGGAAGAATTTGGCTGCTTGCAACCACACTAAAAAATGCTAAAACTGCAAAATCACCCTCAGATTTTACGGTTATTTGGCGTTTTTCCACTTAATTTTATTGGAAAAATGAGTTACCTATTTTCTTCAGAATCAGTTTCTGAAGGCCATCCTGACAAAGTCTCTGACCAAATTTCAGATGCCCTTCTCGACCAATTTCTTGCTTATGACAGCAAGGCTCACTGTGCGATTGAAAGCTTTGTTACAACCGGCCAGGTTGTAATCATGGGCGAAGTGCGTTCATCGCAGTATGTCGATTTGCAGACAATTGCCCGTCGCACCATCAATAACATCGGCTATACTAAGGCTGAATATCAGTTCGATGGGGACAGTTGCGGTATTCTTTCGGCTATACACGAACAGAGTGATGATATTAATCGCGGCGTAAGCAGAGCAGAAGAGGCCGATCAAGGCGCTGGCGACCAAGGTATGATGTTTGGTTATGCCTGCAACGAAACGGAAAATTACATGCCTGTTTCGCTCGATTTGGCTCACCTTATCATGCGTACACTTACCGACATTCGTAAAGAAGGACAACAAATGACTTATCTACGTCCTGACGCGAAAAGTCAAGTAACCATTCAGTATAGCGATGAAGGCATACCCGAATGTATTGATACAATTGTTGTCTCTACGCAACACGACGACTTTATTAAGCCCGAAAACGATTCGCAAGAAGCGCGCGATAAGGCTGACGAAGCAATGTTAAGTCGTATTTATGACGACGTACTTAACATTCTTATACCACGTGTAAAGGCACAGTTAGGCGAAAAAGTGCTAGCGCTTTTCGGCAATAACATCAAGTATTATGTTAATCCAACAGGTAAGTTTGTTATTGGTGGTCCTCATGGCGACACAGGTTTGACTGGACGAAAAATTATAGTTGACACCTACGGTGGCAAAGGAGCGCACGGCGGTGGCGCCTTTTCGGGAAAAGATCCATCAAAGGTTGACCGTTCGGCAGCTTATGCAGCACGTTACATTGCCAAAAATATGGTAGCAGCTGGTGTGGCTGATGAGATGCTCGTACAGTTGGCATATGCTATTGGTGTTGCCGATCCGGTTAGTGTTTATGTAAATACTTACGGACGCAGCAACGTGAAAATGACCGATAGCGAAATCGCAAAAACAATAAGTCAATTGTTTGATCTTCGACCCAATCAGATAGAAAAGACCCTTAAATTAAGGCAACCGATATACCTTGAAACGGCTGCTTACGGACACATGGGGCGCAAAAACGAAGTGGTTGAGAAAACATTCACGAGCCTTTATCACGAGACAAAGACTATCAATGTGGAACTTTTTACCTGGGAAAAGCTTGATCAGGTAGAACGTATACGAAAGGCTTTCGCTCTCTGACCCCTTAAAACAGAATGACAGAGCAAAACGATTCAGTAATCTCTATTGAGACGGCAACAGAACAAAATACTGTCGTCGTCCATAAAAAAGGCTATCATTCGCCAGCCGAAATTATTAGTTGGCTGCCTGATTCAGCCACACCCTGGCAGCAAGACTCTGCTATTAGGGCCAACTATCCATTCCAAAAGATTGACTGGAATCAGCGTCCCAATCCGATGAGGACGCCCACAACGCAGGTTGACAGCACCACAACTTTCTCGTTAAACAAGGCTATGTATTATAGCAAGTCGATGGTACAACCCGACTCTGTTTACCGTCCCGAGTGTATTGGATATCGTCATGGCGTAGCGGGCGACCCTGTTCCGTACACCATTGCTGGCGACGACCTTATCACTTCCATTCTGTTAGCCTGTTTCATTTTTGCAACAGTAGCTATTGCTAAGTCAGGAAACTTTCTGCAACGACAGTTTAAAAACTTCTTCTATTCGCAACGAGAAGGCACTACCGTCATCAGCGAGACTGGCGAAGAATTGCGTTTTCAGCTTTTCTTGATGCTGCAAACGTGTCTGCTTTCAGCTATTATTTATTTCTTTTATTCAAGCGAAGTTAGTGGCGATTCGTTTTCATTGGCCCACTATCAGGTGCTTTCGCTCTACACCTTCACCTTTGCAGGCTATTTCTTACTGAAAAATTTACTGTATACGATGGTCAATTGGGTGTTCTTTGATAAGAAAAAAAATGAACAATGGGCGAAGTCTTCCCTCTTCCTTTCTTCGGTCGAAGGTATGCTTCTTTTCCCCAATGTCATGCTCCTTGCATACTTTAATTTATCCATTAAGCATGCCGTCATTTATGCTCTTGCGGTTATCATTCTTGTCAAATTGCTATCATTTTATAAGGCTTACCTCATCTTTTTCAGGCGAAATGGTGCTATTCTGCAATTTTTTTTGTACTTTTGTGCACTCGAATTAATGCCCCTCGGCGCCTTGTGTGGCGCAATGGTTACGATGGATAGATATTTAAAACAAATTTTTTAGGACACGGCATGATTAAGAAAATTCTGATTTCTCAACCAAAACCTACAAATGAGAAATCGCCTTACTTCGATATTGAAAAAGAATTTGGCGTGCAATTTATATTCCGCCCCTTCTTTAAAGTTGAAGCTTTAACCGCAAAAGAATTCCGTCAGCAGAAAGTAAGTATACTCTCACACACTGCCGTCGTGTTTACTTCACGTCATGCTATTGATTACTTTTTTAGGTTAGCAAAAGAACTTCGCATCAGTATTCCTGAAGATATGAAGTATTTTTGCGTAACCGAAACTATTTCTTTATACATTCAAAAATACGTACAGTACCGCAAACGCAAGGTGTTTTTCGGTAACACTGGCCGCATAGATGACCTTATTCCCGTCATGCTGAAGCACAAAAATGAGAAATATCTCATTCCGCAAAGCAGCGTACATACTGACGAAATTAAGGATAAACTCGATGCAAAAGGGTTGAACCACACCGGATGCGTGATGTATCGCACGTTAGATAACGAATTTACCGAAGAAGAAATTAAGCATTTCGACTACGACATGCTTATATTTTCAACCCCCACAGGTGTACAATATCTCAGCAAGTCGTTCCCTAATTTCAAGGAGAAAGACGTAAAAATTGCTTGCTTCGGACCTGCTACAGCTAAGGCCGTTCAGGACGCAGGGCTACGTCTTGACCTCATGGCCGGAACGAAAGAATACCCTTCTATGATTACGGCGCTTACTGATTTCTTGAAGAAATCAAAAGCATAGCTCTCTATGGAGAACGAGAACCACACCCTTTGTAAAGCCGAACGCCTACACAGTCGCAAGCTTATCGAAAAGCTTTTCGGGGGCGGTCAAAGCCGCTCTATGTCGGCTTTCCCTCTTAGGGTGGTTTATCTTGCTCCCACTTCACCTTCTGATGATAACGAGTCAACGGCCATGCCGCAGATGCTTGTCAGTGTGCCGAAACGATATTTTAAGCGTGCTGTCAAGCGAAATCGCATTAAACGACAAGTTCGTGAGGCTTATCGCCGCCACAAATTCCTTCTTGACGGCCAACCCGTTATGATGGCTTTTATTTGGCTCGACGCTAAATTGTACCCTTCAACACTTATTGAAGAGCGTGTCGTAAGCCTTATCAGCCGCATAAAAGAAAAGATAGACGAAAATAAAAATCAATGAAAAAATATCGGCATTATCTCTCTTTTATCTGGCGTGCAGCGGCTTGGCTTCTGATATTTCCTATTCTTTTTTATCAGAAACTCATCAGTCCCTACACCCCTTCTTCGTGTCGTTTTACACCCTCTTGCTCAGAATATACTCGTCAGGCTTTGCTTATGCACGGCCCTATCAAGGGATTTTTGCTTGGCGCTTGGCGCATTTTGCGTTGTAATCCTTGGGGAGGGAGTGGATATGATCCCGTACCACACCACTTCCATTTTCCGAAATGGCGAACGGGTATTTAAATAACACCTCTCTCATCGTTTACAAACCCTTGCCTCGTAAGGCTAATAAAAACGATATTTTCTACACAAAATTCACGATAATTTAAAAACACTTACCAAATATGAAGAACTTTGTTGAAGAACTAAAATGGCGTGGCATGCTTGCCCAAATTATGCCAGGTACCGAAGAATATTTGCAGAAGAACCTCACATCGGCCTATCTGGGTACCGACCCTACTGCCGATTCGCTTCATATTGGCCACCTTTGCGGCATCATGATGCTTCGTCATCTGCAGCAGTGTGGCCATAAACCATATCTGCTTATTGGTGGAGCCACAGGTATGTTCTCGACTTCGAAAGCACCGAACCGAACAAGGCTGAATTGGTAAACAACTACGATTGGATGAAAGATTTCACCTTCCTCGATTTCGCACGCGAGGTAGGAAAACATATTACTGTCAACTATATGATGGCGAAAGATAGCGTGCAAAAGCGCCTAAGCGGCGAGGCTCGCGATGGTCTTTCGTTCACCGAATTTACATATCAGCTACTTCAGGGCTACGACTTCCTGTACCAATATCAGAAGTATGGCGTGCGCTTACAGCTGGGCGGAAACGACCAGTGGGGCAATATGACCACAGGAACTGAGCTTATTCACCGTACGCTGGGCAACGATGTCGAGGTATATTGCCTTACTTGTCCGCTCATCACTAAGGCTGATGGTAAGAAGTTTGGTAAAACAGAGAGCGGAAACATTTGGCTCGATCGCAACCGCACTACCCCGTATGCTTTCTACCAGTTCTGGCTAAACGTAACCGATGATGATGCTGAAAAGTATATCAAGATATTTACAGACCTCGACCGCGAAACCGTAGAGGCTCTTGTTGCTGAACATAAAGAAGACCCGGGAAGGCGCACATTGCAGCGTCGTTTGGCCGAAGAAATTACAACGATGGTTCACTCAAAGGCCGACCTCGACATGGCTATCGCTGCCAGCAACATCTTATTTGGTAAGGCCACAAAAGACCAATTGGCTCAGCTTGATGAAGCTACCCTCAACGATGTATTCGCTGATGTACCCCACTTCACGCTCGATAAGTCGGCACTTGGTGGCACAGCCGTTGACCTGTTCTGTCAGGAAGGTTGGGACATTTTCCCATCAAAGGGTGAAATGCGCAAGCTTGTCAAAGGTGGTGGCGTAAGTTTAAATAAAGAGAAACTAACGGCTTTCGACCGTGTTATAACGGCCGACGACCTCATTGATGGTAAATATCTGCTGGTACAGAAGGGCAAGAAAAACTACTTCCTTATCACAGTGAAGTAATTTCATAGGCGCACCTATTGCGCAAAAATCGTCTGAAAAGAAACCATAAAGGGCTATATCTCAACGATAAAACGTCGTGAGATATAGCCTTTTTTCGTATAATGCACAATACTTTTCGCCCATACGGTGAAGGTACTACGGCCGTAGTACGCATCGTATGACGGCCGTAGTACATGTCGTTCTACAACCGTCATACTACGTGTATCACGGCCGCCGAACAACAACCATAAGCACGTAAAAGTTTCAGCATGATGACGAATAAGTATCATAAATAAATCAAAAATATATTGCAATTTGCACGTACTATTAATATAAATTCTTTATTTTTACCCCGATAATCAATAAATAACAAAA
>QWCZ01003436.1_pt1 | contig 10104 bp, 10 predicted proteins | sample 1972651 | NCBI WGS metagenome assembly QWCZ01 (sample SAMN09866695, study PRJNA288562) | Human oral metagenome isolate pre1_saliva, whole genome shotgun sequencing... | isolation source: mouth | host: Homo sapiens | place: USA: California
TCACGAGGAATAGATTCAAGGATAACCTTGTGTTCCCCTTGAACACGCATATAAGCCAAGATTGGTGTTAAGGTATCGGCTGGTAAAATTTTTCTCATAATATTTCCTTTCAAACTGGTTTATCGAGAGTAATAAGACTGATGCAAGGCTCCTTTTATAGGATGTATTGGCACCATATTATTCTTTGTTCACTTTCTCTTCCAAAGCAATAAATGCTTTAATCATGCTTCTCCAAACACTTTCAGCCACATCTGGCGATAAGCCAAGCTCTAGTGCCTCCTTACGACGGTTTGCTATCACTTGAGCAACACGATCACTAGCCTGGACAGCAACCTTGTCTCCCTTGGGCTTAAGCCGTCCTGCCTTTTCCACAAGTATTTGACGTTGGGCCAGTAGTCGAAGCAACTGTCTATCAATATTATCAATATCAATTCGAATATCGCTTAATGCATCCATAAATACCCAACCTTTCATTGAATAATGAAATAACACTTCTTTAAAGATAAAAGTAAACAAAAAACCTCACAGAGAAAAACTCTGTGAGGGCATTAAATCTAGTTTAACACGGTACCACCTCAGTTAATTCGATTACCTACTCACAATCACCGCAGGCTCCCTGAAAATCTAAGACCAGTTACTTTCTGATTTACTAACTATTGTACTCCTTTTTAGAGAGATGTCAAGAATTTTCTGTTAATTTTGACAATTTCAACGACCCAACTGACTTTATTTCTTACATTATATGGTATTTGCATCTCCTCAGGATATCTTATGAGAATAAGTCAAAATACCTCTTAACCTAGGTTCTCGATATTAAAACTAACTAATATCGTCGTTAGAGTTGTTATATCGAATCTTATTTAATCGAATTACTTGATCTGCTTGTTCCCAAATACCTGGATTATGGGTAGCAATAATAATAATACGATTTGGATTTTTTAGTGATCGAATTAAGTCCATAATTTCTTGAGCATTATCAGGATCCAAAGAAGCTGTTGGCTCATCAGCTAGTATGATAGGAGGATTTTTCAAAAAAAGTTTAGCCAGAGCAACACGCTGTGCTTCTCCACCAGATAATTCGTATATTTTTTGATTAAGATTTAAATGTTCCAGATGAACATCTTTCATCACTTTTTCTTTGCATTCTTGAATATCATTCTTTCTGAGTTTCTTTCCTACCAACCCCAAATCCAGGTTGTAACTTATACTATCATTTTCAATAAGCCCAAAGTTTTGGAACAAATAACCCAAATAATCACGATAATAGACTTGAGATTTAATCTCTTTCAAGTCTGTACCATCATAAGTGACAGAACCACTATCATAAGTCTCTAGTTTTGCCAGAATATTTAAAAGAGTTGTTTTCCCAGAGCCACTTTCTCCGATAAGCGCATATATCTTTCCTTTATCAAAAGATAAATTTAAATCATCAAAAATAACTCGCTTACCAAAATATTTGCTTAGTTTCTTAATTGCAATCATATTACTTTCCTTTCAAAACACTGACTGAAGTTCTACTCTCAGTAAGCGTCTGTCTGTATAAAATGGTAAACATGTTGATAATAAACAAGGAAACTATAAGTAAACTCATAATCAAATGATGAGTCAAGAAAATCAAAAACACAAGTGCAACACCTAAAACACAGATTTGTGAAAAAAGATAGTTAAAATGCACTTCTTCAAACCTCATACCAGATAATCGCTTGATAAAGATTTCTTTTCTAAATTGCTCAAAGTAAAGAAGGTTCATACTGTCAAATAAAAGTATAGAGGTCAATAAACCTAATAAAACACCAATTAATAGAAAAGCAAGGCGACTACGACTCTCTGAAAGAATCTTATAGTAGCTATTACGATTATTAGTCAAATAAGAAACCCACTGATAAACACCACCTTGTTTAAGTAAATCAATGCTATCCTTATAGCCCGTCATGTGTAGTCCCGAACCTACTTCTGTTCCCCAAAATAACTGACTACTTGGTGTATCTCCCATTGCTTCAGGTGTAGTCACAACAATAATAGGATCATTAAGGAATTGCATAGGTATGTCACTATCTGTATTGTACAAAAAACGCTTTTTCTTATCTTTTACGAATTCGGTAGAGACCGATACCTTAAATAAGTGATGACTATGAGGATTTAGACTACGACTTGAGAAACCTGACATATATTCTGAATATATACTCTCTAACTCTTTCCTACTATTCTTCAACTTCTCTGGAATTATTAATCCAAATTCGCCACGCTTAAGTTTTTTCATTTGTGCTAAAAATTCATCGGAGACACCAACATTTTGCTTTTCCAAGTAATTAGGTGAAACATAAATGGTATTCCCATTAGGCACATAGTCTGTTATTTTAACCCCATTAGCTATATTTGATACTAAGAACTGACGTAAATTTGTTTTTACAAATAGCCCTTTATCGTCCTTTAGAGTACGATTTGCGAAGTCATACCAAGACTTATTCTGCTTTTCTTCTTCCTTACCTTGTGTAAAGGCAGAGCTATAACTATAAGATAGCTGGTAGTAATTTCTATTTATAGACCACTCTTCTTTAGCACTATTTAATTGCACAAAATCTTGATAACTGTTCAACAACGTACCTACAGTAATACCAACAACTACAATTGCAACGAATTGTCCTAAGAACATCACTCCTAGAAGTCTTCTTAAGGGGAGGCGCCCTCTCATAACTTCAACTAAAGAAGTTGCTTTTAACCCTAGTAGATATATTAAACTTAACCCAAGAGAAATAAAACATAGCGCAAAAAAATATAAAGTTACTCCTGTAAAATAAAGTAATATAGGCAAAGATTGCAAAATCCGAAAATGCCACAAACCTACTCCCCCAATAAGAATAGATAAACAATATGCAACCAATAACTGCCTAGAATCAACGATAAATGATGATAACATTACTTTCATCATGCTTTGCCCCGAAACAAGCTTGATTCCCGCATCCCTTAAATCCTTTATTCGGTAAATCAACACTAGTGAAGCAAAGGTCAACAGAAATAATGCGAAACTAATAAGTGAAACCTCATTCAATAATATTGTTAAAAGTAAAGACAGTATTGAATAAGAAGAAAAATCAACCGCATTATAGCCAAGCTGACTGAATGTCGAGATAAGTTCTGCTCCCTTTAAATCACCTGAGACAATTAGATAGTTACTAACTATATCACTGCCTTCAGCACTCTCCTGAGAAGCCCTTTTTAAATTAGAAGGTGGAGAAACGTGTCCGTAAAACTGATAACGAAAATCTATTTCACCCTTTTCATTTGGTTGAACAATCCGTCTAGCAATTAAGCTATTATGCTCATTAGCTAAATTAGTTAAAGCATCTGTTACTTCCTTGCGATTAGATACCTTATGATCAGTCAAAGCCTGACCAGTCACATCTACAGCATTATAACTCGAAAAAGATATTTGCTGATTTTGTTGAACAATCATTGTGACTAAGTAGCAAGAAAACAGGATAGTCGAGATGAATATAAAAACACGTTTCATACAAACCTCCTAAACGGAACAATTATATATCTTTGTATTGAAATAAAGTTTACGGTCGAAAATGGAACCATTACAAGGAAACAAAAACTAGGTTGACATATTACATTCAACCTAGTCACCGTTACTTAATTAATTATAGTTATAGTAAAAGGCAGCCTGCTCGCCAAAAGACGTTTTAATAAAAGCATACGAAGTCTGACCGGCATAAGCATAGGCCTTACTAGATTTAGAGGTCCAACGACTAACTACAGTTGAACTATGATATTTCGAACCATGATAGTAATTCGAAAAAGCACCACCGTTAGAAGCCCCGTAAGTCCAAACACCACCACCTGGATACTGCGTAGCTGCAGCAACTCCTAAATCAACTGTTACATTAAGTAAGCGCTTACTTTTAAAGTTATTATATACAGTTTTTTTTATTTTTGTCAATACACTTTTTGTATTTTTGTAAGAATTGATACCTTTGCTACGCAAAAAAGCCCCCAAAGGGACTTCTCGGTTTGATAAACAACGGCAGGGTGACAGTCCTGCATCTCTTTCAGACCCGAAGGTGCGGCGGCTGCCTCTTCCGCCCTCGTTGTTATTTCTTACTTATATTATATCACATTTTCTTAGCTCTACCAGCATTTAGATAATTTTTCAGCTTAGAATCTTTAATCACAAACATGGTACGGACATTAAGTTTATCACATAATCTGACCGCTACCAGAACATTACCATCAATACGTTTGATATATTCCAAGGACTGACCATTAGGATGGCGACCGATATAGTCCGGATGAGCAATAATCTCTGGAATACGCTCATAGGTGGCATCAAAATCACTGAATTCCTGGCGATGTTTTTCCATATGCTTCTTACGTTGTGCAGACAGCGTGATTTCTTCACCAGGCTTGTAGTTCAAATCAAAAGCTTTAATGACTTTTGGCGTCAAGTGCCCTACTGTTTTCATGTCTCTATTGTACCACATCTCATACACATCAAGGTCTTTCCTATTGTTGAGGTATCAAAAAAACTCAAGCCTGTTACCAAGCTCGAGTTTTGACTTATGTTTTTTGGAAAGCACCTTGTTTGTAGCTAATCCAGAAGAAAAGCGGTGTACAGATAGCCATTGCTACCAGATAGATTGGCAAGGTGTAGCTATTAAGTGTCGAAATTTCAATCACATCTCGAAGATAGTAAGAGCTGATTAAGAAACCAAAGACTGAGTAAATAATCAAGGCCACACGTCCCTTATTCAAAGGGATACAAGCACGAATAACGGCAAGAACACCCGTTGATCCCATCATATAGTAAGACAGCGTCAGCATGTCCGTATTGCTCATACCAAGATAGACCTGAGATAGATGGAAAATAAGAACACTGATAACCAGCATCAAGGCATTAGGAATAGACAACTGAAGCGAACGTCTGAGGAAATGTTTCTCAACAGGTCGTATATTACGTTCGAAGGTCAAAATAAATGGTGGAAGACCCTCGATAAATTGCCCCGCTAATGTCATCTGAACCTGAATGAATGGGAAGACCAAGAGGTACTCTGCCTTTCCAAAAACAATACTGGCAATACAGATAAGCCCCAAAAGGAAGGAATAGACCGTTTTGATGAGGAAAATAGGTGCAATGTGGGCAATATTATTAACCACACGACGTCCCTCAAATAGAATTTCAGGAATATCCTTAAACTCTGAATCCATAAGCACCAAGTTGGCAATCTGACGTGTAGCGGGATCCCCTTCAGCCATAACAATCGAACAGTCCGCCTCACGTAGTGCCAAGATATCGTTGACACCGTCACCAGTCATAGCTGTGGTATGCCCATTGGCATTAAGGGTTTGGATTAACAACTTCTTCTGATGTGGAGATACGCGACCAAAGATTGCAGTATCTTCAGCCAAAGCCTCCAACTCCTCATCACTGACCTTAGAACAGTCAATATAACTTTGATAATCCGCAAAACCAGCCTGGTGGGCAATATGAGAAACCGTCACAGGATTGTCACCAGAAATAATCTTAAGCGTCACATCTTCTGAACGTAGGTATTCCAAAGTTTCTGCAGCATCCTCACGAATAGGATCGGCAATTTCGAGCAAGGTCAAGCCTTCAACATCATTCGGCAAACTCATAGTCTCTGTATCAACCGCTGACTGACTCCATGCCAAAATCAAAACACGAGAACCACGAGCCTGCGCCTGATCGACTGCTTTTGGGTTTTCCTTAAGAAGCATCTCAGGTGCTCCCAAAAAGAGAGTTCCGACCCCGTCAATGCTCATAGCACCCCATTTACGATCACTTGAAAATGGGATAACATCCCCTACCTGATAGTGATGCTCCAGACGTTCATAGGCATTTCGAATCGCCTGAGCCGTTGCATTGTTATCCTTGCTATGCTGCATATAGGCCGCAAGCAAGCGCTCCAAATCCTCTTTAGTGAAACGCTCCGACAGTAGTTTCAAACCCTTAACGGTCATCTTTCCTTGCGTAATTGTTCCTGTTTTATCTAAACAAAGCACATCGACACGCGCCAAGGTTTCGACAGAGTACATCTCCTGCACCAGGATATGTTTCATTCCAAGCTTAATAACGGCCGTCAAAAGAGAGGTAATTGTCAAAAGGGCAATTCCCTTAGGCAACATTCCCAGAAGGGCTGTCGAACTGGTAACTACCGACTCTTGAAGAGAGAGCTGTTTAATCAAGTAAGCCTCAAAAAAGAGCGCAAGCCCAAACGGTATCACAATCTTGCCCGTAAACTTGGCAATCTTATCCATATTATAGAGGATACGTGACACGATTGGCTTATGCGTCTTGGCCTCAAGCATGAGCTTATTGGCATAATTATCCTCGGCTACGTTAATAACCTTAGCATAAACCTGACCACTCACAAGGTAAGAACCTGAGAGCAACTCCTTCCCATCCTTCTTGAGAATAAGGTCACTCTCACCTGTCAGCATAGCCTCGTTAAGCTCAGCCATCCCATCAACAACCACGGCATCACTAGGCACCTGCTCACCCGCAGACAAGAGCATGATATCATCCAAGACAATATCCTGAGGATCAATACAAGTTACCTCACCATCACGCACCACACGGATTTGATCCTTATTCATGAGATTGAGCTTATCAATCATGCGACGGGCACGCAACTCTGTCATCATCCCCGTAAAGGCATTAAGCACAATGATTCCGAAGAAAAAAAGATTCGACCAAGCCTGAACAGCAATCAAGGCCACAAAAATAGCAAAATTGAGCATATTAAAGGAGTTAAAGACATTACGCCTAAAAATCTCCCAGTTGCTGGAGCCAGTTTTTGCTTTAAAATGATTTGTTTTACCGGCATCTATCCGCCGCTTGACCTCCATCTGCGTCAAGCCTTGTAACTGTTTTTCCATAACTTTCATAGTAGCATAAAAATGAGGTGTTTTCAAAGGTTAGCCGTCATGGAAAGCCAAGAAATGGACCTATTATATCGAACCACTCTCCCGACTATTTCACTCAACCTAAACTACTTTCAAATAGCAAAGGCAAGAGTCCCTACAAAACACTTCTATGCTATCTTATTCTCTAATTAAACCTACTTTGATAAATTAAATTAAACAACCACTGAAGATTAATTAATGGTTTTGGTTGAGCATCAATCACTGGTTGGACGGTCTCTCTAATTTCTTTTTGGACGGTTCGTTGCTTATATTTAATAGTATGATAATGTTCATCTAAAGCATATTGGTTAGAAAAATTTCGATTAAAAAGATAGCCATTACCTGATGCCGAAATAAAAAATAGAGTATCACCTGAAAAATCTAATATGGACGTTTTGGTTCCTTTTTCTCTAGTTATTGCGTACGACCCATCATCATCATAGCTAATACCATCTATTTCCGGTGTATAAATCCAGTCATTATTCTCCATCAGCATAATGATGTCCGGTTCTGTCCCCTCCTTATGAGGGATGTGCTGAGCATAATAAACAGAGTGGTATTTTAAATTAAAAAAAGTAAATAGGCTCATTCCTAAGACTGTATACAGCCCTATAATTAGTCCTACAAAAATCACCAAAATATTTCTTTTTTGCATCCTTATCTTCTCTTTCTTTCTTATCTCCAATCGAATTTTGACTGGATTAACAATAAACCATTGTACCGTATTTATCATAAGTCTTACAATTTAATGATTTGTAATTGCTCTAACATTTGTTATGAATAAGAAAAAATCAGGTCTTTATAAATTTCTCCAACGCCTCTCCCCACTTTGTCAATCAAGCTAAACATGGTATAATAGTTAAGATTTTTATACTACTTATTTCTGGTCAGAAGTGGGCAGTAAAATTTAAGAAACAGGGGCTAAACCCTTGGTATGAAAGGAATCTAGAAACTATTATGATGAACATGCAAAACATGATGAAGCAAGCTCAAAAGCTTCAGAAACAAATGGAAAAAAGCCAAGCTGAATTGGCTGCTACAACCTTCACTGGAAAATCAGCACAAGACTTGGTTGTTGCTGAATTAACTGGTGATAAAAAAGTGGTTAACATCACTTTCGCTGATGCTGTCGTGGATCCTGATGATGTGGAAACACTTCAAGATATGACTGTTCAAGCACTTAACGATGCTCTTGGACAAATTGACGAAGCGACTAAAAAATCAATGGGTGCCTTTGCCGGTAAATTGCCATTCTAAAAAATAAAAAGGAATCTCGCGGTTCCTTTTTTCTATACACTCATTTAGTAACTCAGTCATAACATACAAAAGACTTGGACAAGAAATCCAAGTCTTTTTGTGATAGTCATATAAAAATTTTATTCTTCAACTAAAGCAAGACCTGACTGTGCGTCTTCTTCGTTGGCCAATTCATAGCGATTCTTTTGACCTAAGTAGATGCTCGCTGAATTTAATGAACTTTCTAAATTAGGGTAATTCACATCTTCATTCGCTGTTTGGATAGGTACCGGTCCTGAAATTAATAGCTCATCAGCATTCTTGACATAAATCTGGTATTCTCCAACTTCGCTAGTTTGAGCTAAAATCTCATTCAACAAGTCTGGGTCAAGCGTTTGAGCGACGCCATCAACCACTTGATTAGAGTTCTGCTTATGCTCTGACGAATCCACTACTTCAGTGATAACGATGTAATCAGGTGTTTCCTCATCTGAAGTCTTAGCTCCTTCAGTTTCTGGCTGTTTTTGCCCAGGTGTTTCTTGCTTCTTCGTATCTTGAGCTTGCCCATCATGAGTCTTCATTTCCTCATCACTAACGGTTTGAACCTTAGTCTGATTGGCATCTAAATCGAGTTTTGGAGCTTCTTTGACGTCAGCTGAGACCCCACTAGTACCCATGAATAGAGCTAGAGTCCCCAAAGTAGCAATCAAGCTGATTACTGCTTTGCCGATAAAACCATTATCTTTGTTTTTAATCATAAATCCCTCACTATTTGTTTGGTTAGCTCTAACTGGCTAACAACGAGTCCAATTTGCTGCTGTAGGTGGTAAAAGGTTGGTTGAGCTGTTTGACCAACCCTTCACCCAGATAACAATCTTAGCATGCAAAAACCTTGATTTCAAGCATTTCTTTAATTTTTAAGCATTTTAAATAAATGACAACTTCATGTCTTAAAATTGATGACAATCTATTATCTGATTAGCTTTTTTACGCTATGCAAATGGTAATTTCTTTAAATGGTACTTAGGGAAATAATACTTGTTTTTTAGACAGATTCTTCAGAAACCACTTTTGCTGACTTACCTCCCAAAAAAATTTATCGGATAGCAAAATTCTGTCCAAACACTTTAAATGCAACTATAAAAAGAATTCTTGATTCAGGAAGTGGAGTTTTCAACATCCTAAAATACTATTAGAAACTAAAACCCTCAATTAGACCAAAGAAAGCTACAACAAAAGGATTTATAAATAACTTTATAAAACGCCTCCCAATAAACAACTCATTCTAAAAATTCGCACCTCTCATTTAGATATCACATTTTAAGTCATTTACAACTTCTTTAAAAATAACTAACACACGAAAAATGATTACGAAAAGGCCGCTATTTCCCCACGAATAAATTAACCCATATAGAAAATGTATCTTCCAAATGCAAAAAAATGGCGGTATTCTGGATAGATCCATGCTCGAAACTATGAAAAACTCTTTATTCACCATCGACTCTGATACAAAAGCAGATCCCTTCTGACACCCCTATGGTGAAACATTTACCGACCTAAACTCTGCAATAATTATGGAAATTTGGAAAAATAACAAATCTACGCAGTAAAAGACTAAAAATAACCTAACTTTATAACTATTCCACCAAATCTCCACCTCACTCAAAGCTCATCTAGAATAGGTTTTTCTCATGTGTAAGCGCTTCGCTCAAATTTCTGTCACATGTAAGAAAGTCTTATCGTCTTTTAAACCTTTTTTTGCCACAAAACCTAGATATTCCAAGGAAAATCCGTTACAATAGAGTACGGAAAGATAGGTAATTATCAGCATCATTATTTTCATATGAAAGGGAAATTCATGGCTTATATTCAAATGAAGCATAGCTATAAACGCTATAAAACCGGTGATCTGGAAATTATCGCAAACAACGACGTAAGCTT
>QWCZ01001552.1_pt1 | contig 10079 bp, 2 predicted proteins | sample 1972651 | NCBI WGS metagenome assembly QWCZ01 (sample SAMN09866695, study PRJNA288562) | Human oral metagenome isolate pre1_saliva, whole genome shotgun sequencing... | isolation source: mouth | host: Homo sapiens | place: USA: California
AAAGACCAAAAGCGGTGACAATGAATATGAACCAACAAAAGCTTTTGTTTATAAGCCTGGTGTAGAAACACCTTTAGAGGGTCCAATGCAAAATTGGGCTTATATGTCTCAAGGGAATAATAATCCTTATTGGTTGACAGCTATGAATCAAGGTAAACAAGAAGAAAATAGATTGTTTACAACATTAACTGCAAATTTGGATATCTATAAAGGATTATCTGCACAAGCTCGTTTTTACTATACAAAAACTCATTATCATAGTAATAAGAACGAATATGCTACTACGTTCTTAATCTCAAGCATGAGTGATTATGGTCGTTATTGGGATACAGATTCAAGAACGTCTGAACTTTATATCGACTATTTGCTAAATTATAATAATACTTTTAAAGATTTTTCTGTTTCAGCTTCTGCAGGTTGGGTAGGACATACTATTCAAGGAACAGATAAATCTACGAATATTGGAGCTGCAACTTATTATGATGGTTTAGTACGTATACCATCTACAGCAGTAAATCAATTTGAAACAAATGCTGGTTTTATAGGTGCAACAGGAACAAGCAATACCTCTAACTGGGATAGAGCTTGGTTGTTAACTGGTCAAGTAGGTTGGCAAGAAAAAGTGTATTTAGATGCCTCTTATCGTTGGGATTCATATCGTCCTTATCGCTATTTTCATAAGATAGGTAAGATAGACACAGAATGGTTTGGTTATTTTGGGGTTGGAGCAAATGCTATTGTTAGTTCATTAGTAAAACTTCCAACATGGTTTAACTACCTTAAATATCGTGCTTCTTACTCACAAGTAGGTAACTCTATTCCTAATCGTCTTTATTATTATGTTAATAAAGATAAAGTGACAGGTACAAGTACAATTTCTAATTATGCAGATTTTGTGCCAACACCTGAAATTATGAAATCTTTTGAAACAGGTATTGAAGCTTTATTCTTAAATAATCGGTTGAGCTTTGACCTTACATATTATAATAGCCGTTTAGCTAATATGTATCTTGAAATGCCTGTGCAAACAAAAACCCAAGCGATCCAAAGTGGTTTAGCGGCAAATCAAGGTTTTGAAACAACTATAGGTTACGACTTTAAATTTGGTAAAGATTTGCGTTGGAGAACAAGTTACAACTTGTCTTATAACCATAATAAAATTTTAAAGACGGCTTATAATGCTGATGGTACGGAAAGTCACATACAACAATATGTAGCAGGTGCTTATGTGATTTATAAGGAAGGTGGTTCTATTGGAGATATTTATATTGATGATTTTGCTCGTGATGCGAACGGACATATTAAGGTTACGAGTGCTGGCCGTCCAATGTATGATCAGTCAGGTAATAATCGTGTGTATGTTGGTAATATGAACTCTAATTGGCAAATGGGATGGAATAATACCTTCAATTATAAAGATTTCCAACTTTCATTCTTGGTTAATGGACGTATTGGTGGTAAGGTTATTTCTTTAACAGAAGCTTATCTTGATGGAAATGGATTGTCTGCTCGTACAGGTGAAGCTCGTATGAAAGCAGAACGTGACAATATTATAGCTACAAATTATGGTAATGTTCCTGGTATAGAATTACCTGATGGAAGTGGACGAATTGTGCCTATCGAACAATACTATCGTGCCTTAGGTACATCTTCAAGCCCTAATAGCTATATTTATGATGCTACAAACTTCCGTTTACGCGAACTTTCATTAGGGTATACCTTTAGAGATCTCTTTGGACAAAATAAGAATTTATCAGTATCATTTATTGCAAGAAACTTATTCTTTATCTATAAAGATAGTCCAACAGACCCAGATGTATCTCTTTCAACTGCTAATGGTTTAGGAGGATTTGAACTCTTTAATATGCCTTCTTCACGTTCTTACGGTTTATCATTAAAGTTGAATTTATAAAAAAATAAGAATGTACTGTCAAGGGATGGTAGCTTGTAAAGTGTTTTTTTGCAAATAACATGAAGTATCATTCCTTGAAAGTACATTTAGATAACAGAAAGCTATGAAAAAAAGTAAATTATTATATGCATTAACATTGCTTGCTCCTGTTTTTGCCTTACAGTCTTGTTTGACTTTTGATACCCCAGGAGCTGAAGCTACCACAACTCAAACTGCTCAAACTCTTGTAACACGTCGTGGAACTGTAGATGTTGTTAACTATAAAGCAAATATTACTGGTGAGCAAGTCCAGAATGCTGCAGCTAAAATACAAACAGAATTAGCCGCAGGTATTAGTGCGCAGTTTGCATTGCGTGGTGGTAAAAATGGTGAAAAGCCAGGACCACACGCTTATCAATATCAATATTTATTAGGTGTAGATAACTATTCACAGTTTGGACTTGTTCCTCATCATGATTTTCCATATGCCAAAGCAGATTTAGCTTCTGCTTATGCTATTCAACCTAAGTTTTATGGTGGAGCAATGGGATCGTTTATGGAAATGACAAAATTTATGTCTCCGCTTCTTAATCATGAATGTGTTGATACAATGCCTGAAGTTAAAGCTATTTATTTAACGCTTTATAATTTCTCGGCAGTTCAAGTAGCAGATGTGTATGGCCCATTTCCTTATCAAGATTTGAAGACAAATAAGCAATCGGCTCCTTTTATTTATGATGATTTAGAAACTATTTATACAAAGGTTGTTGAGAATCTTGATACAGCAGTAGCTTGTTTTAAATATTTTGAAACAAAATCGGCAGATTATAAAACAGCTATTAATAATATTTTAGCACAGAATATTCGTATTACTCAGACACCAGCTTCTGGAACTAAAAACTTGGATACTTGGGTGCGTTTTGCAAATTCTGTAAAATTAAGACTTGCGATGCATATTGTAAAAGTTAATCCAACTTTAGCAAGAAAATGGGCTGAAGACGCTGTTAAATCTGGTGTCATTGAAACCACAGAGCAAGAAATTGCTTTAGCACCAGGAGTTGTTGGATTCTCACACCCTTTGCTTGAGGCAAGTGAAAGCTGGCATGATACTCGTATTACTGCGTCTATGGAGAGCTTATTAAATAGTTTAAATCATCCATATCTAAAATATTTGTTCAAAAAGAACGATAATCCTATTGTTAACGAGAAGACAAAGGAAACACTTCCTGCTAATTCTAAGGTTGTTGGTATTCGTTCTGGAGTTCATACGGGTGAAGGACAAGCTTATGCAGGAAACCAATTTATTGCATTTAGTGGTGTAAATCCAGATGCTATTTATGGCGCACCATTATATATAATGAAATTATCTGAAGTTTGTTTCTTACGTGCTGAAGGTGCAATACGTGGTTGGAACATGGGTGGAAGTGCAAAAGACTTCTATGAAAAAGGTATTACCTATGGAAACTGTGAAGACAGAACAAACCTCTTTATTGATGATAATGGAAAGAATCCTTACCAAGAAGGCTTAGCTGGATACATGGCTCAAGAAGAAGCTACACCATATACTTATGTTGACCCAACAGGTGCAAGTCCTTCAATCAAGAGTGTAACAAAAATTGGTGTTAAGTGGAATGAGGGTGATTCTCCAGAGATTAAGTTAGAAAAGATTATCACACAAAAATACATTGCGGCTTATCCAGAAAGCTTTGAAGCATGGGTCGACTTACGTAGAACAGGGTATCCTAAATTGTTTGATGTTCTTAATGTGGACGATTCTGATGGTAGCCTACAACAAGGCGATATTATTCGTCGTTTACCTTTCCCCGGTCGTTTAGACCCAGCTACTCTACAGGACATTCAAGCAACAGGAATGAAAGCTTTAGGTGGACCAGATGTAGTTGCAACACGTTTGTGGTGGGATGTTAATAAAGGAAATTTCTAATATAAATATCTAAAATAAAAAGAACATAACTACGATGAAAGAACAAGAGAAAGCTTTTTAAAGAAAATAATTCTCTACTTCCATAGTATTTATGTTCTTTTCTTCTATGATAACAATCTATAAATATAATAATATGAAAAGAAAATCTACAATGAAAATGTTAGCGTTAGCAGCGTTGTTGGCAGGTGCTCCACAGCTTGTTAATGCACAATCGACAGTAGGAACTGCTTCAAAGGAAGTTTATGATTTTGCAGGCTTTGATGACAGTAAATTGCTTGAATTGTTTTATAAAGCACATAAAGCAGGTCGTCGTTTTCCTACTGCAGATGAGATTAAAGTAGCTGGATTAAGCAACGAATTAGAGTTTGTACGCTCTCATGTTCGTAAACGTGATATTATGTCTCGTGAGAATCGTTTGATAAAAGATACTTATGAAAAGCGTGATTTGTTTATGAATATTCCTGCAGGAGCAGGTAAAACAGTGGGTGGTTATCCTTCTCACGAATTTGCAAGTGATAACTTCTCTATGTGGAACTACACCAATTTGTTTGGTGCATGGAATCATGGTTTGTTTCAAGCACCAGGTTCTTGGGCAGATGCGGCTCATAAAAATGGAACAGATATGATGAGTGGTATTAAGTTCTTCGATACAACAGGAGGTCGTGGCGGACATGCTACTGGTTGGGTAGACTTTATTAAAGCAAAGGAAGGAGAAACGTATAAGTATGCAGAACCCCTTATAAACTTGTTACAATATCTTGGTTTAGACGGTATTAACTATAACTGGGAGACATCTGGTTATAATGATCCTACTGTTGTTGGCTTCCATCAAGAACTTTATCGAATAGCGAATGAAAGAAAATTTAAAAATTTCCACATCGCCATTTATACTTCTAATTCGGGTTTGACTGATGATGATGCCCCTGCTTTATTTGGTAGTGAGGGAAAGAAAACTACAGATTTGATGCTTAATTATGCAGGTGGTAAATTTACTTACTCTATAGGTAGTTCTGTTCAAACTGCTAAAAGAACTTTAGGAACAGCTGAAGGACTTTATGCAGGTGTTTGGATTGTATCAATGGATAACAGGGGCTGGTCTCGCTTAAATGCAAACGGAGCAAAGGAATGTGGTCTCTGTTTGTGGGGAGAACATGCACAAAGTCGTTTCTGGAGCTATAATGCTGGTGGTGATGCAAACGAATTGATGAGTAATTATCAAGCATTATTAGAGCGTGGATTCTCTGGTGGTAATCGTAATCCTGCCAATCTTCCAAGTTTGAGCGAAGCGGGTAATAATTGGGAAGAAGCAAATGACCAAAAGCCATTATCTACTTTTGCAGGTCTTGCTAAATGGATTCCAGAGCGTTCTGCCATTAAGGGTAATCTTCCTTTCTCTACCTATTTCAATTTAGGAGCAGGTATGCAATACCACTATAAAGGAAAGAAAACACATGGTTCATGGTATAATATGGCGAACCAAGATGTTGTTCCTACTTATCGTTGGTTAGTCTATACAACAAATACAACAACGGCAAGTGCAGCTCTACAACCCGAGTTTAGCTATAAAGATGCTTACACTGGAGGTTCTTGTTTACAATTAACAGGAAAAGCAACCGAAGCTTCTACCGATGTGATTCTTTATCAAACAGACCTTCAAGGTACCGATGGTGATATTTATGCAAACATCGCCATTAAGAGTGGTAAAGCAACAGCAACAAATTCAAACCTATATCTTCTTGTTCATTTAAAGAACTCAAATGAGTGGAAAGAATATTCTGTAGGAGATACACAGAACGCAAGTTGGGTAGAACATAAAGTGAAACTTGATGGTATTTCTTCAAATACAGCAATAGATAAAATTGGTTTACGTGTTAAAAATGTTACCAATGATTATAAAATGCTCGTAGGTAAATTAGAATTAGTAGACAACTATTCTGTTACTCCTTCTAATGTTAAAGACCTTGCTGTTCAGGTGAAAGAAGAAACAAAAACATCTCTTTCTGTGAAAGCATCTTGGGGAGTAGAACACGCAGATGCAGAAACTGGACTTCTTTTTAATGATGATGCAAATATAGATCACTTTGAAGTGCTTTATAAAAATGGTGAAACAGGAAAGGTTGCAGAGGTTGGTCGTACCACACAATGGGCTGCTTATGTAGGTAATATAGATTTACCAAATACATCAGATGTTCCATTTATTGGTGTACGTGCTGTAGGTAAAGACCTTAAAACCTATTCTCCTATAGTTTGGCAACAGGTTTCTCGTGCAAATCAAGACCAACTTCCAACGAAAGAAGTTAATCCTTATATTGCACCTGAATTAGATACTGATGCTGAAGGTTATAAAACAGCACAACAAGTGCGTTATGTAGAAAAAGTAACAACTACAGGTGGTACAACCAATTTAACGTTTAATCGTACTACTCCTTTCGGCGGAACAAACTATTTTGATGCAACAGTAGATGGTGGAACTCTTACTGTAGAACAAGGAAAAGAAGTTACTTTGACTTTGAAAGGATATTATGCAGAAGACTATAAGGATAAAACACATGATGATTTACGCTATTGCTTTGGCCGTGGTTGGATTGATTTAAATGGTGATAAGAAGTTTGAACCAGGTAATTTAAATAATGGTGGTGAAGAATTATTTACTGTTGGTACGCTTAGACAAGGTGTACTGGCAAATGTAAACCCAGGTCAAACTCTTAAATTTACCATTCCTCAAGATGCTCGTAAGGGTGAAACACGTATGCGTATTGTGTTCTCTGATGCTTGGTTCAAAGGAGCTTTGAAACCTACAGGTAAGTTTAATAAAGGTTGTGCTATCGACTTTAAAGTTGTAATTACAGGTAATAACCAAGAAAGAGAAATTCCTGTAGATACACGTGACCAAGGTGAGGCAGAACAACCTGAAAACTTAACAGCAACAAGTGTAACAAATTATGCAGTAGAAGCATCTTCTGTTACATTAAACAATAAGCAACTAAGCTTTGCGAATGCAGACAAAGTGTGGATATTCTCTGCCGATGGAACATTGGTAGAAGCTTTAACTCGTCCAACTTTCTATAATGTAGCTTCTTTACCACAAGGTGTATATTTGGTAAAAATGCAAAGCAATAACGTTATTCGTACACAAAAAATTACAATTAAGTAACTGACTTAAAGTAAAACGAAATGTTTAGATAAATAATATATGTAACATTTGAGTGCTTTTTTGAGCTTTCATAAGCATGTTATATATTGTTATTTTACATTTCCAAACAAAGAATCGTTTAGTTATATTATAGATTTCTTTGTGTAAACTAAGAGGGTACATTTATTTAAAATGTGCCCTCTTTCTCTTTTTTATGCAAATGTGCTGTTTTGTTATCGTGTTTGTATAGAATAAAAAACATAAAAAAGACATTTTGCCAAATGACTATTTTTGAGTGTTTTGTTACATTTAAAAATCTTGTTTTAGCTTAAAAATGGGGCTATACACTTAGCTATAGTCCTTAATTTTACTGTCGAAAAAATAGTTTGAAACGCATAAAAAGAATAAAACATGTATCTTTTATTTACACAGAATGTAAAAAGCGAAAGCATAAAAAACATGCTGTTAGTTGCTAAAACCTTATGTTTTAGCGTTTAAGATATGGTGTTTTGTGTTCTAATAGTTTGTGTTTTGGTGTATAAAAGCTTATCTCTATGGTTGTAAACTCTAAGTTATTACAGCCTTTTTTATGAAAAATACCAATTTAATAGAACTTTATATTGAAAATAAAAGCATAGCTCCCTTTTTCTACATATATAAGAACGAGTATATAAAAATGAGCTAAAAATAGAGCATTTTCTTCATTTTTATTCATCATAAAATAAACATAAACACATTTCTAAAAGGCGTTTTTTTGTAAATAGAAGTGTTTTTAGTCTCCTTATATCTTTTGTTAATAACAAATTCTTTGTGGCTTCAAACTTCTTTATTGTTATTCTCATTATGTATTTTGTTGCAATGACGCAGAAAAAACTCTATATAAAGCTCCTACTATATAAAATATTTTACTACTTTTGTAAATAACATTGCTTATGGCAAATTGTAAATGTAGCTACAACGTTTATCCTGTTGTTATGGCAAAAATATAACAAATACACGCTAATGGCTCGGTTCTTTACTACTTAGTGTAACCTATCTAACAATAATATAATAAACCTATACAATTAATTACCTTATGAACAAAAAATCTTTATTAGTTTATTCTTTGATGCTATTAGGCACCTTAGGCGTACCAAACCAATCAGTGGCACAATCTCAAGTAGCCTCTACTTCTAATGTTATTTACGATTTTTCGAAGTATGATGCAAAAGAAATGCTTAAACTCTTTGCAAGTGTAGCCGAACAAGGACATAAATATCCATCTGTAGAACAACTAAAAAATGCAGGATTATACGATGAATTAGAGTTTGTACGTTCGCATGTGAAGAAAAGAACACTTCTTTCTTTTGACGATAGACTTAATAAAAATACTTATGCACAACGTGAGTTGTTTTTAAATTTACCTTCTGGTGTGGGAAAGCAAACAGGAGGTTTCCCGTCGAAAGATTTTGCACACGACAACTTTTCGATGTGGAACTACACTCATTTATGGGGATCTTGGAATCATTCTCTTTTCCAAGCTCCAGGTTCTTGGGTAGATGCGGCTCACAAAAACGGTAGCGATATAATGAGTGGTATTATCTTTTTTGATAACAATACAGCCTCAAATGCCTGGATGAGCTTTATTCGTGAAAAGAATAGCGATGGTAATTATAAATATGTAAAACCTCTTATACACTTGTTGGAGTTTCTTGGTATGGACGGAATTAATTATAACTGGGAAGCTTCTGGATATACAAGTAATGAAGTGAAAGAATTTCATCAAGCACTTTACCAATATGCACATCAAGAAAAATTTAATAACTTTCATATCGTAATTTATACCCAGAGTAGCTCTCTTTCGTCGTGGGAGTCGGGTTCACTTTTCGGTGAAGACGGAAAGAGAACAGCCGAAGTTATGTTGAACTATGTCGGTAATGGATTTAATCCAAGATTAACTGGTTCTGTAAATGAAGCAGAAGCAGCCCTTAAAACAACAAGTGGTTTGTATGCAGGAGGTTGGATTGTTGGCATGGATAAGAACTGGTCTTCGCTGTCAGCAGATAACAAAACAAAGAAATGTGGCATTGCTTTGTGGGGTGAACACGACCAAAGTAGGTTTTGGAGTTATAACTCTGGAGGCGATCCACAAGAGCGTATGAGTAATTATCAGATGCTTCTTGAACGTGCATTTAGCGGTGGTAATCGCAATCCTGCTAATCTACCAGCTGTGAAAGATAATGGTAATAGCTTGCGTTGGAGTGGAAAAACACCTCCCTTGAACACTTTTGCTGGTATAGCAACATGGATTCCAGAGCGCTCAGCTATTAGTGGTAATCTTCCTTTTGCTACTAATTTTTGCATAGGAAATGGGTATCGTTACCATTATAAAGGTAAGAAAACCTTTGGCTCTTGGTATAATATGTCGGCGCAAGATATAGTTCCAACCTATCGTTGGTTAGTTTATCAAGGTGAAAGTGAAACTCCAAGTAGTGCTATTCAACCAGAGTTTACACATAAAGATGCCTATATGGGTGGTTCTTGTCTACAACTAACAGGCAAAGAAACTGCTAATTCTACAGACATTATTCTTTATAAAACACATCTTCAAGGAACAAGTGGCAGCATTAAAGCAAATATTGCATTGAAGACAGGAAAAGATGTTTCTACTCCTTCACACCTATGGTTACTTCTTCATATTGCTAACACAAATACTTGGAAAGAATACGAGGTGGGTGCTTTAGAAAATGCTCATTGGGCAGAAAAAGAACTTGCCTTAACCGACCTTTCTTCTACAGATGTTATAGATAAAGTGGGATTTAGAGTGAAAAATGTAGATGAAAACTATAAGATACTTATTGGTAAATTAGAATTAAAAGATGATTTTACGTCTGTTCCTGCTGAAGTGAAAAATCTTTCAGTATCGGTAAGAGAAGAAACAAAAGCAAGCCTTTCTGTTAAAGCAACATGGCTGGTAGACCATGAAGTACCTGCTTCGGGCTTACTATATAATGATGATGCTAACATAGACCACTTTGAAGTGTTCTATAAAAACGGAGAAACAGGCCGTGTTTCTGAAGTGGGTAGAACATCACAATGGGCTTATTTCTTAGGAGATATTAAGGTAGAGAATG
>QWCZ01001553.1_pt1 | contig 10078 bp, 8 predicted proteins | sample 1972651 | NCBI WGS metagenome assembly QWCZ01 (sample SAMN09866695, study PRJNA288562) | Human oral metagenome isolate pre1_saliva, whole genome shotgun sequencing... | isolation source: mouth | host: Homo sapiens | place: USA: California
AACACTACTGCAAAGATCCAGAAAGGTATCTTTGACGGAACTGCAAACCATAGAACCAACGCAATAAGGGCTAAACATATACCGCCATAAAGCAGCGTATTTGTTCCTTCTCTATGTATTCTTATCTTCTTGAGCTTCTTTTTAATTTTCCCCATGGACGTTAAATCGACGTTTTGTATCGGTTGCAAAGGTAGTTCTTTTTGCTCGTTTCTACAAATTTTCATAATCATTCTTTTGGCTATATGGGCTTTTCATCGTAACTTTACAGCTCAAAACTCGTAGCTTAATGGAAGATTTCATACATTTACATGTACATACTAATTACTCCATCCTCGATGGTCAATCGAAGGTGACAAGGCTTGTTGATAAGGCTATCGCTGATGGAATGAAGGGTATGGCGATAACAGATCATGGCGTGATGTTCGGTATAAAAGAGTTCTCGGACTATTGTGCTAAGGTCAACAAGGGGCGTAAGAAGAATGGTGAAGAGCCATTCAAGCCTATCTTCGGATGTGAGATGTATGTTGCACGACGCACTATGCATGATAAAGATAAGTCCATGCATGATAATTCTGGATACCATCTTATCGTGTTAGCAAAGAACTATAAGGGCTACAAGAACCTTATAAAACTCGTATCCCATGCTTGGGTGGATGGTTATTACTATCGTCCAAGAACAGACAGAGCCGAGTTGGAGAAGTATCATGAGGGCTTGATCGTATGTTCGGCATGTATTGCTGGTGAGATTCCTAATAAGATTATCCACGGAGATATCGATGGTGCGCGCGAAGCATGCCAGTGGTATCATCGTGTATTCGGCGATGACTTCTATCTAGAGTTGCAACGTCATGAGGTGAAAGACCCAACGATCCTTGCCAATCGAGAGGCTTTTCCCCTGCAGCAAAAGGCTAATAAAGTATTGTTGCAGTTCGCTAAGGAATATGGAATAAAGGTGGTTTGTACGAACGACTGTCACTTTGAAGATAAGGAAACAGCCGAGGCTCACGACCATTTACTATGCTTATCAACGAGTGAGGACTTGGACGATCCTAAGCGTATGCGCTATTCCAAGCAGGAGTGGTTTAAGACTCGTCAGGAGATGAATGACATCTTCTCGGATATACCAGAGGCATTGACAAACACACTGGAGGTGCTAGACAAGGTTGAGCCTTATAGTATTGACCATGGTCCTATCATGCCTTTCTTTCCTATCCCTGAGTCGTTTGGTACAGAAGAAGAGTGGGAAAAGAAATTCACGGAGGAAGACTTATACAAGGAGTTCACCACCGATGAGAATGGCGAGAATCCTCTCTCACCCGAAGAAGGACAAAAGGTTATAGAGCGATTAGGCGGTTATGAGAAGATATATCGTATCAAGTTTGAAGCCGATTATCTAGCGAAACTAGCTTATGATGGTGCAAAGAAGTTATATGGCGATCCTCTTTCAGAAGAAGTGACGAGTCATATAAAGTTCGAGCTACACGTCATGAAGACCATGGGCTTTCCTGGTTACTTCCTCATAGTACAGGACTTTATCAATGCTGCACGGCAAGAGTTAGGGGTTATGGTAGGACCGGGTCGTGGTTCAGCCGCAGGTTCGGTTGTTGCCTATTGTTTAGGAATAACGAAAATTGACCCACTGAAGTACGACTTACTGTTCGAACGCTTCCTTAATCCCGATCGTGTGAATCTCCCTGATATCGATACAGACTTCGATGATGATGGGCGTGGGCGTGTGCTGCAATGGGTGATGGATAAGTATGGACATGAGAATTGTGCGCATATCATCACCTATGGTACAATGGCGACAAAGAACTCTATCAAGGATGTTGCCCGTGTAGAGAAATTACCTATAGCGATTGCTAACGAGCTGTGCAAGGCGATACCTGATCGTTTGCCAGATGGCATGAAGATGAATCTAGCCAATGCTATCAAGTGTACCCCACAACTACAGGATGCAGAGGTTAGTGAGGATATTCGAGAGCGAAACACCATAAAGTATGCGAGGATGCTCGAGGGCACTGTGCGCAATACGGGTATACATGCTTGCGGTTTCATCATCTGTCGTAATCCTATTGATGATTGGGTTCCTGTATCCACAGCAACCGACCCTGACTTCCCCGAGAAGAAGGTTCCAGTAACGCAGTACGATGGTCATGTCATTGAGTCAACAGGTTTAATCAAGATGGACTTCCTAGGTCTGAAAACATTGTCAGAGCTGAAAGAAGCCTGTCGAGTTATCCGACAGACCACGGGTGATATTATTGATCTCGACAACATTCCTATAGATGATGAACTGACCTATCAATTATATCAGAAGGGTCAGACGATAGGTACTTTCCAGTTCGAATCAGCTGGTATGCAAAAGTATCTCCGTGAGCTTCATCCAACAGTCTTTGAAGATCTGATAGCCATGAATGCGCTGTATCGTCCAGGTCCAATGGACTATATCCCCGACTTTATTAAGCGTAAGCACGATCCTTCGCTGGTGAAGTATGACATCCCATGTATGGAGAAGTATCTCAAGGATACATACGGAATCACGGTTTATCAAGAGCAAGTGATGCTCCTAAGTCGCCAGTTAGCAAGTTTCACTCGTGGTGAGAGTGATGCCTTACGTAAGGCGATGGGTAAGAAGAAGAAGGCTATCGTTGACCAGATGAAGCCGAAGTTCATCAAGCAAGGACAGGCTAATGGGCATGATCCACAGATATTAGAGAAGATATGGAGTGACTGGGAGAAGTTTGCTAGTTACGCCTTCAACAAGTCGCACGCCACGTGCTATTCGTGGGTGGCTTACCAGACTGCTTACCTGAAGGCACATTATCCAGCCGAATATATGGCTGCGTTAATGACGCGTCGATTCAGCCAGATCTCGGAGATAACCAAGCTGATGGAGGAGTGCAAAGCATTGAAGATTGCGACGCTCGGCCCTGATATCAACGAGAGTCAAATCGGCTTTGGTGTTAATAAGAAAGGTGAGATTCGATTCGGACTAGCTGCTATCAAGGGTATGGGAACTAGTGCTGCCGAGAGCATAGTACGTGAACGGGAGAAGAACGGACCCTATAAGGATATATATGACTTTGCGGAACGTGTCGATCTTAGCAATGTGAATCGTAAGGCGTTTGAGAGCCTAGCTTACAGCGGAGGATTCGATAGTTTCGGCTTGCTGAGAGAGCAGTTCTTTGCCCCATCAGGGCGAGATAGCATATTCCTTGATACGATTGTGCGCTACGGACAGCTATTCCAGTTGGAGAAAGCACAGCAACAAAACTCTCTCTTCGGCGACATGAACGCTGTTGATGTCATACATCCTGTTGCCCCCAAAACGGAGAAGTGGCCGACGATAGAGAAGCTCAATAAGGAGCGCGAGTTAGTAGGTGTCTATTTGTCAGCTCACCCATTGGATGAGTATAGCGTCGTACTCAACAATATGTGTAACACACGCTGTTCCATGATTGGACGCAACGCTGACATGACCAAACTATCCCAGACTGACGAGGTGACATTCGGGGGTATCGTCACGGCAGTAAGCGAGCGTTTCTCACAGAAAACGGGTAAGCCCTTTGGCTTTGTGACGATAGAAGACTTTGAGGGAACGGGCGAGTTAGCTCTCTTCGGCGATGATTGGGCAAGATGGAATAACGTTCTAAAACCTAATTACAGCATTTATATAACGGCTAAATGTCAGCCACGTTACCGCAATAACCCATCGTTATTGGAACTGAAAGTGCAGAATGTGGAACAACTCTATGATGTAAAAGAGCATAAGTTACAGCGGTTTACAATCTCAATGGATGCCTCATCTTTAGATGATGAACTCGTATCGGAATTATCAACGGTGATAGATGAGCACCAAGGCAAAACACAGCTGTTTATTCAGCTACGCACCTTAGAGAACACGATCGTCACTCTACAGAGTCGCAACAAGGGAGTCAATGTAGACCGAAAGTTGATAGACTTTATTACTGCCAGTAACAAGATGGAGTTCCACATCAATTAGCTATATATAAAGGTGGCATACACTTTGATATAACATAAGCGTGAGATATTAGTTTAATAACAAACAGTATAATTATAAAAAACAAAAAGACATGGAAGTAAAAATCACTACCGAGAACTTAGAGACTTATAAGAATGGTGACTTACCATTAGTAGTTGACCTGTGGGCAACATGGTGTGGCCCTTGCAAGATGGTCGGTCCTATCATCTCTGAACTCGCTGAGGAATATGATGGAAAGATCGTTGTTGGTAAGTGTGATGTTGAGGAGAACGATGATGTTGCTATCGATTTCGGTGTGCGCAACATTCCTACAATCCTCTTCTTCAAGAATGGTGAGTTAGTAGATAAGTTCGTGGGTGCTGCGTCAAAGGCTGTGCTTGACGAGAAATTCAAAGCATTGCTATAAGCATCTAACGATACAACAATCATAAAAGTAAGCCATATTAGGTGGTCGCACAAAGACTCCTTAATATGGCTTCTTTCGTACTTTCCTCTTCCGTTGCGCTCCTCTTCAAGAAACGGAAGTTCCCGCAGGTAGACAATGGATAGGATGAAGGCTATCGCCTACCCAACAACAAGCAATGATAATAGAGAGCTTTTGTGACACATATATGTCCCATAAAATGACACATACGTATTACGCACTTGACTCGTATGTGTCATGCGCTTGACTCGTATGTGTCACATGAGTTGACACATACGTGTTATTTCGCTGACACATACGTGTCATTTTGAGGCATACGCAGATGCTATTAGAAACGATAATGGTGTGACGGCAAATTGCCATCACACCATTATTATTATCTTATCTCACCTACCAGTACGATTGAAACTAATTGGTAGGGATTAAGTGTAAGTCTTATTAAGCTGATTACTTACCAGCCTTGTAGTTTTCAAGCCCCTTATCCAGGAAGTCAAGATAGGCTTTCACGTCCTCTTTGAAGCTGAAGCTACCATTGAGAGGCTTACCTGCATTATCCAATGGCACATAGAAGGGCTGTGCGAGATAACCGAACTTCGTTTCCTCAAGATAGCTCCACTTGTCGCCCACAGTGCGCAGAGTGCGAGTCGTACCATCAGGACGTTTCACCTCTACAGGCTGTTTCAACGGAGTCTTATCATCTACATAGAGCGAGATGAGCACATAATCCTTCATGAGCTTATCAGCTACACGGGAGTCGGTCCATACCGATGCTTCCATCTTACGACAGTTAACACATCCGAAGCCAGTAAAGTCTATCAAGACAGGTTTCCCAGCTGCTGCAGCTGCGCGCATGCCTTCTTCATAATCGGTATATTGTGCATGTACGGTTTGTGGAGCTAGATTGAAATCCTGCGTATTGATAGGTGGTGCGAAAGCACTAACCGCCTTACAAGGTGCGCCCCAAAGCCCTGGAACCATATAAATGGAGAATGCTAATGAGCAAAGACCTAGCATAATGGCTGGTACAGGCATTGCCTTCTGATCAGAATCATCGTGTGGGAACTTGAGTTTTCCTATGAGATAGAGACCGAGCAAGCCGAAGAGCGCAATCCAAATAGATAGGAATGTCTCACGATCTAGGATGTGCCATCCGTATGCGAGGTCGGCTACTGAGAGGAACTTCAGCGAGAATGCCAATTCAATGAAGCCTAACACAACCTTAATCATATTCATCCATGAACCTGATTTAGGTGCTTGCTTCAACCAAGATGGGAAGAGGGCGAAGAGCGTGAAAGGCAAGGCTAACGCCAAGGCGAAACCAAACATTCCCACTGCTGGAGCTACCCAGTCACCACTTGTGGCTGCCTGGACAAGCAAAAGTCCCACAACAGGTGCTGTACAAGAGAAACTTACCAGTGACAAGGTGAACGCCATAAGGAAGATTGAAAGCAAGCCCGTGGTTGCTGCCGCTTTGTTATCTACTGCATTGCCCCACGATGATGGCAATCGGAGTTCGAACCAACCAAAGAAACTAAAGGCGAATACTAACAGCAGAAGGAAGAAGAAGATATTGAACGGAGCATTGGTTGCTAGCTCATTCAACTTCTGTGGTCCGAATGCAGCTGTTACGATTGACGCTAAGCCGAGATAGATTACTATGATTGAGATACCGTATGTTATAGCATCACGAATACCCTTCTTGCGGTCATCCTTCGCACGCTTTAGGAAGAAACTAACGGTCATTGGTATGATTGGCCACACGCAAGGGGTGAGCAGAGCGACGAGTCCTCCTATGATACCCATGAAGAAGATGTACCAAAGAGAGTTGCTCTTGTTATTTTGCGCATTGTTGAATGCCGCCAACTCCTTTACTACAGGCGTCCACAAATCAGCGTCTGGCGTACTCTGAACAGCCGTTTGAGCCGTTGCAGTAGTTGAGTCCATCTTAGCCGTGGTAGCCTCTTTTGCCGTATCAGCAGTCATTGCAGCTAGTGCAGATAAACCATCAGCTGCTACAGGAGTAGCAGCTGACGCAGTATTATCGGTGGTAGTTGATGTGCTTGCTGGCGTCGCAGCGGGAGCTTCAGTAGGGCCGTTCCCCTTATAGTTGAACTCCACTTGCATTGGAGGCATACACATCTCGTCGTTACAAGTACCATACTCTAAGTAACCTTTGATTGTATATGTCTTTGCCGTAATCTTATAACGTTGAATAAAGCTAACACTATTCTCGAAATAGCGGAGCTTCATTTCGAAAGCCTTGTCAAAGACATTCAATTCCTTACCACGTGCCGTGAGTTTACCAACGGGCGTCACACCCTCAGCTTTCTCTACATGCAAAGTAGTAGACGTAGGTCCATCTGCAGGTAAGTTAGTCGAATAGACATGCCAGCCCGCATCTATCTTTGCAGAGAAGATGAGGTCTACCTCTGTTGGAGACACTTGTTTCTGTTGCACAGTAAAGTGTGCTGGCTTCTGTTGTGCGAAAGCTGTAATGCTAACGAACAGCATGAAAATAAACAGTAATGTATTTCTCTTGTTCATTGATTTGTACGATTAAAAATTCGCTTGCAAAGGTAAACAATAAATTCTATATATCGTTGAATTATTTACAGATTATAGGTTAGTAAGCCCAAATTCACTAAGCAGCAAGAGTGCCATAAGCTACTTATCGAAGCATAGACACTCCATAGCTGTCTTGATTTTATCACTTTAATTACCTTCAAGATATAGCTTAATTGTGAACCAATGTACCTATATCTTCGCCGTCCATCACCTTCTTGAGGTTGCCAACAACATCCATGTTGAAGACGTAAATAGGTAGGTCATTCTCCTTACACATCGTCGTTGCTGTAAGATCCATTACCTTCAAGCCCTTGTTGTAAATCTCATCATAGGTGATTTCAGAGTACTTCTGCGCTGTTGGGTCTTTCTCTGGATCAGCTGTGTAAACGCCATCTACACGTGTACCCTTTAGCATTACGTCGGCTTCTATCTCGATACCACGAAGGCTAGAACCTGTATCAGTTGTGAAGTAAGGGCAGCCTGTTCCAGCAGAGAAAATACATACATAGCCTGCCTCCATAGCCTCAATAGCCTTCCACTTACTATAGAACTCACCTATTGGTTCCATACGGATTGCTGTCAAAACTTTGGCTTTTGCGCCGATTGCCTCAAGTGCAGAAGAGAGCGCAAGGGAGTTAATTACAGTGGCACACATACCCATCTGGTCTCCTTTCACACGGTCGAAACCTTTCTGACTACCGCTTAATCCACGGAAGATGTTACCTCCACCGATAACGATACCTATCTGCACGCCCATGTCATGCACCTCCTTTATCTGCTTCGCATAGTCACTTAAGCGTTCTGGATCTATGCCGAATCCTTGCTTACCCATAAGGCTCTCACCAGAGAGCTTCAATAGTATACGTTTGAATCTTGCCATTTATGTATCTTATTAAACAATAAATTCTACTTCTTTAAACTGGTATTCACGAATCATTCCACTGCGGTCTCTTAGGATGAGATGTCCATCATCTTCAACCTCAACGATGGCTCCCTCAAACTCGCCATCTATGTCGCGGTAACGATGAAAGCCTCCCTTACGGTACAGAGCTTCGTGATACATTGCACTAATATCATTGTATCCGCCTAGTTCTAACAGGTGGTAACACTCTTGGAACTTAGCGATTATCTGCTTGAGGAGTTCTTCCTTATCTACTTCATGCCCTAAGATCTGGCAGAGAGAGACGGGGTTAGGAGCATTACTAACGAATGTGGATTGGTTAACATTAAGCCCTACTCCAAAGATGCAATCCTTTATATGTCCGCTACTAAGTTTGGTCTCAATCAGAGTTCCACTCAGTTTCTTATCCTTCCAATAGATGTCATTCGGCCACTTGAGGCGTATGTCATCCGCAACATAGCTTGATAAGGCTTCTTTCAAAGCTAAGGCTCCTGCTTCAGAGAGCAAGAATTGACTGCGGACAGGCAGCATTGTAGGATGCACAAGGATGGAGAATAATAGGTTCTTACCGCTTTCGCTCTCCCAAGTATTAGTTCCTTGCCCCCGCCCAGAGGTCTGATGTTCTGCCACCACAACAGTTATTGGCTCGTCTTCCGCAGGTGTATAGTTACGTAAGAAATTGTTTGTACTATCCACTTCAGGTAATCGAATGACCTTTACTTCTTGCTTCTTTTCTACGACTGAAGACTTGAAAAGACCTAATACTGCATCTATAATTTTCATGAATGATAGCTATCTATTATATAAAAGGTAAAAAGGCATCCTTCACATGGCGTACTTCGTGCTTATCATCAGGGCATCCAACGATGGTGATAATATCGAATCGTATCTCCAAACTTATATTATATCTCTTGACGTAAGCATTAGCAGCAAGAGACAAGGAGCGCACCTTCTGTGGTGTTACAGCCGCATCGGCATTAGCAAAGCGTTCGTCCTTTCGTGTCTTCACTTCCACAATCACCAACGTTCCAGCGTCCATTGCAACAATATCTAAGTCACGATGTTGATACATCCAATTACGATGTAAGATGGTATAACCTTGCTGTTGAAGATAGTTAGCAGCAACTTCTTCGCCCCATTTACCTAGATCATTATGGTATGCCATGCGCCTTTCTCACATTATTATTTGCACCACAAAGATAGGACAAAGTTTTGTATAATCAAAATAAAACACGTATTTTTGTGGCATGAGTACTGATGAGCAAATAAAGAAAGACATGTATTTTATGCAGCGCGCAATCGATGAAGCGAAGGCTGCATATCGTGAAGGTGAGATTCCAATAGGAGCTGTCGTAGTATGTCGAGATCGTATCATAGCTCGTACCCATAATCTCACTGAAACCTTAAATGACGTTACCGCCCATGCAGAAATGCAAGCCATCACGATTGCGGAGAACGAGTTAGGAGGTAAGTACTTACAAGATTGCACGCTATATGTTACTGTTGAACCTTGCATCATGTGTGCCGGAGCAATCGGATGGGCGCAACTTCAACGCATTGTATATGGGTGCCCTGACATAAAGCGAGGCTATCATGAATATGCTCCTAAGGCTTTCCACCCTAAGGCAAACGTAACCTCTGGCGTCCTCGAGGAGGAGTGTAAGGCTCTTATGCAACGTTTCTTCCAAGAGAGAAGATAGCCTTTCATGATAAAAAACTTAATAATCAATGTCACCTTTTACACCTAACTCTCGTTATACATACGAATCGGTTCAATATTCACAACCAATGTATAACAAATTAAAAAGTATAAAGTTATGAATCCAGTAACACTTGGCGCACTCACAGCAATTATCGTTCCTTTAGGAATAGTTGTAGTACTTCCTATTGCAATCGCCTACATTGCCTATAAAAAGAAGCAGCATGAAACAAACAAAAGAAGTGAGATTGTCATGGCTGCAATAGAGAAGAACAGCGATATTGACGTACAAGAGTTCCTAAGCAAACTTAATCCTCCACAGAAGACATACAAAGAGAGGATGCTTGATAAGCTACATCAAGAAATCTTATGGGGTACCATTTGTTTAGTAACGTTTAAAAAATAACTTGGTATTTTTTGTCTCTCCATGAAACCTTGTAGTTCCATTTCGGTAGCTCTTCATCAAAGGTAATATGCCGTTGA
>QWCZ01001554.1_pt1 | contig 10077 bp, 9 predicted proteins | sample 1972651 | NCBI WGS metagenome assembly QWCZ01 (sample SAMN09866695, study PRJNA288562) | Human oral metagenome isolate pre1_saliva, whole genome shotgun sequencing... | isolation source: mouth | host: Homo sapiens | place: USA: California
TTTTAGATTTATTAAAGCAAGATACAAAATTTTTCTATTTAACTTTAAATTATGAAAACGATAATTTACTTTCATCGGATTTAAAATTTAAAGAATTATAAAGTATTTACTATAAATATTTTTTGACTTATCCTTTCATTTCAATAAAATACTTTACAAAATTAGTATATTATGATAATATTTCCTTGATTTCATTTTCAAAATCAAAATATGATCAATGTATAAAAATTGTGAGGAGGAGAAAATTTAAAAAATATATTAATTCATATATTTAAATTTTTTTCTCTTTTTTTATAAACTAATTAAGACCTAGACTGGTTTAGTTTAAAATTAATATAAATAAAAAATAGAGGAGGAAATTTTTAATGGCAAAAAAAAATTTTGGTGAATTGTTTGATCCCAAACAATCAAAATGGGGCGGAGTAAGCATACAAGTATTTTTATGTTTACTTGTAGTTAGTGCAATTGTTGTTTATATACCTTTCGGTGTAGATGCTGATGGAAATCCTGGAAGTTTATTAAGACCTAACTTCTTAGTTATGTTTTCTATCCTTGCAGTGTTTGGTTTATTATTTGGAGAAATTGGAGATAGAATACCTTTGTGGGATGAATACGTTGGTGGGGGAACAATTTTAGTTTTCTTTGCTGCTGCAGCATTCGGAACTTATGGATGGGTTCCTGCTAATTTTATGAAGGCAGTTAATGTGTTCTATGGTAAACAACCAGTTAATTTTTTGGAAATGTTTATACCTGCATTGATAGTTGGATCAGTTTTAACAGTTGATAGAAAAACTTTAATAAAATCTATAAGTGGATATATCCCTTTGATTATAATTGGAGTTATTGGAGCAAGTATTGGTGGAATTATTGTAGGACTTATTTTTGGAAAATCACCTGTTGATGTTATGCTTAACTTTGTTTTGCCTATAATGGGTGGAGGAACAGGAGCAGGAGCAATACCTATGTCTGAAATGTGGTCTGCTAAAACTGGAAGACCTGCTGCTGAATGGTTTGCATCTGCAATATCAATTTTAAGTATTGCTAACGTATTTGCAATTTTATCTGGAGCTTTATTAAAAAAATTAGGAGAAGTAAAACCTAACTTAACTGGTAATGGAGAACTTGTTATTGATGATTCTAAAGAAGTCGTTAAAGATAAGGAAGTTGAACTTAAACCTGAACTTGCTGATACAACTGCTGCATTCATAATGACTGGGGTTTTATTTATGGTTGCTCATATCTTAGGAGAAATTTGGGAATCTTTCCATTTTCCATTTGAAATTCACCGTTTAGCATTTTTAATTCTTTTAACTATGTTCTTAAATATTTCTAACATAGTACCTGATAGAATTAAAGCTGGTGCAAAAAGAATGCAAACATTCTTCTCAAAACATACAATTTGGATATTAATGGCTGCCGTTGGATTTACAACTGACGTTAAAGAAATCTATGCCGTTATTAGTATTGCAAACTTATTGATAACTATTGCTATAGTTTTAGGTGCTGTTGGGTTTATTATGTTAGTAGCAAGAAAAATGAAATTCTATCCTGTTGAAGCTGCTATCACTGCTGGACTTTGTATGGCAAACAGAGGTGGAGCTGGAGACGTTGCAGTTCTTGGAGCTGCGGATAGAATGGGACTAATGTCATTTGCACAAATTTCTTCACGTATTGGTGGAGCTATGATGTTGATATTGGGATCAATTCTATTTGGAATTTTTGCTCAATAATTTAAAATTTTTTATAGTATAAGCCGTTAATATATGAGATAGTCCTCTATATTAACGGTTATTTTTTAAAACGATTTACATAGGAGGAAAACAGTGAGTAAAATTAAAGTAATGGAAACTTGCTTGAGAGATGGTCATCAATCATTGATGGCAACTCGTATGACTACAGCTGAAATGCTACCAATTATTGAAAAATTAGATAGTGTTGGATATCACTCGTTAGAAATGTGGGGTGGAGCAACATTCGACGCTGCTATAAGATATTTGAATGAAGATCCTTGGGAAAGATTAAGAGAGATCAAAAAAAGAGCAAAGAATACAAAACTACAAATGTTACTTAGAGGACAAAACCTTTTAGGATATAGACACTATCCTGATGACATTGTTGAAAGATTTATAAAAAAATCTATACAAAATGGTATTGATATAATTCGTATTTTTGATGCTCTAAATGATGTTAGAAATTTACAAACAGCTTGTGCTGCAACTAAAAAATATGGGGGACATGCTCAACTTGCAATAAGTTATACAATAAGTCCTGTTCACACAATAGAATATTATAAAAATCTAGCTTTAGAAATGCAAGAAATTGGTGCAGACTCTATAGCTATAAAAGATATGTCTGGAATTTTATTACCAGAAACTGCTTCAAAGTTAGTAAGTGAATTAAAATCTGTGTTAAGAGTTCCTCTTGAAGTTCATACTCATGCTACAGCAGGACTTGCAAGTATGACTTATATAAAAGCTGTTGAAGCTGGAGCAGATATAATAGATACTGCTATCTCTCCATTTGCTGGGGGAACATCTCAACCTGCAACTGAAAGTATTGTTAGAGCCTTAGAAGGAACAGAAAGAGAAACTGGATTTGATTTAGAAATTTTAAAAGATATTGCTGAATATTTTAAACCTATTAGAGCAAAATATATTGCTGATGGAACATTTAAACCTCAAGCATTAATGACAGAACCAAGTATTGTCGAATATCAATTGCCAGGAGGAATGTTATCAAATTTACTTGCTCAATTACAAATGCAAAAAGCCGAACATAAATACGAGGATGTACTAAGAGAAATTCCAAAAGTTAGAGCTGACTTAGGATATCCACCTTTAGTAACACCTTTGAGCCAAATGGTAGGAACTCAAGCCGTATTTAATGTTTTGACTGGACAAAGATATAAATTGATACCTAACGAAATTAAAAATTATGTTAGAGGATTATATGGAAAATCTCCTGTACCTATTTCAGAAGAAATTAAGAAAATTATTATTGGAGATGAAGAAGTATTTATGGGAAGGCCTGCTGATAAATTGGCTCCTGAATATGATCAAATGGTTGAAGAAAGTAGAGATTTTGCAAGAAGTGAAGAAGATGTTTTATCTTATGCTTTATTCCCACAAGTTGCAAAAGATTTCTTAATAAAAAAATACGAAAATGAATAAAAATATTATCAGTAATCTTGCAGTTAAGTCTCTTATATATGAGGTAAGTATAAGTCCAAAATCTGGTCTTGTAAGTAGGTTTAGTAATGGTTCTCATAAAGATATGAATTTTTATACTTTTATTGATTCTGCTTTTTCTTTAGAGAAATATTTTTCTGACTGCTTCGATTATGGTCAAAGAAATAATTTTTATTCTACTGAATTTTTTAGAAATTTGAGAGAGCTTGGAAAAGTTGCTGAAAAAGAAATGTATCAAGCTACAAAAGGAATCAATACTCATAAGGGAACTATTTTTTCAATGGGAATTTTAATTTCTGTCCTATCTTCATATCTAAAAGAAAATGAGACAATTGATTTAAAAATTTTGAGTCAAAAAATTAAAGATATGTGTTCTTCTTTAGTTGATGAATTAAAAACTTCTCAAAACTTAAATAATAAAAAAATTTCTCATGGAGAAAAAGTTTTTAAAAAATATAATCTTACAGGGGCAAGAGGTTTGGCAGCTAATGGTTACGATATCGTTTTAAATGATGGTATTTATAAATTGGTCGAATTTAATAAGAAATATGATTTAGAAACTTCTTGTATTTTGTTACTTTTTTATTATATTTCAATTTTAGATGATACAAATATTGTTAATCGTTCAAACATTGAAGCTCTTCTGGAAATGAAAAAATTGAGTGGAGAGTTATTTGAAAAATGTAAATCGGAAGATGAAATAAAAGATGAGATGTCAAAGCTGAACGAAATTTTTATTGAGAAAAATATCAGTGCTGGTGGCAGTGCAGACTTACTAATTTTGACATTATTTATCTATTTTCTATTTTTCGAAGAGAGGTAATAAAAAATATTTAAAACTGGAAGTATAGTTCCCTGCGGTGTCCATTTACATTGAACGAGCGTGTCCAAAGGGACTTGTCTCGTGAAATGTCAATGGCTACCAAGGGAACTAAAAATTCTTAATAAATATTTTTTTGATTAGGAGTGGTATTTTGGAGTTTAGACAAGCTTTACTAAATTATGATTTTGATAGAAAGAAAGTGGAAAATTTTTTAGCTGAACATGATTTATTGCTAGATAAAGATGTTGAGTATACTTTGATTTTTGAAGATAACGATAAAATTATTGGAACAGGTTCAGTTGCTGGAAATGTTTTAAAATGTATGGCTCTTGATGATAATTATCAGGGTATGGGACTATCAAATCAGATAGTTTCAAAATTGATAGAATATCAAACTGAAAAAGGTCGAACTCATCTTTTTATTTTCACAAAGCCAATGTATAAAAATCAGATGACAGATTTTGGTTTTAAAGTTGTTGCTGAAATTGAAGATAAAGTTATACTTTTAGATAACAATATAAATGAAATTAAAAAATTTACTGACAGTGTTCTTGAAAAAATAAATTCTGTTAATAGTCAAGCAAAAAATATTTCTGCTATTGTTATGAATGCAAATCCTTTTACAAAGGGGCATCAATATTTAGCAGAATATGCAGCAGAAAAAAGTGATTTGCTTTTAGTTTTTGTTGTCAAAGAAAATAAATCAAAATTTCCTTTTGATGTTAGATTTCAATGTGTAAAAGAGGGCTTGAAAAATAATCCTAAAATCATTGTTTGTGATGGAGGAAATTATATAATTTCGAATGCTACTTTCCCAACATATTTTTTAAAAGATCAAAAAATTATAAATGATGCTTACTCTAAATTAGATGCAACAATTTTTGCTGAATATATTGCTAAACCCTTGAATATTAAAACAAGATTTATGGGAGAAGAGCCAATAGATATTGTTACAAAAAATTATAACGATAATATATTTCAAATTTTAAAAGAAAATGGAATTGATGTTGAGATTATACCTAGAAAAGAAATCGATGGAGAAGTTATAAGTGCCTCTTATTTACGAAAAGCATTGGAAGAAAATAATGAAGAACTTATCAAAAAACTTGCTCCTAAATCAACAATAGAGGTCTTAAAAAAATGGAAGAATTTTTATTGAAACTTTTAGATGAAAAGGAAGAAAGAGCAAGAACTCAATCAAATTTAATTTCAAAGTATAAGAAACCATTAATTTCTTTTGGTTTAAATATACCCGGACGAGAAAAAAATTCAGATGAAATAAAACAATTTTTTCTTAAAGTCTTAGAATTATTAAAAAATAAATTGCAAGAAAATAAAATAAATATTATTTTTGAAAAAATTAATTCTAGTGAAGTTGGAAATATAGCTTTTCTAGTTTTAGATAAAAATGAAGCAGAAAAAATAAAAAAAATTCTTATAGCTTTTGAAGAAGAAAAAAAGTATGGAAGAATTTTAGATTTAGATTTATTTGATGCTAATAATAAATTGCTATCACGACAAGATTTAGGATATACTCCTAGAAAATGTTTGTTATGTGATAAAGAAGCGATTTTTTGTATAAAAAATAGAAGCCATAGTTTTGAAGAATTAAATCAAAAAGCGATGGATATTATTAGAAGGAGGGAAATATGGTTTTAAAAACTGTAGGTGTTGCTGGAACTTTAGAGTCTAGTGATGCAATGATAACTGTTGAGCCTGCAAGTACAGGTGGAATTGTTATTGATGTCACAAGTTCTGTGAAAAGACAATTTGGAAGACAAATAACAGAAACTGTACTTAATACTGTAAAAGAATTGGGAGTTGAAAATGCTCTTGTGAAAGTTGTAGATAAGGGAGCATTGAATTATGCACTTATTGCAAGAACTAAGGCTGCAGTGTACAGAGCTGCTGAGTCTAGTGAGTATAAATTTTAGGAGGAAATATGGCAGTTAAAGATAGATTAAGAAGAACAATGATGTTTCTACCTGGAAACAACCCTTCAATGATTACAGATGCTCACATCTATGGGCCAGACTCTGTAATGATTGACTTAGAAGATGCTACAAGTGTTACTCAAAAAGATGCTGCAAGATTTTTGGTATCAGAAGCATTAAAAGCAATAGACTATAAAACAACTGAAAGAGTTGTAAGAATAAATGGACTTGATACTCCATTTGGAGTAGATGATATAAGAGCAGTTGTCAAGGCAGGAGTTGATGTAATAAGATTACCAAAAACTGATACACCTGATGATATCATAGCTGTTGATAAATTGATAACAGAAGTTGAAAAAGAGATTGGAAGAGAAGGGCAAACTCTTATGATGGCAGCAATAGAAAGTGCAAGGGGAGTTTTAAATGCAAAAGAAATTGCTCTTGCAAGTCCAAGAATGATGGGAATAGCTTTAGGAGCAGAAGACTATGTTACTAACTTAAAAACTTCAAGAAGCAAACACGGTTGGGAACTTTATTATGCAAGAGAAGCTATAGTTCTTGCTGCAAGAAATGCAGGAATATACTGTTTCGATACTGTTTACTCTGACGTAAATAATATGGAAGGTTTTAAGCAAGAAGTTCAATTCATAAAAGATTTAGGTTTTGATGGAAAATCTTGTATTCACCCTAAACAAGTAAGAGCCGTTCACGAAATTTACACTCCTACTCAAAAAGAAATTGAAAAAGCACTTAGAGTTATAAATGGAGCAAAAGAAGCAGAAGCAAAGGGATCAGGAGTTATATCTGTTGACGGGAAAATGGTTGATGCTCCTATCATTGCAAGAGCATACAGAGTGTTAGAATTAGCAAAAGCTAGTGGAGCATACAGGGAGGTTAAATAATGAAATTTGTTAAAAATGCTATCGGAAGAGAAATCCCTGAATACTTAGAAGGGATAGGAGAATTAACTCCGTTTCAAGGTGTTGATGCTATAAAACCTACAAAGAAAAAAGCTGGAGCAAAATTGAGAATGAGAATGCAACAAGAATCAAAAATTGTTGCTAGTTTAGAGGAAGCTATAAAAAAATCTGGTTTAAAAGATGGAATGACAATTTCTTTCCACCACCATATGAGAAATGGAGATACTGTTGTAAATAGAGTTTTAGATATTATTGCTAAAATGGGAATCAAAGATTTAACTCTTGCACCAAGTTCGTTAGGAACTTGTCATGCACCTGTTATTGACCATATAAAAAGTGGTGTCGTAACTGGAGTTCAATCAAGTGGACTTAGAGAACCTTTAGGTGATGAAATCAGTAAAGGAATTTTGAAAAAACCAGTTATTATAAGAAGTCATGGAGGAAGAGCAAGAGCTATTGAAGATGGAGAATTACATATCGATGTGGCTTTCATTGCTGCACCAAGCTGTGATGAAATGGGAAATATGAATGGTAGAACAGGAAAAAGTGCCTGTGGATCTATGGGGTATGCAATAGTTGATGCTCAATATGCAGACCATGTTATAGCTATCACTGATAATCTAGTTCCGTTTCCAAATTTACCTGCGAGTATAGATCAAACTTTAGTTGATACTGTTTGTGTTGTTGATGAAATTGGAGATCCAAAGAAAATAGTTTCTGGTGCAATCAGATTTTCTGATAATCCAAGAGATTTATTAATTGCTCAAAATGCAGTTAAAGTTATAATCAACTCAGGATATTTCAAAGATGGTTTTGTTTACCAAACGGGAGCTGCTGGAGCAAGTCTGGCTGTAACAAAATTATTAAAAGAAGAAATGATTAAAGATAATATAAAAGCTTCTTTAGGTTTGGGAGGAATTACATCTCAACTTGTAGAATTGCTTGAAGAAGGTCTGATGTCAGCTCTATACGACACACAATGTTTTGACCTTGATGCAGTAAAATCAATAAGAGATAATGCAAGACACTATGAAATAAGTGCTTCATTCTATGCAAATCCAAATACTCCAGGACCAGCTGTAAATAATCTTGATTTCGTTATGCTTGGAGCATTAGAAATTGACAAAGATTTCAATGTAAACGTTATGACAAAATCTGATGGAACAATTAACCAAGCAGTAGGAGGACACCAAGACACAGCAGCAGGAGCAAAAGTTAGTGTTATACTTGCACCTTTAATGAGAGCAAGAATACCAATAATAGTTGATAAGGTTACAACAGTTTGTACTCCAGGAGAAGCAGTTGATGTAATTTGTACTGACTATGGAATAGTAGTAAACCCAAGAAGAAAAGATTTAATAGAAAATTTAACTAAAGCTGGAATCGAATTGAAAACTATTGAAGAAATGAAAGAGCTTGCTGAACAATTAACAGGTAAGCCTGATCCAATAGAATTTACTGATGAGATTGTTGGAATCGTTGAATACAGAGATGGATCTATAATTGATGTTATTAAAAAAGTAAAAGAATAAAATAATTATTAGATATAAAAAATAATAATTTTGAAAATATCTTTCAATCAACATTTATGTTAGCATTCTTTACAACTGTTGGACTTGGAGCTACTCCTTCTGCAATAGTTAATATGACTGCAATAAATAAAAAATATGGAATGTCAAGAAAAGCAATGATGATAGTTCCTATAGTTGGAGCGTTTCTTGTAGATATAATTTACCAACCTGTTACAATTTGGTTTATTAAAACTTTTGTAAATGGTTTTGTAGGAAATTAAAAAATTGATTTTGATCGTGTTGATGAAATATCAACACGATTTTTTATTTTAAGTATAAAAGTTTATATAAAAAAGGATTTTCTTGAGAAAATCTCAAAAAAATCCTTAATTATAAGTTCAAAAAATTTCATCTAAAATTATATTTTCAATACGTACTCAATTATATTATAAGTATGGTCTGAAATTCTTTTATAGTAATTTATTATGTCAAGGTATCCTGTGTTAAGCCTTCCAGCTATATCTTCCGATCTAGTAAAATGTTCTCTTTTAACTTCTTTATAATAAGTTTTTAATGCTTGATATTTTTTTAGGCCAGAAGAATATAATTCTTTTTCTCCAGTTCTAGCTGCTCTACTGATGTCACTAAATAATTCCACAGCTAATGAATGAAGTTTGAATAACATTTTTGCTCTTTCAGCATCAATCTCAATTGAATTTTCATAAAGCATATGAAGTCTATTGGCAATTCTGTTTTGATAATCTCCTATCGTTTCATACTCATCACAAGTTAAAAGATTCATTCTTGTATCTTCGATCAAATCCTTGCTCAAAGACTTACTTAACAATGAGAAATTTGAATCATAGATTTCTTTTTCATATAAGTCAAGTTTATCTTCTGCTAAAACGATCTCTTCGTTATACTTTGAAATAGCATCTTTTTCTTTCAAAGCTTCTTCTAACTTTAAGAAAACATCATTTATCATATCAACCATTGCTTGAACTTCAATTTTTGTTTGATCTATAATTACACTAGGCAGGGTCATTTTTAGTGAAGCTAATTTTGTTACTCTCACTTCTTCTTCATTATTATCTTTTACTATATAAAGTAAAAATTTATCAAGTAAGCCTACGAATGAAGTCAATATGATTACATTACTAACATTAAAAATAGTATGAGCAGCAGCTATAGCAGCTCCTATATGATTTATTGGATCAACAAAAATATTTAAAAATTGTAAGTACAAGCGAAATATTGAAGTAACCCATATAACTCCAATTAAATTTATCAAAGTATGAGCATAAGCAGCTCTTTTTGCATTTGCCTTTGCTCCTATTGATGCAAGAAGTGCTGTTACAGTTGTTCCAACATTTTCTCCCAATACCAAAGCAACTGCTGCTTGATAATCAATTAAACCTTGTGTTGCTAGTGCTATTGTTATACCAATTGTAGCTGCTGATGATTGTATTAACCCTGTTATAATTGCTCCTACTGCAGTAACTTTTAAAAGTCCTAAGTAAGAGTCAACTTTAAACATTTTAAATAGTCCAATTATTTCTGGCATTTCTTTTAAAGGACTAAGAGCCTGGCTCATAAGTTGTAAACCGAAAAATATTAATCCAACACCTATTATTGCAGTCAGATTTGTTTTTCTGCTTTCTTTTTTGGTAAACATATAGATTATTGAAGCCACACCTATTA
>QWCZ01003444.1_pt1 | contig 10074 bp, 8 predicted proteins | sample 1972651 | NCBI WGS metagenome assembly QWCZ01 (sample SAMN09866695, study PRJNA288562) | Human oral metagenome isolate pre1_saliva, whole genome shotgun sequencing... | isolation source: mouth | host: Homo sapiens | place: USA: California
CATGCGGCGCAATTCTGCCGTTACATCATCGACATAGCCCGCGAACGAAAGCTGCTCGGCAATTCCAAATGGCTCCGCATCGCGCCGAATCTGCGCCTCGTTCTCAGCGTCACCAACCAGACGGAAGCGGGCGCCAGGAATATCCTTGACGCGCGCACAAAAACGACAAAACTCCGGATGCAGCTTCGCATAGGAAAGCGTGCCAACATAGCCGATGACAAAGCCATCATTACCAACGCCGATCTCATTGCCATCGACCAAGATGCGATGGGACAACAAGCCGAATTCGTCGGTCAGGAAGGTAACATCTACTACTTCATGAAGGATTTGGAAAACGGCGACGTGGCGATTTCAGCTACCAACGTGGGTGCCACGCAACAGCAGGTGAAGTTTGACTTCGCGAAGTTCTCTGCGCTCAACGTCAAAGGACACTATCAGGCGCGCGATTGCCAAGCCCAAAAGACTTTGGAGAACGAGGTGGAAACTGGCTTCACGACCACCGTACGCTCACACGCCACCGCGGTATTCAGACTGACGTTGAAGGGCACCGGCGTTTCGCAGGCTCGCACTTCGACCGCTTCGCAATCCAATGCGCTCTACGATCTTTCGGGACGTCGCACCAACGGCGTAGACCCTCACGGGGTCTACATCCGCGACGGCAAGCGCGTTGTGCTGCCTTGATGCTTCGACGGGGCTCGGTGCTTTCGTACCGGCTGCTGCATCTACAATCCAATAGATGGGGTGATTTCCTTTGCGGGAAATCACCCTTTTTCTTCCCACATCGTTGCGTTCTTGCCCTCAGTTCGTTGAGAATCAGCGCAAGGATTTGTTTTTTCCGGGAGAAAGTTGTATTTTTGCCCGTGCGATTCGGCATTTCCGCCGTGTCCATTTATAGCGCACCAGCTTATGCAGATTCAAGAAATCGCACGCGCCCTTGAAAATTTCGCTCCGCTGCCCCTGCAGGAAGGCTACGACAATGCCGGCTTGCAGATAGGAATAACAGGGAACGAGTGTTCAGGGGCATTATTGTGTTTAGACGTGACGGAAGCCGTGATCGAAGAGGCTTCTTGCTTAGGCTTTAACCTCATCGTGGCGCACCACCCGCTGCTGTTTCGCGGCGTGAAGTGCGTGAGCGACAGCACGCAGGTGCAACGTTGCATCCGCCTGGCCGTGCAACGCGACATCGCGATCTATGCGGCGCACACCAACCTCGACAATGCGCGCGGCGGAGTGAATTTCGAAATCGCAGCGCGACTCAGACTCCAAAAACTCGACTGGCTTTCGCCCATCCCCGGCAAGGATGCGGGTAGCGGACTGGTCGGGGAACTCCCACAACCCGTTGATGCTCAACACTGGTTGGCTACGGTGAAGCAACAATTTGGCGTCGACGCGCTCCTCTACACGCCGGGACCGAAACGTCAGATTCAGCGCATTGCGCTCTGCGGCGGCGCGGGCGAATTTCTCATCGACAGAGCAGCGGAAGTGGGCGCTGACCTCTATCTCACGGGCGAGATCGGCTATCACCACTTTTTCGGGCACGAAAACGAACTGTGGCTCGCGGCTTTGGGGCACTATCAGAGCGAACGCTTCACGATTGATTTACTCGAACGCCTCCTTCGCGACAATTTTCCGGATTTGCCCACGGCGCAAACGACCATTTGCACCAACCCGATCCATTATCTCTAAACACGACACACCGCCCCTCCCATTTTTGCTCGCTCCGACGACAACGGAAAGCGGAAAACGGGCGAGGCGCCTCCCAACGATTAAACTCCACTATATATATGGCAAGCAAAAAAGAAAATCCCGCCGATTTGTCTGTGGAACAGAAGTTGAAAAACCTCTACCAACTGCAGACTAAACTTTCGGAAATCGACAAGATCAAGACCTTGCGCGGCGAACTTCCGCTCGAAGTGCAAGATTTGGAAGACGAGATCGAAGGACTGACCCACCGTCTCAAGAAGTACGAAGAGGAAATCGAGACGATCAAGGCGGACATCGCTCGCAAGCACGAAGACATCAGCACCGCTCAGGAAATGGTGACGCGCTACGAGAAGCAACTCGACAATGTGAGCAACAACCGCGAATACGATAACCTCACGAAGGAGATCGAATTCCAAGGCTTGGAGATCGAACTGCTGAAAAAGAAGATTCGCGAGGCCGAACGTCTCATCGAACTCAAGCAGGGCGACCTGAACCGCGGCAACGAAACGCTCCACATCCGTCAACAAGACCTCGATTTGAAGCGCACGGAGCTTGACGAAATTGTGTCGGAAACGAAGGCGGAGGAAGAAAAGCTCCGCGAAAAAGCGAAGTCGCTCGAAACGAACATCGAACCGCGCTTGCTCACGGCTTTCAAACGCATCCGCAAGAGTTCGCGCAACGGTTTGGGTATCGTCTATGTGCAGCGTGATGCCTGCGGTGGTTGCTTCAACAAGATTCCGCCCCAGCGTCAGCTCGATATCCGCATGCGCAAGAAGATTATCGTCTGCGAATACTGCGGCCGCATCATGATCGACCCCGAATTGGCCGGTGTGAAAATCGAGGCTCCCGCCGAAGAAAAGCCCAAGCGCCGCACCACGCGTCGGAAAAAGACCGAAGAATAAATTGCGTTCGTCGGTATCGGTGATGTGTGCTCAACAGTTCACGGCACCGAAGCCCGACAACTCGCCCTCTTCACCCGGCGCAACCGCGCAATCGCCCTTCTGCTCGAACTCGTTCGCATTTCGAGCAGGAGGGCTTTCTGTTTCGGGTAGGCCTACTTCTGTTGAACTTTTAGGCTGTGCCTTGATTGCCAAGGGCTTCGAACAGCGCTGCATCACGGCTGTTTTTCTCTCTACCCGCTCATCGAAAAATCTCCCTTCTCCCTATGAAATTGCTCCTTTTGGTCGTCGGTCGCACCGTCGACAAGCATCTTTCGACCCTCATCGACGATTACACCGGCCGGATTAAACACTATATGCCGTTTGAGCTCGAAGTGATTCCCGAATTGAAGAATGCGAAATCACTCTCTTTCGAACAACAGAAAGAACGCGAGGGCGAATTGCTCTTGCGCTCGATGAAAGACGGTGATGCCGTTTGGCTGCTCGACGAAGGTGGGCGCGAGTTTCGCTCCATAGAGTTCGCCGCTTTCCTCGATCGTCAGCACAGCAGCGGCGCGCGCCGCTTGGTTTTCGTCGTCGGCGGCCCCTATGGATTCTCTCCGGCCGTCTATGCGCGCGCCAACGGCAAAATTTCGCTCTCGCGCCTCACCTTTTCCCACCAAATGGTGCGCTTGTTTTTCACCGAGCAACTGTATCGCGCTATGACGATCCTCCGCGGCGATCCTTATCACCACGAATGATTCCCCGGCGCATCTCGTTCCGCCGATGAGTGGTCGGCGTTGCTCTTTTTCTGTCCCATGAAACACCAAATACGCCTTCATTTTGCCGGTTCTTTGCTGCTATTTCGTGCTTTTCTACTCGGCATTTTCCTTTGTCTCTTATCGTGTTGCGGTGTGCTCTCCAGCTTTGCACAACGGCAGACGGGGCTTTTCCACACTCCACAAAAGCGCGCCGTGCGATTCCGCGCGATGGAGTGGAACGTCGAAAACCTCTACGACACGCTGCACGATGAGGGCTTCGCCGATGAGGAGTTTCTCCCCACTGCCGAACGACGCTGGAACACACCGCGCTACCTCCACAAACAAGCATCGCTCGCCAAAACGATTCTTGCCGCCGGCGGACTGCAACCGGTGGACTTGGTGGCGCTTTGTGAGGTGGAAAATGACAGTGTGGTGCATTTTCTCTGCCACCGTACCCGGCTTGCGCGCCTCGGCTACCACTACGTGGTCACGCACAGCGCAGATCGGCGCGGCATCGACGTCGCCCTCCTTTATCAGCCCGAGACTTTTGCGTATTTGCATAGCGAAACGCGCCGCGTACCCTACGACGCTGCGCGAGAACGTCCGACGCGCGACCTGCTGCACGTGGCAGGACGGCTTCCTCATGGCGACACCCTCGATGTTTTTGTCGTGCATTTCCCGTCGCGCCGCGGAGGGGCTGCGGCCTCCGAGCCTTATCGGTTGCGCGCAGCACAGCTGCTGCGTGAAATGGCCGACAGCATCGCGCATCTGCGCCATCGTCCGCTGCTACTGGCCATGGGCGACTTCAACGACGAACCGCAAAACCGTTCTATCCGCGAAGCGCTTTCGCCCACCTTCATTGCGCTCACTCCACATGCCACACCGCTGCCGGCTGAGGGGCACGAAGACATCGCCGGCACGTATTATTTTCGCGGTGAATGGAGTCGGATCGATCAAATGCTCGTTTCGCCGGCGCTACTCTCCTCGGAAATGCCTTTCCACACGTCCATACGGTCTGTTTTCCTCCTCACTTTCCCACCTTTGTTGGAGCCCTTGGGACGCGGCACGCTCACGAAACCTTTCCGCAGTTACCTCGGTCCTTTCTATCATGGTGGAATCAGTGACCATTTACCGCTTGTGGCGGACTTTTTCTACTAAGACGGGGAGAAACGTGGCCGGACGAGAAAAACGGCTACGCAACAAGGAAATGGGCATAAACGAGTTCTTTAAGTCTATGATGCGAAACCACCGTGCACTTCCCGGAGTCTACGGCGTTCCACACAAAAATTAATGGGACATCCGTCATTACGGTGCCCCATTAACCAACACAAAAACTAAACTAGACTTAACTAAACTATTTTCTCGTTATCATCGCGACAACTACATAGTGCAAATATAGACCTTTTGCAAACATACAGCAAGCAAAAGACAATAAAAACCTCCATTCGCGCCCTATTTTAACTCAAAAGTTGCCGTACAACACAAAAAAAGGCCGAAAAACAGTACAAGATGCTCCGAGCTGCCTCATTTCACGACAATAATTCGCGCTCAATACAGAGATCTGCCGAGAAAAGAGGGCAATCCATCGAGAAATAAGTGGCAATCGTCTGACAAACAAAGCGCGCTTGCTGCAAAATCCGCCGTCTGTTGAGTTACACAAGAACGGTTAGTCGGTCTCCGATGCGACAGTGCGCTGCTGCAAATAGGCATCGGCCAAAACCATGGCGGCCATCGCCTCAACAATCGGCACGGCGCGCGGCAACACACAAGGGTCGTGGCGGCCTTTGGCATGCACCACCGCCGATTCGCCGGTCTTGGTTATCGTTTGCTGATCGCGGAGGAGGGTTGCCACCGGTTTGAAAGCCACACGAAAAACAATGTCTTGGCCGTTGGAGATGCCGCCTTGAATACCGCCGCTGTGGTTGGTCGCCGTGGCGAATCCGGGAACAAATATATCGTTGAGTTGCGATCCTCTCAGGGCGCAACCGGCAAATCCCGCTCCATATTCGAAGCCCTTGGCCGCATTGATGCCCAACATCGCCGCGCCCAACTGCGCGTGGAGTTTGTCAAAGACGGGCGCGCCCCACCCCGGCGGACAACCGCGCACCACGCATTCCACCACTCCACCGATGGTGTCACCCTCGGCACGTACTTCCAAGATCAAACGCTCCATTTCTGCCGCCACTTCGACATCGGGACAGCGCACGGCGTTCGCTTCAATCTGATCGAGGCGTAATTCGCGATAATCTCGATCGAGCACCACATTCCCCACTTGTCGCGTCCAAGCCTTGATGTCCACGCCCAAATCGGCCAAGAGGAGTTTCGCAAAGGCGCCTCCCACCACGCGACTGATGGTTTCGCGTGCCGAACTTCGGCCACCTCCGCGGTGGTCGCGCACTCCATACTTCATTTGATAGGTGAAATCGGCATGCGACGGACGAAACACATCGCGCAAATTATCGTAGTCTGCGGAATGCTGCTGCTCGTTGCGCACAACAAATCCAATGGGACAACCCGTTGTACGCCCTTCAAACACGCCCGAAAGCAACTCTACGCGGTCGCCTTCGCTGCGCGGGGTCGTGATCCGACTCTGGCCGGGTCGACGACGATCCAATTCGCGCTGAATGTAGTCCACATCCACCTCCACACCGGGAGGCATACCGTCGATCACGCCGCCCACGGCTGCACCGTGACTCTCACCGAAGGTCGTCAGTCGAAAATAATGACCAAACGTATTCATAAACTTCTTTTTTTGCTGATCATAAACGATGAGAGCCTTCGCCCTTTTGGTGCGAAAGCTCTCATATATTTTGCGCAGACTCCTCTCGTTCATCAAGTTTGACGTCTTTTCTCTATAGGCCGTTGCCAACAGCTGAACGCACCTTGACAACTCCTGCAGGGTTGGACGAAAACAGATTCGGGCTTGCCACGATATTTTCATCGCCGGCGCGCCGCCTATCTACACGAAAAGAGCTGTATTTCTGACAGTCCTCAGCGACCTCCGCAAGCGCAAGCGCAACCGCCTTCGCCGTGACCATGATCGTGGTCGTGGTGATGGTGTCCATGTCCACCGCAGCACTCGTGGTCGTCGCCATGGTGATGATGGCCGTGTCCGCCGCAGTTGATCATACCCTGAATTTCTTCGGGCGTCGCGTCGCGGGCTGTCACTACCTTACCCACATAGTGCAAGTCGCGACCGGCCAAGGGATGGTTCAAATCGAGTTTAACGGTGCTTTCCTTCACATCGAGCACCAATCCCTCGAAGCGCATTCCCTCCTCGTTCACGAGGGGCAAAATCGCGCCGGGATAAATTTGCGTTTTGTCGAAACGTCCGTCCACGTGGAACATCTCTTTCGGTACCTCGATCACGTGTTCTTCCTCATAGGGGCCGAAAGCCTCTTCCACGCTCAGCGTGAAGTCGAAACTGTCGCCTTCGTTGAGATCAGCCACCTGCGCTTCGAAAGCGGGGAGGGCGGCCGAAAGACCGGTGATGAATTGGAAAGGATGTGCTTCGGGAGCTTCCTCAAAAATCTCGTGGATACCCTGTTCGTTGTCCGAATAGAGTTTGTAAGCCACGGTGATATAGCGATTCTTTTTGTCTGCCATGTCAGGAGATATAATATATAATGAGTATTTTAGAATGAACTATCGAGCATGATCCGTGTGGATCAATGTAATTCGAGTTGGAGTTCCACCGCCAAACGCTGGAACGCCTCGTTGTTTTCGACCATCTGGCGGAAAATGTCACGCGGCGAATACACGCGCTTCTTCTCGGGAGTAGCCGTACTCACCACAAAAGTCACCACCACATTGTCGTTGCGCAGTTCGCGACGAAGGAAAGCCGTCATCGCCGGCAAGATTTTGTTCAGATGCGCCGCGGCCGCCTCATTTTCCACCACGCCCACCACACGTTGTCCGTCTGCCAACTGCGGCCGAATCATTTTCAAGCGACCGGCATCGGCCAGTTGCACCGGGGGGAGTTCGTTGGCAAAGCGCATCCACTGGTATTCCAGCGCTTCTACGTTGAATGGCTCGTTGCGCGTCACTGTTGTCGGCTGTCCGCCGGCCGTTTCCGGTGCAGCAGCGGGCAATTCCGTGCCGTCGGTCGGCTGTGGTCGTCGAGTGAGCGAAATGGTTTGGAGTTTCGTCGTCGCCAACTGCTGATGAGCCGTGCGCGGCGTGGGTGTTTGTCGCGGCGCAGCAGGAGCCGGCGCCGTCGGAGGGGTCATTGCCGGGTGAACTGCCGCGGCATTCGCAGAGGGAGGCGCACTCGTTTTCTGAAGAGGCGCACCGGCCGTCGGTACCTGGACCGCTGCCGGCTTAAAGATGGGGAGAAGTCGCAGCGTAGGGCGACGCCCGGAAGGAGGCACGTCCTCTTGTTGCAAGAGTTGTGCCACTTGGATCAGTGTCAGTTCCACCAACAAGCGCTTGTTGGGCGCGGTGCGGTAGTTGATGTCACAATCGTTGCACAATTTCAGCGCGGCATAAAGGAAGCGCGGTGTACAACGTGCCGCCTGTTCGGCATAGCGCGCCCTTACACTCTCCGCCACCTCGAGGAGGGGGAGCGTTTGCGCGTCGCGGCTCACCAACAGGTCGCGGAAGTGCCCCGCCAAACCACCAATGAAATGCCCCGCCTCGAAACCTTTGCTCAGCACCCCGTCGAGCGTGAGCATCACCTGCGGAATGTCGACGGCCAAGATGCGGTCGGTCACATCGAAATAGTAATCATAGTCCAGCACATTGAGGTTCTCAATCGTCTGGGCGTAGGTAATATTTCCGTTCGTGAACGAAGCCACCTGATCGAAGATCGAAAGCGCATCGCGCATACCGCCGTCGGCTTTTCGCGCGATAACATTAAGCGCCTCCTCTTCATATTTTATCCCCTCGCTCTCCGCCACATGTTTCAGATGCGCCACAGTTTCGGGCACTTCCATGCGGTTGAAGTCATAGATCTGACAACGCGACAGGATGGTGGGCAGAATCTTGTGTTTCTCGGTCGTAGCCAAGATAAAGATGGCATGCGCGGGCGGCTCCTCGAGCGTTTTGAGAAACGCGTTGAAGGCCGCTTGCGAGAGCATGTGCACCTCGTCGATGATAAACACCTTGTAGCGCCCCACCTGCGGCGGGATCTGCACTTGCTCGATGAGTTCGCGGATGTCGTCGACCGAATTGTTCGACGCCGCGTCCAATTCATGAATATTGTACGAGCGTCCTTCGTTGAACGCCACACAACTTTCGCAGCTGTCACAAGCCTCCCCCGCCGAAGTGGGCGTAAGGCAGTTGATCGTCTTGGCAAAAATGCGCGCCGAAGTTGTTTTACCCACCCCACGAGGGCCGCAAAACAGATAGGCGTGCGCCAATTTTCCGCCGGCAATGGCGTTTTTGAGTGTAGTGGTCAGGGCCTTCTGTCCCACCACCGAGTCGAAACTCGTGGGGCGATATTTGCGGGCCGAAACAATGTAGTCTGACATACTGGTTGTAGGTTTGGAGCAAAGATACAATTATTTTTGCAAATGCGGCGCGCCCATTGCGCCTGTTCACACAAAAAATCGTAGTTTTGCGCCACACCTCGTTCATTGTTTCACTCCGTTTTCTCGACGCGGGCGCGCTCCACTCCCGCCAACTCTCCTCCCCTGCTCGCGCCGGCACACAGAAAACCCTCATTCTTCGCTCATGGAAGCTCTCGACATGCTACTCACCCGGCGCAGCGTCAAGCGTTTTGCGCCCGACTCCCTTCCCTCCGTTGCCGATCTGCAACGCATTGCCGACGCCGGTGCCAACGCCCCGACAGGCCGCGGCCGCCAGTCGCCCTTCATTGTTGTCGTCACCGACCGCGCAGTGCGCGACGAACTCTCGCGCCTCAACGCCGAAATCCTCGGTCGCGACGGCGATCCCTTCTACGGTGCTCCTGTTGTCATGGTGGTTTTGGCCGATCGCGCCCAACCCACCTATCTCTACGACGGTTCGCTCGTGATGGGCAATCTCCTCAACGCCGCCCACGCCCTCGGTTGGGGTGCGTGCTGGATCCACCGTGCCCACGAGATGTTCGACCGCCCCGAAGGGAAAGCCCTCCTCGCCCAATGGGGCATCGACGCCGACGTCGAAGGCATCGGCCTTTGTGTGGTCGGCCACGCCGAACACTTCCCCTCGCACACCCCACCGCGCAAAGAAGACTACATCCGTTTCGTCTGACTACACCCTCTTCCACTCCACTTCCCCACATAGGTTGCCGACCGCACTGCTCACGTCAGTACACGAATGTGGAGGCGACCACGCTCCCCCCTCCCCGCTCGGCACACAAAGTCTGTTCTCCGACAACAGCACGTGGTAGTTTTCGACAACACACAGCGAATATTTCAAGCACCATGCGCGACGGCTCTCCTTGAGTCGTCGCGCATTCTTTTTGCTGTCGGCATGCCGCCGGAAGCGTACACAAAGGCAGGGGCTTCATTCGAGCCGTCAGTCGGCAAAGGGTAGTTCTCTCCGCGCCCTCTCAATCGAAAGGCACAAACTGACGGAGCGCCTCCACATAGGCTTCGAAAGCCGCGCGGCCGCGGGGCGTCATGCGACAAAGGGTGCGAGGGCGTTTGGCCGATTGGAGTTTGAGCACCTCAATGTAACCGGCCGTCGCCAACTTGTCGAGCTGCACACTCAGGTTGCCCGCCGTGGCAGCGGTGCGCTCACGGAGGAAGGTGAAATCGGCCTCCTCCACGTTCATGAGCACCGACACC
>QWCZ01004643.1_pt1 | contig 10067 bp, 8 predicted proteins | sample 1972651 | NCBI WGS metagenome assembly QWCZ01 (sample SAMN09866695, study PRJNA288562) | Human oral metagenome isolate pre1_saliva, whole genome shotgun sequencing... | isolation source: mouth | host: Homo sapiens | place: USA: California
ATTCCCCCCATTCCCGTGCTTGGCTGTGCGCGGGGGAAATGGTAACTTCGCAGCCAGAAACAAAAATTATCCGTTCATTTATGAAGCAATTCTCCACTTCGTCCCGCGTATCGACGCGGCGCGGATTGTTGGCAGTGAGCCCTTTGTTACTCATGGTCGTGCTTTTCCTCGCGATGAGCTTTGTGACCGGCAGTTTCTACAAAGTGCCGCTCGTCGTCGTCTTCATTATCGCCTCGGCCTACGCCCTTTTCATCACCAACCACCCCGATGCCACTCGCCCCGCGGAATCCGAACTCCACCGCGGCCTACTTCCCATCGCCGAACGCGTGAGTGTGTTCAGTCGCGGTGCGGGCGAGAAAAATTTGATGATGATGCTTTGGATCTTCATCCTCGCCGGCGCGTTTGCGGCCTCGGCCAAACAGATGGGGGCCATCGATTCGACGGTCGCCATGACGCTGCGTGCGCTTCCCGTCTCGCTGTTGGTGCCCGGTTTGTTCCTGGCGGCCTGCTTTGTCTCGCTGAGCATCGGCACGAGCGTGGGCACAGTCATGGCCTTGGTGCCCGTTGCCACCGGTGTGGCCTCGTCTTCCGGTCTCGCCCTCCCCTTGGTGGTCGGTGCCGTGGTGGGCGGTGCGTTTTTCGGCGACAATCTTTCGTTCATTTCCGACACCACCATCGTGGCCACCCGCTCGCAAGGCGTGCGACTCAGCGACAAGTTCCGCACCAACATCCGCATCGCATTGCCCGCCGCGGTGATTTGCTTCGCGCTCTACTGCGTGTTGGGCCACGGCGGCCACAATGTGGCTTCGATTCCCGATTTCAGTCTCTTGAAAGTCGTGCCTTACCTCGCTGTGCTGGTGGCCGCGGTGCTCGGTGTCGACGTGATGCTGGTGTTGCTGCTGGGCAATGTCCTCACGGGCGCCATCGGTTTGGCCACCGGCTCCTTTGATGTGGCCGGATGGTTCGCGTCGATGGCCAAAGGCGTGTCGGGCATGAACGAAACCATCCTCATTGCCCTCTTGGCCGGGGGACTGATGGAAGTGATTCGCCACAACGGCGGCATCGACTTCCTCATTTCGCGCCTCACGCGCCACATTCGCAGCAAGCGCGGCGCCGAAGCCGCCATCTCTGCCCTGGTGGTGCTCACCAACTGCGTGACGGCCAACAATACCGTAGCGATTCTGAGCGTGGGCCGCATCTCCAGCGACATCGCCGACCGCTACGGCGTGAACAAGTGCAAGAGCGCTTCGTTGCTCGACACCTTCTCGTGCGTGGCGCAGGGACTGTTGCCCTACGGCGCGCAGTTGCTCCTCGCCTCCAGCCTGGCCGCGCTCAGTCCCCTCCAAATTATTCCTTACCTTTACTACAATTTCCTGCTCGGCTTGGTGGCCATCGGAGGCATCCTCTTGCGCTATCCGCGCAAATACAGCTGATGTTGCCGCCCGACCGCGCCTTCTGCCGACGACGGTGCCGACAGGCGTAGCGAAGTCACGGACTGTAGCGAATGAGCTCAGGGCATTTCCCCATCGAACGATCGCGGAGGTCTCCGTTGCGAGACACCTTTCGAGCGGTGCGATGGGGAAATGCCCTTTTTGTGTGCCGACCCATTGTGTCAATCGGGAGGAAACAGTCCGATTTCTTGCGTCGTGGCGCAGACGGGAGCCACCCCACGGCAAACAGCAGGGGCGAGCGGGAGCACAAATCGGCGAGGGAGAGAAAAAGAGAGGCTGTTTTCCGATTAGACCAAGGTGAAGGGCAAAAAAAATGGGATACCACTGTATCCCAACCTTGTTAACCTTAAATCTAATACTATGAAAAACACGATGCGAAGTTAGCCATTCTCGATATGGTTGTTTTGAGAATTTGGTGGGGCGCTTTGTTTGTTACATCCCCGATTTGCAGAGCTCAGCGGGGAAGTATCGACGGCAGGGGCCGCCTTTTCGGTCGTGTCACGTGGGCCGCGTTTGTCCCTTTCGCATCGTGTCGAGCCGACGCCGGCAACATGTCGCACAGGGGCCGCAGCGTGATCGCCGCCTCGTCGCACCGCGCCGGAGCCCCTTCGCGCTGTCGTCGTGGCCCAGGCCAAAAACGTGGACAAATCTTGCGATCGGCACCCGTTGCACGGACGAAAGACACTTTTCGACGGTAAAAAAACTCGTTTTTCGTGCGCTTACCGGGCGAAAAAGCGCGAGTCTACAAAAAAATGGCTAACTTTACGGCGCGAAATTTCGCGTACGAGGCTCTTCTCCTCCGTATGTTTTCACCTCTCTCATTCCTTCGGGCGTGGCACATCTCCGCCGGTGGCGCCGACTTGTCCACTCCCCTCAGCAACGAATGCCCCCACTATGGAAGTAAACCCCTGTAAGAAATGCGGTCGCCCCGTATCGGTGCACGCCGAATATTGCCCCTATTGCGGTTGCGTGGTCGATCGTCGTCCGTTTGTTCCCGCCTCGTCCAAATCGGCCCCCGCCGTCAACCGTCCCGCGCCCGCCGCGCCGACGACACCTCCCCCCGCTGCGCCGACTCCCGCGGCTCCTGCCGCGCCGGCGCCCACTGCGTCGACGGTGCCCGGCCCTGAGTTGCAAGACGTGCAGCGTCTCGGCGCCGAACTCGGGCTCACCGGCGCCACCTCCACCCCTGCTGCCTCGGCGGCATCGGGGGCTGCCGACTCCGACTCCGCCGCAGTCGCCACACCCTCCTCCACTTCCACCCCGACTCCGCCGCCTGCCGCACCCGAAACGCCTTCCGTTCGCCCGTCGGCCGCTCCGCCCGTGGCACCGCCCCCCGCGTCGCCCACCTATTCGGACGACGACGACGAAACACCCCGCCGTTCCGGAGGCGGCATGAAGTGGGCGCTCGGTTTGCTCGCCCTGGTCATCGCCGGTTGTGCCGCCGGAGGCTATTATTATTACGATCACTATCTCGCAGCCCCCGCACCCGCGGAAGAAAAGACCATGGCGCGTCCCGACACCACCCCCGCCAAACCGGCTCCGGTGGCCGACAACGAGGCCGAAATGCGCGAGAAGGTCATCACCTATTGGGACGTTTACGCCAAGCGCTCGAGCGGTCTGATCATTCAGTACAGCAATGCGCAGCTCCGCAAGATGCTCGAGGCCAAAGGCTTCGCGCTCAAGACCGACAACAGCGCCGACAACGCCTCGGCCGAGGGAGAAGCGCAGCCCGAACAAAGCCAGGTCTACGAGCTCACCACCAACAAGGGGGAAGTGCTCTGCCGCTTTGTGCTGAACAACGATCGCGTGTACAACGAACTCTGGTTCAAATATCCCGAAGACAAAGCCGCCTTCGTGAAAGGCGCTGCCGCTTCCGGTTTCAAAGCCGGCACTTCGGCCGATCGCGAAACGAAGGTCCCCACCTACTATTCGTCGTTTGCCTCCGACAGCGTGCGCACCTATCCCAACACGCGCCACGATTACATTGTGGCCGGCAACGAAACCCTCAAACTCTGTCGCGAACGCGAGCGCTAAGCTCCCGTCGGCCACGCGGAGCAAACGGGGAGGCCGGTCGGGCGAGAAACGCGCACCGACCGCCAGCGCCACGTGCCCCATGGTGCGCCGCAGGTTGATTTCCACATAGGGCAACCACCCTTCTCTTGCCCCCAGCACATCCACGCCCAAAGGCCCCACGTAGCGCATCGTTTCGTCGGCTTGCCCGGCACCGTAGCAGGCTTCGAGGCGTGCGGCCGTGCGCTCAATGAGGGTCTCGAGCACCGTTTCGGAGAGCGGGCATCCGGCTTTCGCCGCGCAGTCGAGCCAGGTGCGGCGCAGGCGGTCGGGGTGCGCCGTGAGATTGCCGCCGTAGGCCCCGCCGGGCGCTGTGGTGAAGAGCGAAAGTCCCTCGAAATGCACCCTCCCGTCGGCGTCGACGGTGAATTCCATCGCCGCATCGAGCAGGCCTTCGCAGCGCGCCTGCACTTCCACCCCGCCTTGCAGGCGCACCGCTTTGTCGATGCGTCGTCGGCATGCCGCGTCGTCGGCAAACGGCCACACGCCCCGCCCGCTGCAACTCCAGGGCTGTTTCACCATCGCCCGTCCGTCCATCGCCAGTGCGGCCTCCACCGCCGCTGCCGTCGAGGTGCAAAACACTGCACGGGGCTTCACCACACCCGGCAGGTCGTCGACGTGCAACCCTTCGGCCCATCGCACTCCCGTCTCCCGACTGCTCATGCGGCGCAGCGCACACAGGCGTTCGTCGGAGGGCAGCAGGCGTTCGGGCGCCCCGAGTCGGCGCAGCAGCCCCACAATGTGGCGGTCCCAGCCCCACGGGTCGATGCGCTCCACCGCCGTCCAGTCGGGCACCTCCACCCCCTCTGTTCCGCCCGACGCCGGCAGTCGGAGGCACACATCGCCTTCGGCCGCCCATTGCAGGGGCAGTTCGGCCAGCGCATGGGCCAGTTGGCGTGCCGGACGCGAGGGACAGTAATGCGCCGTGTGGGCGGCGAGCGCTTCGTCGTGCGAAGGGTTGAAAATGTGGAGGGTCATGAACGATGAATAAGCGTTTCGCCCCGCTTCCTGCCGAACTTGTCGACAAGTGGCGGGGCGAAACGAGAAGAACACGGGATGTTTTGTGCGAAAGCGGGGAACTTTTCGCGCCAACTCGGGCGATTTATTCTCCGATGAGGAAACGCTGTGCGTGCGGTTGCGCGAAAAGCTGTCGTGCACAGTCATATCCCTCGTGATAGAGGGCTTCGAGCTGTTCGGTGCGGGTGCACATGCGATCCACCACGAGTGGTTTTTGCGGACACACGAGCAGCACGGCGCCCGACTCCTCGAGCCGTTCGACGAGTGCAATGTGATCGTTGTAAACACGCTTCAGGTGCGAGAGCGCCACCCGCAGGCGAGGATAGTTTTTATAGACGAATTTCGGGACGCGCAGGTCACTTCCGGCGTCGCGATAGCCGCGATTGTGCGTGAGCACCACCACATTGCGTGCGAATCCTTGGCTGATGGCACGCTCCACGGGGATGGGGTCGGTGATGCCCCCGTCGAGCATCGGTTCGCCGTCGACCGGACAGATGGGGGCCACGAAGGGCAGCGAGGCCGAAGCCTTGCAGAGGGTGAGCATGCGCTCGCGATCGTGCGTTTCGGTGTGGTATTCGGCGCGACCGGTGCGGCAATTGGTCGTGACAATCTCGAATCGCATGGGATTGGCGAAGGCGGTGTCGTAGTCGAAGGGCAGGATTTGGTTGGGAATGCGGTCGTAGATGATCTCCTGATTGAAGATGGCGTGCGATTGCCACAGGTGTTTGAGGCCGACATACTTGTATTTTTGGAGCAAGTCGATGGCGGTTTTTTGGGCGCGCCCTCTTTGTCGGCTCAGATACGACATGCCGTGCCCCGCTCCGGCCGACACGCCGATGCCATAGGGGAAGGTGATGCCGGCATCCATGAAGTAATCGAGCACCCCGATGGTGAAGACCGCACGCATGCCGCCCCCTTCCAGTACAAGTCCTGTTGTAGCCTTCATAAATACGAACGTTTGTGGCAGCGCTGCGCCGCAAAGGCGAACAAATGCTGCATTTCTGTCTATAAAAGTTGTGCAAAGGTATAAGATTCCGCGCGGAATGTAGTAACTTTGCCCGAACAATAATTACTAAAAATCTGCGTCCTATGCTCTTTTCCCGTTCCACTTATGCAGAGCGCCGCAGCCGCCTGCGCCAACTCGTCGGTAGCGGCATCATTTTCATCCCCGGCAACAACGACAGCCCTTGCAATTTCCCGAACAATACCTACAAATTTCGTCAGGACAGTTCGTTCCTTTATTTCACCGGCCAGCACCGTGACGGATTGGCGCTGGTGATCGATTGCGAAAGCGGCGTCGAAACGCTGGTGGGCAACGATATTGACATCGATGATATCATTTGGACGGGCCCGGTTCCCTCAGTTGCCGACATGGCTGCGGAGAGTGGCATCGAACGCACGGCGCCGAAGAGCGAACTCTCGGTGATCTTCAGTGAAGCGCGCCGTTTGGGACGCCGCGTGCACTTCCTTCCGCCCTATCGCCACGACATCATGATCGAAATGGCCGACCTCACCGGCCTGCACCCCCTGAAGGTGCGCGATGCCGCGAGTCTCGAACTCATTCGCGCCGTGGTGGCCCTGCGCAACATCAAGAGCGACGAAGAAATTGCCGAACTGGATCGCGCTGCCGCCATTGGTTATGAGATGCACACCACGGCAATGCGCATGGCTGTGCAGCCCGGCATGACCGAAGCCGCCATTGCCGGCGCGCTCGACGGCATTGCTTCGGCACGTGGCAGCATGGTTTCTTTCCCTTCTATCGTGTCGATGCACGGAGAAGTGCTGCACGGTTTCCCCTCTACGGCCACACTCGATCCGACCCGCCTGTTGTTGGTCGATGCCGGTGGCGAAACGCGCGAGCATTATTGCTCCGATCACACGCGCACCACCCCGATTTCAGGCCGCTTCACCCAGCGCCAGCGCGATGTCTACGACATTGTGGTGGATTGCCACGACTTAGCACTCAAAGTGGCGCGTCCCGGTGTGAAATACATGGATGTTCACCTCGCTGTGTGCCGCTTGATGACCGAACGCTTGCAGGCTCTCGGCCTGATGAAGGGTGATGTCGATGCCTCAGTGGCCGCAGGTGCACACGCACTCTTCCTGCCGCACGGACTCGGCCACGCGATGGGCATGGATGTCCACGACATGGAAGCTCTCGGACAGGTGAATGTGGGCTACGATGAGGAAACACGCCCCTCAGATCAGTTTGGTTTGGCCAGCTTGCGCTTTGGCCGCCGCTTGGAAGTGGGACATGTGGTGACCGACGAGCCGGGCATCTATTTCATCCCCGACCTGATCGACCTCTGGCACGCCGAGGGCACGAACCGCGACTTCTTGAATTTCGACGCCATCGAGGGCTATAAAGATTTTGGTGGCATCCGCATCGAGGACGACCTGCTCATCACGGCCGACGGTTGCCGATTCCTCGGCACCGAGCGCGTGCCTTATCATTCGGACGACGTCGAAAACTTCCTCGCTCACTGAGCCTTCGCGCCGCACCGCCCCACTTCGCCCGCATCGGCACCCTGATGCCGGTCGTCGCCCCGGGGCAACTTCACTTTATCCGTAATACAAAATTCAATATCTCCCATATGAAGAAATTTCTCACCCTCGCCCTCGCGGCATTAAGCTTCTTCGGCGCGGCCAACGCCGCAGGCGGCAATAAAAAAACCGCTCCGAAAGACACTCTCGTGTTCACCACCATCGTGTCCGCCCCCGTGACGAGCATCAAAAACCAGAATAACTCGGGCACCTGCTGGGCCTATTCGTCGTTGGCCTTCCTCGAAAGCGAAGCCCTCAAGAAGAATCCCAATCTCAAGCCCAAGGATCTCGACCTTTGTGAGTCGTTTGTGGTGAGCAAAACCTATAATGACCGCGCAGACCGCGCCGTTCGCACGCACGGTGACGTAAGTTTCTCGCAAGGCGGCTCTTTTTACGACGTAATCTACTGCATGGACCACTATGGTCTCGTGCCCGAGGGCACAATGCCCTACCCCAAGACGCTTTACGGCGACTCTCTCTTCAACTTCAAGCAATTCTTCCCCGGCATTGAGGCCTTTGTGGGCAGCATCGCCAAGGGCGACCACAAAACGATCAACCCCGTTTGGAAAAAGACGCTCTCCACGATGATCGACGGCTATTTCGGCGAAGCCCCCAAGACCTTTAAGGTCAACGGCAAGGAATACACGCCCAAAAGCTACGTGAAAGATTATCTCCACCTCGATCCGAACGACTATGTGAGCCTGACTTCTTACACGCACGAGCCGTTCTACAAGCCTTTCATCATCGAAGTGCAAGACAACTGGCGTTGGGCACCGAGCTACAACCTTCCGCTCAACGAACTCATGGAAGTGATGGAAAGCGCCGTGCGCAACGGCTACACCTTCGCCTGGGGCGCCGACGTGAGCGAGGACGGTTTCTCGCGCCGCACCGGCAAGCACCGCTGCGTTGCCACCGTGCCCGACACGAAATCCTCGGCCGGCGTGGGTTCCGACCAGTCCCGTTGGACAGGAGAAAAGGCCGGCGCGCAGATTAACGCCACCGATAGCAAGGGCGAAAAGACCATTACGCAGGAAATGCGCCAACTCGCCTACGACAACTGGGAGACGACCGACGACCACGGCATGCAAATCTACGGTTTGGCCAAGGATCAGAACGGCAAAGAGTACTTCATGATGAAAAACTCGTGGGGTGACTACGGTCCCTACAAGGGTTTCTGGTACGTGTCCAAGCCTTATGCGGCCTACAAGACGATGAACATCGTCATCAACAAGCACGCCATTCCCGCTGCCATCCGCACAAAGCTCGGCATCTGATCGCGCAGGCGGCGTGACCTTCCCGCTTTTTTTGGATTACCGCTGCGACCCCTTCTCCGCAAGTTGCCCGCCGCCGCGGTAACCTCTCCATGCTGTGCGCATCTGCTCCGCTCCGGCGGCGAGCGGATGCGCACATTGCTTTTGCACCCCACCCTGTTTGTCATTCGCCCTTCGCCGGCAAGCACTTTTCCCCTCCCACCCATGTCTTCCGAATACTCTCCCCTGCGCCGTTTCTCCCGCTGGCTCACCCGTTGGCGCCATCGTTGCCGGCTCTTGCCCGCCGCCGACCCCGAAGCTCTTGTCGGCGCACTCAACGAAAAAGACGACCGCCTGCTCTTTCGATTGGCCAATGCCGTCGAAGCCCGCGAAATCGCCCTCGTCGGTGCCGTCGGCCCGCGCGAAAAAGCCTACCTCGCGGCCGCTCGCACCGGTGCTCGCCTCACTGCCTACGACGCCCTCCCTTCGCCGGTGGAAAACTGCCTTGCGCAGCACGATTTCCTCTACTTTTCCTCGGCCGATCTCCTGCCCACGCCGCCCTATTCGCCGATTTCGGCCGAAAGTCGTCCCGAAGGGTGCCGTCTCGCGGTGGTGCACGGCATAGATCGGGATGCCGTCGCGCGAACCGCCTGGACTGCTTTCCGAAACCACCCCGAAGTGCACGTCAGCTTCGATCTCGGACGGTTCGGATTGGCCTTTTTCGCCCCGCAACTCCAGCGACAGCACTACGTTGTGGCCTATTTTTGAGCTGAAAATGAGGCGGAAACTCAGAAAATGAGCGGCCGCGGCGAAACAACCGGAGAAAAATTTGGCTGTTCGCGAGGAAATACTATCTTTGCACACTCAAATTGTAAAACCTATCCGCTCAACTATGTATTGGACATTGGAATTGGCTTCGAAACTCGAAGATGCGCCTTGGCCCGCCACCAAGGAAGAACTCATAGACTACGCCATGCGTTCCGGCGCCCCGCTGGAAGTGGTGGAGAACCTTGAAGAGCTCGAAGACGAAGGCGAAATCTACGAAACGATCGAGGACGTTTGGCCCGACTATCCCACGAAGGAAGATTTCCTCTTCAACGAAGACGAATATTGATTCCCCTCTCTCGGCGGAAGCCCGTGTGGCTCCCGCCTTTTTTGTGTCATTTCCCGTCGCGCTTCCCCGTTTTCTCATGGTTCCCTCCGCTTCCCCTTCTTGCCGCGCCGCTGTCGAAACCGTTCCCGCCGCGCACAGCGAAACACCGCCTGCCTCAGAGCAGACGGTCACCGTCATTGTGCCCGTGCGCAACCGTTCCGGCGTGATCGTGCGCTGCCTCGATTCGGTGGCCGCGCAAACACATGCCGCCGTGCGGCTCATTGTGGTCGACAACGGCTCGACCGACGACAGTCGTTCGGTGGTGGCAGACTGGTTGGAGGCGCATGCGTCCCGTTTTCTCGAGGCCCGCTTGCTCGACGAGCCACGGGCCGGCGCCAATGCGGCGCGCAATTGCGGATTGCGCACAGTGACAAGCGGTTACGTGTCCTTTTTCGATTCGGACGATGAGATGTCGCCCGACTTTCTCGCCGCCATGCTCTCCGCTCTGCGGCATAGTGCCGGTGCCCGCTGGATTTTGGCGCGCACCCGCATGATCTTTCCCGACGGCACCGCGCAGGTGCGCCACGGCGTGCCCCACCCCACGGCGGTTCGCCACTTGCTCAGTGCGCAAGTCTCCACCCA
>QWCZ01001800.1_pt1 | contig 10054 bp, 7 predicted proteins | sample 1972651 | NCBI WGS metagenome assembly QWCZ01 (sample SAMN09866695, study PRJNA288562) | Human oral metagenome isolate pre1_saliva, whole genome shotgun sequencing... | isolation source: mouth | host: Homo sapiens | place: USA: California
ACCAGTGACTCGATGCGGGCATTGAGCGTGGCCGGATCCGGAAGGCCTTCCAGGTCCTCGACCTCCACTTCCCAGCCCCGACCGTCGGCCTGACGCCACACTGCCATCAAGCATACACGGGCCCCGGTCTTTTGTGCCAGCCGAAGCGGCAGGGTCATGGTGAAGGCCGGCCGGCCGAAGAAGTCGGCCCAGAGGCCGTCACCGGCCGAGGGCACCTGATCGGGCAGAATGCCCACCGCTTCCCCGCGCTTCAGGGCCCGCAGCAGCGCCCGCACGCCCGACGTGTCCGCCGGCACCGGCGTCACCCCGGTCTGCGATCGCCCGGCCCGCAGCAACCGGTGCATGACCGGATGACGCGGCGCCTTGTACAGCACGGTAATGGGCGCCGTCAGGCCATAGGCCCGCGCCCCCATCTCGAAACAGCCGATGTGCGGCGTCAGGATGATCAGTCCACGGTTGTCGCCCGCGGCCTGGCGCGCCAGGGTCTCCTGGGCCAGACGGGTCATGGCCTCATGACCGCGACGTGCCAGCAGGTCGGCGTCGGGTCGAAACCACACATAGGCGCTCTCGATGGCAGCCTTGCCGGCTGCCGCTGCACTGCCCCAGGCCAGCCGGCGGCTGTATAACCCTGCCGTCTTCAGGTTATTGCGTGTCTTGCGACGCAGGCCGGCGCTGCAGACGTAGGCCAGCCGCCCCAGACAGCCTCCCACGGCATGCAACAGCGGCAAAGGGAGACGCCCCAGACCCTTCACCGTCCGGACCAGAGCGGCAGAAATGCGGCAGGTGTGATCGATTTCCATGGCGTGGCAAGGCACCGTCGCTATAATTTGCACCGCGGCCACCGAGTTAATTGGGACAACTTGCGGGGTGGCCGACGGTCCGGGCGAATGCCCTAGACCGTATTGAAGCAAATTACTGCGTTCCGCTAAAGCGTCGCGGCTTCCCAGGAAGCTGGCAACGCCGGAAAAACGACAGGTTGCAACACCTGACAGCCATTCCGGACCCAAGGCCCAATCCAAATTCTTGCGGGAAAGCCCCCACCCATCATGAGCGAATACCTCTTCACCTCCGAGTCCGTCTCCGAAGGTCACCCCGACAAGGTCGCCGACCAGATCTCCGACGCCATCCTGGACGCCCTGCTGGCCCAGGACCCCAAGTCGCGCGTGGCCGCTGAAACCCTGTGCACCACCGGTCTGGTGCTGCTGGCCGGTGAGATCACCTCCAAGGCCAACATCGACTACATCGGCGTGGCCCGTGACACCATCGCGCGCATCGGCTACGACAACACCGAATACGGCATCGACTACAAGGGCTGCTCGGTCCAGGTTGCCTACGACAAGCAGAGCCCCGACATCGCCCAGGGCGTCGACCGTGCCGAGGACGACAACCTCGACCAGGGCGCTGGCGACCAGGGTCTGATGTTCGGCTACGCCTGCGACGAGACCCCGGTGCTGATGCCGGCTGCCATCTACTATGCGCACCGCATCGTCGAGCGCCAGGCCAGCCTGCGCCGTGACGGTCGTCTGCCCTGGCTGCGTCCCGACGCCAAGTCGCAGGTCACGCTGCGCTACGTCGACGGCCGCCCGCACTCCATCGACACCATCGTGCTGTCCACCCAGCACCACCCCGACATCGCCCAGAAGGACCTGAAAGAGGCGGTCATCGAGGAAATCGTCAAGCCGGTGCTGCCGGCCGACCTGGTCAAGGGTGACATCAAGTACCTGATCAACCCCACCGGCCGCTTCGTCATCGGTGGCCCGCAGGGTGACTGCGGCCTGACCGGTCGCAAGATCATCGTCGACACCTACGGCGGTGCCGCACCGCACGGCGGTGGTGCCTTCTCCGGCAAGGACCCGTCCAAGGTCGACCGCTCGGCCGCCTACGCCGCCCGCTACGTGGCCAAGAACATCGTGGCTGCCGGCCTGGCCAAGCGCTGCACGGTGCAGATCAGCTACGCCATCGGTGTGGCCAAGCCCACGTCCATCCTGGTCGATACCCACGGTACCGGCAAGGTCTCCGACGAGAAGCTCACCGCCTTGGTGCGCAAGCACTTCGACCTGCGTCCGAAGGGCATCGTCCAGATGCTGGACCTGCTGCGCCCCATCTACGGCAAGACGGCCGCCTATGGCCACTTCGGCCGCGAGGAGCCCGAGTTCACCTGGGAAGCCACCGACAAGGCGGCCGCCCTGCGTGCCGACGCCGGTCTCTGATCGGCCATCCGGCCGCCCCAACCTGCCGTTGCGCAGTCGCCACATGGCATCACCGTGCAACAGATCGGGGCGGCCGTCCCCAAATTGCGGATGGCAGCCTATAATGCCCGCCATCCCGTCATGTCGAGAAGCGTTGCGACCAGGAATTCCCGCCTGGCCAGGCTCGACCTGATCAGAACGAAACGACGCTTGCATCCCATCCCACGGCTGCAGGCGTCTTTTTTTTGCCTGCAGCGGCACCCCAGCCATTCCGCCACGGGTGCCATCCCTATACCGGAGCCCACATGAACGCACCTGCTGCCAAAGACTACAGCATCGCCGATCTCTCCCTGGCCGACTGGGGCCGCAAGGAAATCAAGATCGCCGAGACCGAGATGCCCGGCCTGATGGCCATCCGCCGCGAATACGCTGCCGCCCAGCCGCTCAAGGGCGCACGCATCACCGGTTCGCTGCACATGACCATCCAGACCGCCGTGCTGATGGAAACCCTCGTGGCCCTGGGCGCCGAACTGCGCTGGGCCTCGTGCAACATCTTCTCCACGCAGGACCACGCCGCTGCCGCCATGGTGGCCGCCGGCATCCCCACCTTCGCCGTGAAGGGTGAATCGCTGGAAGACTACTGGCGCTATACCCACGCCATCTTCGAGTGGGCCGACGGCAAGCCCTCCAACATGATCCTGGACGATGGCGGCGACGCCACGCTGCTGCTGCACCTGGGTGCCCGCGCCGCCAAGGATCCGTCGGTGCTGGCCAACCCGGGCAGCGAAGAAGAGAAGATCCTCTTCGCCACCATCAAGGAGCGCCTGAAGACCGATCCCACGTTCTACCAGCGCAACCTGGACGCCATCATCGGCGTGACCGAAGAGACCACCACCGGCGTGCATCGCCTGCAGCAGATGTCCGAGCGCGGCGAGCTGAAGCTGCGCGCCATCAACGTCAACGACTCGGTCACCAAGTCCAAGTTCGACAACCTGTACGGCTGCCGTGAATCGCTGGTCGACGGCATCAAGCGTGCCACCGACGTGATGGTGGCCGGCAAGATCGCCGTGGTGGCCGGCTACGGTGACGTGGGCAAGGGCTCGGCCCAGGCCCTGCGTGCCCTGTCCGCCCAGGTCTGGGTCACCGAGATCGACCCGATCTGCGCCCTGCAGGCCGCCATGGAAGGCTATCGCGTCGTCACCATGGAATACGCCGCCGACAAGGCCGACATCTTCGTCACCACCACCGGCAACAAGGATGTCATCCGTCACGAGCACATGGTGGCCATGAAGGACGAGGCCATCGTCTGCAACATCGGCCACTTCGACAACGAGATCGATGTCGCCTCGCTGTCCAAGTACACCTGGGAAAACATCAAGCCCCAGGTCGACCACATCATCTTCCCGGACGGCAAGCGCATCATCCTGCTGGCCCAGGGTCGCCTGGTCAACCTGGGTTGCGCCACCGGCCACCCGTCCTACGTGATGAGCTCCTCCTTCGCCAACCAGACGCTGGCGCAGATCGAACTCTTCACCCGGCCCGACTACTACCAGCCCGGCAAGGTCTACGTGCTGCCCAAGCACCTGGACGAGAAGGTCGCCCGCCTGCAGCTCGACCGCCTCAACGCCCAGCTGAGCAAGCTCACGCCGGAACAGGCCGCCTACATCGGCGTGCCGGTCGAAGGCCCCTACAAGCCCGACACCTACCGCTACTGATGTCCACACGCGCGGATGTCGCGCTGGTCGAGCGGGGCCTGGTCAGGTCCCGCACGCTGGCACGACGGCTGATCGAGGCGGGCGCCGTCCTCACCGAAGGCCCGGGCGGCGAAGTCCCCGTGACACGCGCCGCCCAGCCCGTCTTCCCCGACCAGCCCCTGCGCGTCCTGGAATCCGAAACGACCCGTTTCGTCTCGCGGGGTGGCAACAAGCTGGATGCCGCCCTGCAGGCTGCCGGCATCGACTGCACCGGCCTTGATGCCCTGGATGTCGGCATGTCCACCGGCGGCTTCACCCACTGCCTGCTGGCGCGCGGCGCACGGCAGGTGCTGGGCATCGAAGTCGGCCACGGCCAGCTCGATCCTGTTCTGGCAACCGACCCCCGGGTGCATTGCCTTGAGCACACCCACATCCGCGACGTGAACCTGGCCGACCTGCGCCTGCCCGACGGCACCGCACCCGCCCAGGGCTTCGCACTCATCGTCGTCGACCTCTCCTTCATTGCCGCCAGCCACCTGCTGGACAAGCTGGCCACGCTGGCCGCACCGGGTGGTCGGCTGACCTGCCTCATCAAGCCCCAGTTCGAACTGGGCCCCCAGGCCCGCAACCGCCAGGGCATCGTCCGTGCCGACGCCGACCTGGACGGCCTGCGCCGTGACGTCATCCAGCGTGCAGAAGACGCCGGCTGGCAGGTCAACGACTGGCAACGCTGCGCCCTCGTTGGCGGCGACGGCAACCAGGAGTACTTTCTGATCGCCACCCGCCGGCCCTGAACCCCGTCTTCCCCTCACACCATGACCCGACAAGCCCCCTCGCTCAGCTTCGAGTTCTTCCCGCCCGCCACCGACGCCGGCGCCCAGAAGCTGCTCGAAACCCACCGCGCCCTGCAGGCCCTGCAGCCCGAATACTTCAGCGTCACCTTCGGCGCCGGTGGCAGCACCCAGGCCCGCACCGCCGAGGCCGTCACCAACCTGACGGCGGCCGGCTCGGACGTGGCCCCGCACCTGACCTGCGTGGGCGCCACCCGCGACAGCATCCGTGAACTGCTGGACGGCTACCGTGCCCAGGGCGTCAAGCGCCTGGTGGCCCTGCGTGGCGATCTGCCCTCCGGCACCATGTCCCTGGGCGACTTCCAGCACGCCTCCGACCTGGTGCGTTTCGTGCGCGAGCACAGCGGCGACTGGTTCACCATCGAAGTGGCGGCCTACCCCGAAATGCACCCCCAGGCCACCTCGCCCGACACCGACCTGGCGCACTTCGCCGAGAAAGTGGCGGCTGGTGCAGACTCGGCCATCACCCAGTACTTCTACAACGCCGACGCCTACTTCAACTTCGTCGAGCGGGCGCGTGCCGCCGGTGTCACCATTCCCATCGTGCCCGGCATCATGCCCATCCTCAACTACACCCAGCTGTCGCGCTTCTCGGACAACTGCGGTGCCGAGATCCCGCGCTGGATCCGCCTGCGCCTGGCCGCCTTCCACGACGACATGGACTCGCTGCGCGCCTTCGGCCATGACGTGGTCGTGGACCTGTGCGACCGGCTGCTGGCCGGCGGTGCCCCCGGCATCCACTTCTACACCATGAACCAGGCCGGCCCCTGCGCCGCCATCTGGCAGGCGCTCAAGCGCTGACCCTCCCCCCGGCACCGGCTCCACGCCGGTGCCCTGCTGCGCCTCACTTCTCCCCGCCTCCCTCCTACCTCTTCCTGCGGTCTTCCCCGACCGTCTCCCCAAGCCACTTCCCCAGCAATATTCCCCGGCCACTTTCCCCGGCCACCGCCCACGTCCATCGCACCGCCCCCCTGGCGGCCAGACACCCCGGCTCCACACAGACTACCCCCTCATGCCCGTGCATACCGTGCGGATCAGGACATCCGTCACACACCCCGCACCCGGCATGCCGCCCGTCAGCCCCTGCCGGCCGACACGGACCTGAGCGCACGCCATCCTGCCCCGGCTCGCTAAGATGCTCCTCCCGGATCCTCCCTTTCGGATCCGTGTTGCAGGCCACTTCCCCGTGAAGGACCGTCAACCTGGAGCATTCCCTTGTCCACCGTAGTCGACCAGACGATACCGGCCACCCCGCCGATGACGGCCAATCGCCGTTACCGGATCGCCGTCCAGGATCTGCGACTGAACATGTTCGTCGTGGAGCTGGATCGGCCGTGGCTCGACACGCCCTTCCTGCTGCAGGGGTTCCTGATCGACGACCAGGTGGAGCTGGACACCCTGGCGCGGTACTGCAACTACGTCTACGTCGACCTCGAACTGTCCTCACCCAGCGTGGCCATGGACATCCGCGTGGCCGACGCCAATTTCGGGCGCCTGTCCGCCGAGACCCGGCCCATGCCCAACGCCGTCGTGCATGAGCCCCCGACATCGCCCACAACCATCATCCACGCACACAGTGCGCCCAATAGCGTGCCGGCACCAGCCGCCCCGGCTCCCCTCGAGCCTCCGATGCGGCGCTCCAGATCGGCCTCGGCCGCGAAAAAGCCGCTGGAATACGAGGAGCCCAGGACCCGCATCCTGGGCGCTGCTGCCCCCCGGCCGCCCCGGCGTTACAAGCCACGCACCGACGCCAGCGTCTCGCGCGAGACGCGCCAGCGCTTCCGCCAGATGGTCAAGCAGACCGCCAACTCCCCCAAGGACAACGACCAGGGGATGCTGGAGCGGATGCTGTTCTGGATCACCGACCACCTGGCCCAGAGCCGTGAGCTGGAGCAGCACAGGCGCACCATCCAGCAGATTCCCGAGCTGAAGTCCTCCGGCATCAAGCTGACCCGCTATGAAGTGCGTCGGCCCATGGAGGCGGAACTGCCGCGCGCCCGGCACGCCTTCAAGTCCGGCGAGACGGCCCTCAACGCGCTGATCGAGGACATCCGTCACGGCAACACCCTGGACATGGACGCCGTGGCCGGCGCCGTCGACAGCATGGTCGACAGCGTGCTGGACAACCCCGATGCCATGATGTGGATCGCGCGACTGCGCGAAGAGGACATCCAGGTCTATCACCACGGCGTGCGCGTGGCCCTGTACCTCGTGGCGCTCGGCCGGCACCTGGGCTTTCCGCGTCAGGAACTCAGCTACCTGGGCCAGATCGGCATGCTGGCCGACGTCGGCAAGACCAAGATCCCGCGTGCCCTGCTGGAAAAGCCCGGCCTGCTGTCGGCGGCCGAATTCGGGCTGGTCAAGGAACACGTCAACCTGTCGCTGCACATCCTCAACAGCGGCCCTGCGCTACCGCCGCAGGTGCTGCAGGGCATCAGCCAACACCACGAACGCATCGACGGCTCGGGCTATCCCAATCAGCTCAAGGGCGACAAGATCAGCATCTACGGCAAGATGGCAGCCATCGCCGACTCCTTCGCCGCACTGATCACCCCCCGCCCCTACGCCAAGGCCTCCGCCCCGCAGGACGCCCTGATGAACCTGTACGAATGGAGCGGCACCTCGTTCCATGAACCGCTCGTCGAGCAGTTCGTGCAGGCCATCGGCGTCTTCCCGGTCGGCAGCCTGGTGGAACTGTCCAGTGGCGAAGTGGCCGTCGTCATTGCCCACAACCGCGTGCGCCGTCTGGAACCGCGTGTGCTGGTTCTGTCGGAGCCCGACAAGACGCCGCTTGAAGTGCCCATCGAACGCGACCTCTACCAGGAATCGAAGGACAGCCGTGGACGACAGAAAAAATCCCTGCGAATCGTGCGAGGGCTGCCTGCCGGCACCCACGGATTCAAGCTGCAGGATTATTACCTCGATGAGGTCCAGACCCAGCATGGAAGCACCGCTCAATCAGCGCCTGACGCCCAATGAACTGCTGGCCCACGGGCAACAACTGCTCAGCCGCAAGGCACCGGGCCAGCCCCTCCTGCTCACCATCGGCCTGAACCGTTCGGACCAGCTGCAGGCCCTGGCGCGCGACCCGCACGCCAACCTGGTGCTAGGCGAGATCATCAAACGCATCGGCAAGCGCCTGCGCGCTGAAGACCGCGTGGCCACCGCCGCCTTCGACGAGATCTGGATCCTCATTGCCAACGTGCCCAACGAAGCCGTCGCCACCACCGTGGCCACCGCCTTCCGCGAAGCACTGTACGTGCCCATCCACATCCCGCTGCAGAACTCGCAGACCCTCACCGCCCAGCTGCAGCCCATCATCGGTGGCGCCTGGAGCCGCAGCAGCACCGTCAGCATCGGCGGCCTGCTGCAGGGTGCCTGGGATGCGCGCCAGCTGGCTGCCGAGCGCGAGGAACGGCTGCTGGTGCAATGCGTCGGTGCCGATGACAACGCCGCGCGCATGGCCGAGATCGAGACCGCCCTGCGCCGTCACCTGTTCAGCAACGACCTGGAAGTGCATTTCCAGCCGCAGATCGACCTGGCCACCAACCAGTGTCACGCCGCCGAGGCGCTGATCCGCTGGCCGCGCAACCACCCGCTGCAGGTCAGCCCCGCCATGATCGCCTCCATCTGCGACGACCGCGGCATGATCGGCCAGCTCACCCAGTTCGTCATCAACACCGTGCTGCGCCAGCAGATGATGTGGCAGGCCCAGGGCATCGACCTCAGCATCGGCATCAACCTCTCGGCCAAGACCGCCAACGACCCCGGCTTTGCCGCCCAGGTCGCCCAGGCCTGCGAGACCTGGAGCCTGTCGCCCACCCGGCTGCTGTTCGAGCTGACCGAAGACTCGATCGTGCGCAACGAACGCGCCACCATCGAGTGCATGCACGCCCTGCGCAACATCGGCTGCGAACTGTCCATCGACGACTTCGGTACCGGCTACTCGTCGTTCGCCTACCTGCGCCAGTTCCCTGTGCATGAACTGAAACTTGACCGTGTGTTCATCCAGAACCTGGTCAACGACCGCGGCGACCAGCAGATCGTCAAGGCACTGATCGACCTGGCCCACGCCTTCGACCTGCGTGCCCTAGCCGAAGGCGTCGACGACCCGGCCGCCGTGCACATGCTGCGCGAATTCGGCTGCGACCGCGTGCAGGGCTTCCTGTACGCCCGTGCCCTGCCCGCCGAGGAACTGATCCCCTGGATCCAGCGCTTCAATCAGGGCGAGGCCATGGCCACGATGCAGCGCGACGGCGTCAGCAGCATCGACAGCGGCATGTCCCAGACATCCGGCGCCCACGAGCTGGTCTCGGCCTGATCGTAGGCCACCCCCACGCTGCCGGTCCTGCGAAACGCCGGCAGCGCCAGCGTGCGGTCATAGAAGCCGCCCCCATACCCCAGCCGGTAGGGGCGGCCATCCAGCACCCGGAAGCCCACGCACGGAATCACCAGCACATCGGGCACCACTGTCTCGTCCGTCTCGGGCACCTGCACCCCGAAGGCGGCCGTGCGCAACGGCGCCCCGGCCTCCCACACCCGGAACGTCAGCGGCCCCAGCAATTGCTGGCACAGTAAGGTGTCGAGATGCACGCGCCCAGCCTGCGCCATGTCCGAGCGCAAGGTCAGCAACTGCTGCCGCAGCGCCTTGCGTGCTATGCTGGATTCGGAAGATTTGTCCACATGAACATTCTAAACGCGGTGCGCGGCCAGCCCCTGGCCCGCAAGACCTTGGCCCTGTCCCTGCTGGCTGCCCTCTGCACGCTGCACGCACGCACCGCCCTGCCCGACACACAGCCCGGCACCGCCCCGGCCTCCGTTTCCGAAGCTGCCCCGGACCTTACCCCGCTGACCTCGGCCACCAGCGTCCCCGCCCCATCCGACGATGGTGCCGGCACGCTGGGCGCCAGCGCCCTGCAGCCCGGCGTCTCCAGCATCCTGGCGCGGCTCTCGCCCGCCATCATCTACGTTCCGCCCGTCGTCACCGACCCCGTGGACCTGGCCATCCTGGACGCCCGCAAGGCCATGCAGGCCAACAACCTGGCCGCCTTCGACACCGCGGCAGCCCTCGTTCCACGCGGCCATGCCCTGTCCAGCTACCTCGACTACTGGCGCCTTCGCATCCGTCTGGCCGCCAGCGACCCCACCGATGCCGAGTACCTGGCCGTCAGCGCCGACGCCCGCGCCTACCTGAAGCAGTTCCCCCTCACCCTCACGGCCGACCTGCTGCGCCGCGACTGGATGCTGGCCGCCGGCCGCCGCCAGGACTGGGCCACCATCGACGCCCTCTACCCGGCCTGGACCCTGAAGGACGAAAGCG
>QWCZ01001789.1_pt1 | contig 10052 bp, 10 predicted proteins | sample 1972651 | NCBI WGS metagenome assembly QWCZ01 (sample SAMN09866695, study PRJNA288562) | Human oral metagenome isolate pre1_saliva, whole genome shotgun sequencing... | isolation source: mouth | host: Homo sapiens | place: USA: California
CTTGGGCTAATCGGATTAAAAACTGATAACAGCGGCCTTAATCCCCTCTCTCTTATATGATTCGGGCTGTTGCTATATAAATTAGGCTATGCCATCTTTTGATGGTATAGCCTTTTTTGTCGTAATTATATACAATTGTATTAATGGCGTATATATTATTTACTTTTTAGGTTAAGAGTGATGTGGGATTTGGAGGATAGCAGTGATGGAACTTCAAGAAAGAATTGATGCTTTAGATCTATGGGATGAGATGCCATACTCATTAGAGATTAAAGATTTTGGTAATACTGTTATATTAGTATCGGAATCTGCTGAAATTCGTTTTATTAATTGCGTAGAAATTTCAATTAAAAGTAGTCTTTTAGTTAAGAATAAATCCATGAAATTTCATAACTACCGTAATCATGAATATGATGTTCAGGATATTAGTGTAGAGCCGTGTGTTGTTACAATAGATGGAACCATGACTCATAATAAGAAAACGGTAACTCCAATCTTAAATGGAGTTAAGGCCAAAATTGATTTAACGGTTGTATGGATTGAACTAATTGCTGTTGATTTTATAATTTATACTAAGGAGCAAGAAGAAAAATTAATCCAATCTAAGTTTAGCTATAAAGATGTTATTAATGAGTGGTAAATATGTTTGATAATCCTTGGTAGTTTTGTGTAGAAGTGTCTAGCCTGAGTGGATAAAAATGTTGCTAATGTGCATATAGACAAGCCTCGATATTGATTGCTATACTATAGATAAGAAGTGAATTATTTCTTTATTTATGTATGTATGTATAGAGGTTCAATATGAACAGTATTTTTGATATTATCGGCCCCGTTATGATTGGTCCATCTAGTTCGCACACCGCTGGTGCAGCACGGCTTGGCAAGATGGCTCGTTGTATATTTGGGAATACGCCGAAGAAGGTTGAAATGACCTTGTATGGGTCATTTGCAAAAACATATAAAGGGCATCATCGGTGGTGGTCAAATTATGATTACCGAAGTAGACGGCAATGATATGTCTATTACAGGCGATGAATTTACACTTGTTGTATTTCATGAGGACAGGCCTGGTGCCATTTCGCTCATTAGTCAGGCTTTAAGTGAATCTGACATCAATATTGCGTCTATGCGTGTTTTTAGAAAGGGTAAATATAAAGATGCGGTTATGGTTATTACCACCGATTCTGTTGTTAACCCTATTACTGTACAGTTTATGCGTGAGTGTCCAGGCATTCAAGATGTAATGACTTTTGAGGCTTTGTAGGAGGATATGATGAGTTACGCTTATGAAACGATAGCTGATATTATCCGACTTAGCGAAGAGCATAACCTGTCTTTTGGAGATGTGGTAATGCGCACTGAATTGGAACAGTATGATCGTAATGAAAAGGAGATTACTAAAGAAATCAAACATCGCTTAGATATTTTTAAGGCTTCTATCAAGGATGGGTTACGTAATTTGAAACGAACCCAATCCAATATGTCTGGTGGTGAGGCCGCTCGTTTAATTGCAAGAAAACCACTATTCATGAGTGATATTTCGTATAAAGCTATGTCGTATGCTATTGCGGTCAATGAAGCTAATGCGAAGATGTTTAAGGTCGTAGCCTGTCCTACGGCTGGTTCTTGTGGTGTCATGCCAGGTGCGGTTCAGGCTGTAGCGGAGCATTATGAACTTGATACACCTACATTGGTGAAAGGTTTTCTTGCTGCAGCAGGCGTAGGTAATGTGGTGTCCAATCGAGCTTGTGTAGCAGGTGCGGTCGGTGGCTGCCAAGCCGAAGTTGGTACTGCAGCTTGTATGGCTGCCGCTGCTATAGTAGAAATGATGGGTGGGACTGCTCGTCAGGTTGGTCATGCTGTTGCACTTTGTATGAAAAATTTATTAGGCCTTGCATGTGATCCAGTGGCAGGGCTCGTCGAGGTGCCTTGCGTTAAACGGAATGGTATCTATGCTGTTCATGCCATTACAGCCGCTGAGCTTGCATTGGGTGGTATTGAAAGTCAAATTCCACCGGATGAAGTTATTGAGGCCATGAATAATATTGGGCGTGCAATGCCAGCAGCTCTTCGTGAAACTAGTGATGGAGGATTGGCCGTTACTGAAACTGGCTTAGCAATAGCTGAAAAGGTGCGTTCTTTATAAAAGCTAGTATAAACTACTATATAATATATAGGTTCACATAGTTTGGGTAAGATAAAAACTGTCTTACATAGACCATGTGAACCTTTTTTCGTTATCGTATTTGTAGTACAATAAAAAGATGAATAGAAGGGAGGGTGGATGTATGGAACAGGCTATCCGTTTGCTGACAATTTTAGAAGAAGCGGGCTTTGAGGCTTTCATTATCGGCGGTGCAGTACGAGATATGCTCATGCATGTGGAGCCTCACGATTTTGACATCGTCACATCTGCCCGACCAGAACAGGTTATGTCTGTTTTAGCTAATGCTGGTATTGAAACAAAGGGTCTTATAGGGAAAACCTTCGGTGTAGTAGTGGCTACTGTGGGGAATAAACACTATGAAGTTGCTACGTATCGTAGTGAACGTTATGGAGTGGATAGTCATCGTCCAGAAAAAATCGTCTATGCAGATACACTCGAAGAAGATGTAAAGCGTCGTGATTTCACTGTTAATGGTATGGCTATGAATCGCTATAAGGAGATTATAGACCTTGTTGGCGGACGTCATGATATTAAACATAAGGTGTTACGCACTATCGGTAATCCTGAGGAACGTTTTCAAGAGGATGCATTGCGTTTGTTTAGAGCTTGTCGCTTTATCGCAAAACTCGATTTTATGCCTGATAAAGCATTATTAAAGGCAATGCCAACAGCGTTTCATCGCGTATCGGGACTTTCACTAGAACGCGTGCGAAATGAATTAGATCGTCTATTATTAGAACCTGCAGTGGCAAAGGGCTTAGATGTATTCGTACAATCTCGTTTGGCTGAATGTACCTGTCGCATGGTGGAAAATGGGGAAAGTAGAGAAATCCCTATTTTACCTGAGTTATATCATCTAGTGGGTTTGCCACAAGAAAAGGCATTTCATGAGTTTGATGGATGGTATCATACATTAGCAGTCGTATCTGAAACAGAACCTGATTTGACACTCCGTTGGGGTGCTTTGTTGCATGATGTAGCAAAGGGGATGCCTAGTATTAGACAAGTTATTAATGGATGTTATACGGACCGTGGACATGATAATCTAGGATCTCAGATGGCTTATAACATATTGATTCGCCTTGGGTATAATAAAAAATTTGCCAGTCGTGTATCTTGGATTGTTAAGAATCATATGCGTTTTCATTTCTTTGTTCAAAATGAAGAGGCAGATGAGAAAAAATGGATTCGCAAGGAAGCTCGTAGCGGTGAGTTTAGGGATAGTCAAGGCATGCGTGAAGCGTGGCAACAGTTGGCTAAGGTGTGTGCAGCCGATGTTCTCGGTTGTGGGAAACCGTATTCCGTTACAGATGGTACTTTGGCCTTTGGAGAATGTATGGCGGATTTGAGCTTGGAGATGCCTGTTCATACAAAGGATTTACGATATGATAAGCGCGTTCTTGCAGCGTGTGGTGAAAATATAGCGCAATGTCTACAGTATTTGATGCAACAAGTACAAAATGGCGTTGTTAAAAATGAACCTGATGATTTGTATGATGCAATTATTCATAAGTTGCAACGCACATCATATTAATACTTTTAGTGGGAGACCATAATGAATATTTCAGGGAATGATAATAAGCGAATTGAATATACGGTGCGCGTACTCCTATGTATTGCCGTTGTTTTGGTAGGGCGCTTATTCTTTTTACAAATTATAGATAAGTCTGATTTGCAGGCTAAGAATTTGAGCCAAGTGCAGGTGGATAGAAAATTACAATCTCCTCGCGGTACGATTTATGACCGTAATGGCCGACCATTAGCGATGAGCGTTGTTACAAAATCCTTGTATGCAGATCCGAAGATGATTGATAGACCCCCCGATGAAATTGCTGACCTTATTGAGCCTTATGTAACGATGGCAAAAGGGGATATTGTGAAATCCTTACAAGAGGATACAGCCTTTGTGTGGATTGACCGTATGATGGAACCAGAAAAATCGAAGGCTATAGCTCAGCTGATTAAGGAGAAAAAGCTAAAAGGTCTTAATTTCGTAGAGGAATCAAAGCGATATTATCCAAATGGTAATTTAGCAGCTCAAGTATTAGGCTTTGTTGGAACCGATGATAAAGGTCTTGATGGTCTTGAGATGGTACTTGACGATGAATTAAAAGGCGGTATTCAAAAGGAACTCGTTGCGACCGATAGAAACGGGAATGCTATTTTTGGCTCCGTGTTGTCCAAATATTTGCCTGATAAAGGTAAAAGTGTGACCTTAACTATCGATGCAAGTATTCAATTTATTGCAGAGCGAGCTTTGGATAAAGCAATGGAGGATACGGGGGCTAAACATGCGAGTGTTATCGTTATGGACCCTAAGTCAGGGGAGATTTTAGCGATGGCCAATCGCCCTACATATGACCCTAATCATTATAGTAAAAGTTCTGACGAAGCGTTTAAGAATATTGCGGTAACTAATTTGTATGAACCAGGTTCCACATTTAAGCCTCTTATTGCCTCTGCCGCATTAGCATCTGGCAAATGGAAACTAGATCAAGTGTATAACGATAAGGGCGCCTTTGTAGCCAATGGACATGTGATGCAAAACTGGAATGGTGAAGGCTATGGCCCTGTTAAATTGATCGATATTTTGAAGTTCTCCATCAATACCGGTATGGCTGAAATCGGTACGACTACTGGTGCAGATATATTGTCTAAATATGTTCGTGATTATGGATTTGGTTCTACAACAGGTATTGAATTGCCTGGTGAGGGTGCAGGTATCTTATACGAACCAGAAGACATGAGTAAGCTTGATGTAGCTACTATGTCTATTGGACAAGGGATTGCGGTTACTCCGTTACAAATGGTACGTGCTTTTGGAGCTGTAGCTAATGGTGGTAAGATGATGCGGCCTCACATTATTAAATCCTATAGTAATGTTAAGGGAGATATTACGAGTACTACTGATCCGGAAGTAGTGGGGCAACCGATACCAGAGGAAACGGCAAAAATAATTGCGGATATTCTTGAAAAAGAAGTGTCTGAGGGGGGCGGCTCAAAAGCTTTGGTAGAAGGCTATCACTTTGGAGGTAAAACAGGTACTGCCGAAAAGCTCGATACTAAACGAGGCGGCTATTTAGCAGGCCATTATATAGCATCCTTTATTGGATTTGGTCCAGTAGAAGATCCTAAGTTTGTAGTTCTTGTTGCTATTGATGACCCTCAAAAAGGTTCTATCTATGGTGGTCAAATTGCGGCCCCAGTATTTAAAAATATCATGTCTCAATTGGTTAGATACTATCAAATGTCGCCATCTGTTAAAGATGGTGCTACAGTTGTAGCCTCGCCAGTAGCAAAACTTCCGTCAGTAAAACCAAATAGTGATGGTGATGTAGTATTGCCAGACTTTAGAGGATATACATTTGGGGCGGTACGCGATTGGTTGCATACGGCAGGCTTGTACTTTAAACCTGATGGTACAGGGACTGCGGTTTCACAAGAGCAACCGCCAGGAACAGTGGTGTCTCCCGGTACCGCTATTGTCGTCCAATTTAGTCATTGATGACTTATATAGTATAGGAATTAAAACTACAACTATAGACAAAGCGTTATATAATAGAATAAGAGATTACTAAAGGTGCCTCTATAGGCACCTTTTTATATAAGAATTCTGTATAGCGTATAATGGAATGGAGATAACTATGATTGAATTACGTGGTAAAGCTGTAGCTGATGCACATAAAGCTGTTTTACAAGAAAAAATGACAAACCTTGAAGCGGGTACTATTACAATGGCGGTATTACTTGTTGGTGATGATCATGGTGCAAACATGTATGCTGATTTTATGGAAAAAACAGCCAAGAATTTTGGCTATGGATTTGTGCGCACTCAACTACCTAGTACAGCAAGTCACGAAGAGGTATATGAAGCATTGATGTCATTAAATAACGATGATGCAGTACATGGTATTTTGCCACTTATGCCGATGCCAAAGGATATCGATACGGAGCAATTAATTGATGCTTTAAGTCCTAAAAAAGATATCGATGGTCTTACGACCTATAATATTGGCCTCGTAACAGCTAGTAAAGGTGGTTTTGCACCTTGTACAGCTAAGGCTTGTTTAGCTATATTAGATCATTATGGGATTTCTTTAGAAGGAAAACATGTAGTTGTTGTGGGTCGCAGTCAAGTTATTGGTAAACCAGTAGCGTTGATGGCTCTTGAACGTCATGCTACAGTATCCATCTGTCATTCGCGTACGACTGATTTGGCGTGTCATGTTAAAGAGGCGGACATCGTAATCGCTGCAGCTGGCCGTGCACATATGATTACAGCAGACATGGTAAAGGCTGGTGCCGTTGTTATTGATGTAGGTATCAATGAGCTAGATGGTAAAACAGTAGGCGATGTTGATTATGATGCGGTGAGTAGTGTTGCATCTGCTATGACCCCGGTTCCTGGTGGCGTTGGTTCCGTTACAACGACGATGATGTTGGAAGCAGTTTATGAGGCGTATCATGCACGAAATGTCAATCGCTGAGGGGATTTTAGATATCGCTTTAGAAACAATGAGAAATAATGATGCATCTATCATTCATTCCGTACAACTTGATTTAGGTTTAATGAGTGGCGTAGAACCTGATGCATTGTTCTTTTGCTGGGATGCGGTAACAAAAGGTACTCCGGCAGAAACATCTAAAATCGATATTCATACCATCCCTATTACGGGACAATGTTTAGACTGTGATACTATCTTTGATGTGCAAGACTATAAATTTATCTGTCCTCATTGTGAAAGTCGTCTTGTGAACACTATAGGTGGTCGGGAACTACAAGTGACATCTATTGATATAGATTGAGGTATATATGCAAGTAGAAGTAAAAACAAATGTATTGGCAAAAAATGATGCCATTGCATCATCGTTGCAACAAATATTTAAAGAAAAACATATCTTTGTATTTAATTTAATGGGGTCTCCAGGTGCGGGTAAGACGTCGTTATTAGAAGCAACATTACAAGATTTAGCAAAAGATTATAATGTGGCTGTTATTGAAGGCGATTTATTTACCTCTAAAGATGCTGAGCGCATTCATGCTCTTGGGGTGCCTGTCATTCAAATCAATACGGTAGGTGGCTGTCATTTAGATGCTAATATGATTCAAGATGCTATATCTGATTTAGATCTTGATGCATTAGATATGATAATTATAGAAAATGTTGGGAATTTAGTATGCCCTGCAGAATTCGATATAGGTGAGGCTGTGAAAGTCACAGTGTTGTCTGTTACAGAAGGTGAAGATAAGCCCTTAAAATATCCACTTATCTTTAAAGAATCAAAGGCTATATTGCTCAATAAGATTGATCTTTTACCATATGTACCATTCGATAAGGAAAAAGCAATCAAAGATATTCGTAATTTAAATCCTCAAGGCCAAGTGTTTGAAATCAGTTGTACCGTTAAAGATGGTCTGGTACCATGGTTAACATGGCTTAGAAAACAAATGGAGAGTCGATAATGAAAAAAATCTTATCTCATGCAGCATTGACTATAGCCGTGCTAAGTGCAATGGGAACTGTATCGGTAGGGGCTGTTGGTGCGGAAACAACGGTGCCAGAAATCAAGAATACTATAGTTGTTGTGAAAGAACCTGCTGCAGATAGTCGCTCAAAAAGTGGATGGCTAGCTGAACAATTAGCAGTTACTGCTTTTGGTGATTCTTTGCAATATTGGCAGGCTGCTAGCGAAAATGATGGTGTTATGCCACAGGATTCAAAAAATAATTTATCTGATATAGGACATTCGTATACATCTAATAATTTACCAGCTCTTGGTGTAGAAGATGACTACAGTTTAGCTTTGAAATCGGACGAGGATACTGCGAGTATAGGCCCTGTATATCGCGTTGGTGATGTATATAAGCCTAGTGCTACTACTAAAAAGACCGTGAAAGGTGTATTTACAACGTATCATGAAAAAGATATGGATATAACGGTGTATACTGGACCGGATAAATCACGTCTAGAAGGGAATCAGTTGCGTGGACAAGGTGCTACGTACTTATTTCCTGTAGGTACTATTACTAATTTACATACTACAGAAAAAGGCTTGGTTACTGTTCGTGATATTGGTGTAGGTAGTTCCCGCATGGAGATGATTTTCTCTTATGGTAGTCCTAATGCGATGTGGCGGAACCAATCCGATGAATCATATATCTTTTTATATGAAGGTCATGCGGAAAATTCATGGACAGAAAAAAAGGAATTTACTTCTCTCGTAGCGAATACAAATAATAATAGCCAATCTCCAGATTCTATTCAAAACGGAAAATCCTATGTGGCTTTCACCGTTAAAAATAATGTGATAGAGGCTGTTGATATTTTGGATGGACAGGTTTGGACCCGTTTCGGATTGCCAAAGGCTCCGATGTATCATTTCCATGCTGGGCAATTGAGTGACGATGATTTTGTGTTGCGTGGTTTACGATTGAATCAACATTTTGTGAATGATGCGGATGCAGAGTGGAGAACTCAAGGAATGCTATTTGGTGCTACATTCATTGGCTATAATGAGTATGGCGTTAGCGTAGATGATAAGTCGCTTATTAATCGTGTGTTGTTAAACGTCTATACACCGACACGTCGTGGTATTGCCATGGGCGATACAAAATATCTATTGCTATTCGTATATGGTATGCCGACGCGTATAGTGGAGTCTGCAACAAATACAGGCACTGCAACGGTGTATGAGTATAAAAATCCAAGGTCGAGTAATTCTTATTTACAGTTCGCCTTAGATGATAAAAATCAATATATCAAATCAGTGATGTTATCTGACCGACCTGTTAAGTAGGTCATCTTAAGTGAGGAGGCAAGGATATGGTTACTGTACAAGATGTGAAAGAACGGTGGGAACAAATTCAAAATGGTGATGAGCGTATATTGTTCATCGTTGGTGGCCCTGGTTCTGGTAAAAGTTTGCTAATTCGTGAGTTATCAGAGCAAAAAGGGTGGAAATATTTAGAAGCAAAACAACTTATTGAAGAAGAATTTTTGTTGGTTCCTCGTGATGAACGTCCAAAACTTGCAGAAGATGTTATTCGCCGTGCATTAAGTCGTAGTGATACGGAAGTACTTCTTTTAGATGGTATTAATGTATTATTTGCTCCTATTTTAAACTTAAATCCTCTTGAACTATTAAAGACCATTAGTAAAACATATCCGATTGTTGTAGGTTGGCGTGGTCATCTTGAAGGTGATCAATTGTACTTAGAACACAATAATGATTCAAAACATGCAGTGGTTACTATTACAAAACCTGAGCGTGTCATGGTTATTGACTAATTACAGTTATATTGATTGATGAGGGCATTATATATTGCCATGAGTTATGACCGCATATAAAAAGGTGGGTGGATATCATGGATTAATATATAATTGCCCTTATTTTAGGTGTTGTAGAAGGTATAACAGAGTGTATTCCTGTGGTACCTTAACCGTTCGTCTTTATCTACTTTTGGATATTATAGAATTATAGTGGCTATATTAGCGATTATGTACCTGTATTTATGATTTCCTATGAGGAAAAAATGAAATTGAAGAAAATTCAAAAAAATACTTGCATCGAAAAAACTTTCATGATATATTGATATAGCACTAAGGGACACCGCAATGAACGAAAAAACTTTAAAAAAGTTTTTAAAAAGTTCTTGACACTTAGTGAGGCGGATGTTACAATACATTTTGTCGTAATGATGCTGGCGTAGCTCAATAGGTAGAGCAGCTGACTTGTAATCAGCAGGTTGTGGGTTCAATTCCTATCGCCAGCTCCATTTTATTTCTGGAGGGATTCCCGAGCGGCCAAAGGGAGCAGACTGTAAATCTGCCGTCTTCGACTTCGAAGGTTCGAATCCTTCTCCCTCCACCATCTATAGCGGGGT
>QWCZ01001559.1_pt1 | contig 10050 bp, 10 predicted proteins | sample 1972651 | NCBI WGS metagenome assembly QWCZ01 (sample SAMN09866695, study PRJNA288562) | Human oral metagenome isolate pre1_saliva, whole genome shotgun sequencing... | isolation source: mouth | host: Homo sapiens | place: USA: California
GTGCGCGGAGGAATCGACTGTGGGGGAATCGTCTGCGGCCCACTGGTGCGCGCGGCACTTTGACCAGACAGTGACTGGGGTAAGGCTGTTTGCGCTCCACTAGCGTGCCCGGGCGCCGGGGCAGCCTGAGTAGCTGGGCGGGCAGTCTGGGCGGCTGGGCGTGCGGGGGCGGCGTCGTCGGAAAGAGGTACGGCAGCGCCAGAGCGACCCACCCGGCTAGAGGGACGTGCCTGCGCCGAACCAGCGGTGCGGGTAGCCTCATCAGAGGTAGAACGGGTTGAAATTGGCTGCGCCGGTGCCCCAGAGCCAGACCTAGTGGACTTGGGGTTAACCCGGCTAGAGCCAGAATTACGACGCGCCGGGGTGCCAGCACCGCCCTGGGAACCGGCTGCGGTAGGTGGTTGGTCAGCGCCGGAATTTTTAGGGACTAAACGCCGGCGCCTGGGCGGCTGACTAGGGGGAAACTGAGTCAACTATTTACCCTCCCTTACTTGCACTGTAATGCGGGGTCGGTAGTGGGGGTAGCGGAAGCCTTGGGTGCCGGGGCGGGCGACGACGCCTTGGGTGCGGGAGCCTGAGTGGTTTCTTCGCTACTGGGCTCGGTCTCTTGCGCCGGGTCCTCAGTTTCAGGGGCGGTGGCAGTGGCGGCCGGGGCCGGGGTGCCGTTAGCGGTAGAAGAAACGGTGTTAGTGGGGGCCGGCTTGTCGTCCTTCAAGGACTTCCACAGGGCTTTGGCGTCTTTTTCACGCAAAACCACGCGGTTGGGGTCATCGGGGTCAGCCTCATTAGGGGCGGTGATGAACTCAATGCCAGCAAAACCAATAGTACGCACACTCATAGCTAAACCAGCCAGAGTGTTTAGCTGCCCCACATGCGGGGAAGTGGTTAGTGTGCCCAGTGCGGCCTTAGCGAAGGCGTACAGGTCAGGGGCGCTAGTAAGCAGGTTCTTACGCATAGCGGTACGCATCATGGCGCCCATCAGGTTCTGCTGGCGCTCAATACGGTGCAGGTCAGAGCCGTCAGAGACGCCGTGACGCACACGCGCATACATAACCGCTGCCGAACCATCAAGGTGGTGGCAACCCTTATCAAGCTTGAGTTGGGTGTATTCGGGGTCATCAATGTCTTCACTGACATACACGCCGACGCCGTCTAGAGCATCCACCATGTTTTTAAGGCCAGCAAAGTCCACCACCATGTAGTCATCAATGTGGATGTCGGTTAGCTTCTCCACGGTGGAAATAGCGCAGGCCGCCCCGGCAGCCAAGGCGCGGGCACTTAAATCTCCACTCCCGGCGCCGTTAGCAAAGGCCGTGTTGAACTGTGCATACATCGAGTCGGTGATAGTGCCATCAGCGCTCTTACATTCAGGAATATCCACCATAGTGTCACGGGGGATAGAAACCACCTGAATACGTTTACGGTCGGCACTAATGTGCATGATCATGGTGGTGTCAGAGCGAGCCGAAGACTCAGTGGCCGCGCCGCCGTCGATGTTGTTGGCGCCCTGACGCGAGTCAGTACCCATTACCAAAATGTTTACCGCACGTCCGTCGTAGTCAGTGACAGGGCGATTGGAGCGATTACCAATGAGGAACTGATTAGGGTCGATCTGGTTAACCGAAGACTGCAGGTCATGCCAGGCCATAGCGCCAAAGGAAGTGACAAACAATACCGCCGCTAGAGCACTGTAAAAAAAACGGCGCAATCGGTGGTTTACCAGTTCCTTTGCACTATGGCGCGGGGGGAGCTTAGACGCAGTCATGAGGTCAAGTTTAGGTAACGTTGAGGATGTTTTCAGTCAGATAGGTTATAAAACTACTAATTGTGGTCTAGTTACCGCCAGAATAATCGAGCCTAAGAGTAGAAGAACGTGCCTGAAAACCTTGATAAATCTGCCGCTGAGCGCGGCTCAGAAGTTAGCGCAGAAGAGCTACTAAGCCCGAGCCAAGCTACGCCGGATGTGTCTGAGCAAACCATTAGGTTAATCACGGTTACCTACAACCCCGGTAGTGAACTGGAACGTTTCCTGGCTTCTATTGCGCCGGCAACCAGCGCAAAGGTGAACGTGTACATTGCCGACAACGGCGCCCAGCACGAGCTAGTAGATGAATTAGCCGCCAAATACAACGCAACCGTAGTGCGCGACCCCAACACTGACCGTGGCTACGGCCCGGGCAACTTGGGTTACGGCGGGGGAGTGAACTTTGCTGCCAAGGATCTAAGTGAAGACTGGATTGTGGTGGCCAACCCTGACCTAGTGTTCCGCCCCGGTGCCCTAGATGTGCTGGTGGCCGCTGGCCTGGCCAATAAGCGCGCCGGTTCGCTAGGCCCGCGCCTGCTTAACACCGACGGCACGGTTTACCCCTCCGGACGCGCCCTGCCCACCCTGGGACGCGGCGCCGGCCACGCCTTCCTAGGGCGCATTTGGCCTTCAAACCCGCTAACCAAGGCCTACCACGGCACCAATGAAGACACCATCCACCCGGTGGGTTGGCTCTCAGGGGCCTGCCTGCTGCTGCCGCGTAAAGTGTGGCAGGAGTTAGGTGGCTTTGACGACGCCTACTTCATGTTCTTTGAGGATGTGGACCTAGGTGCCCGCGTGGGGAAGGCAGGCTATGAAAACCTGCAGGTGCCCGGGGCGGTAGTAGTACATGAGCAAGGCGCCAGCTGGAAAGCCCGGCCTGAAAACATGATCCGCGCCCACCATGCCTCAGCGCGCCTATACATGTCGCGTATCTACCCGCACCTGTGGCAGGCCCCGCTGCGTGGAGCCATTAACGCCGGCTTGAGCCTGCGTGAAGAAATGGAAGTGCGTCGTCCCAACCAGCGCACCAAGCACGCCTAAACGCTGGCGTAAGCACACTTAAGCCCCCCGAGCCTGGTGAACTGCTCCCCTTTAGTTGGACTGAGAAATCAGACACCGACTAATGGGGAGCAGTTCATAAAGCCGGGGGCAAAAACTTACTTGGCGGCGTCGTCGGCCTTATCTGCCGGGGGAACCGGACCCAAAGCACTGGGGTCGGGGGCCTGAGCCAAAGCAAAAGCGCGGGCCAACTTAGTCAGGCGCCGCTCCTGGATAGAGGCGCGGCGGAAGCTGGAAAGCAAAGACGCCAAGAAGGCCAGCACCAGCGCATAAAGCAGCAAGTCAGTACCACGGCCAACGCCCACAAAGTGAGCCAGATAGGTGGTCAGGGATGGCACCGCAATCGTGACCAGGGCAAAAACCACAAAGGCCAGCGTGACAATACGGCGCCCAGCCATGTGCTTAGCTCCGCCAGAGTTGCGCAGCAGCATCACGCCCATAAGCACCACGCCCAGGGCTAGCAGGCTCTTAATTAAAAACTGAGAATCCATGTAGCTAGCTCCTTAGCTGAACATCAAATCGACGAGGATGTTAACGCTGTTCCACAGGGACTGGCCCTTAGAACGCGAATAATCGGTGTACTCAATGTGTACCGGCTGCTCAGCCCAAGGCAGGCCACTGGCGCCAAGCTGGCGAATAATTTCGCTAGCGTGAGCCATCCGGTTTTGGTGCAGATCCAGCTTTTCGGCGGCGTCACGGCGCAACAGGCGCAGGCCGTTGTGGGCGTCAGTGAGCTTCATACCTGAAGTCTTAGAACCAACCCAAGCTGCGGTACGCAGCACAATGCGCTTAAGCGTGCCAGTATCGGCGGTGCCCTCAAGGAAACGCGATCCCAATACGATCGCCAGATCCTCATCGTGGGCGCGGCGCACCATGGCCATAACATCATCAGTGGAGTGCTGGCCGTCAGAGTCAAAAGTAGCTATATAGCGAGCATTAGTGCGAGTTAGTACATAGGTGATGCCGGTTTGTAGGGCAGCACCCTGGCCTAGGTTAAGCGGGTGGGAGACCACAATCGCCCCCGCAGAGCGGGCTTGCGCAGCTGAATCGTCGCGTGAACCGTCGTCAACGCAAACAACATTAGGGAAGGTTTTGCGCGCATTGGCGATAACCTCAGCCACCACCTGGGCTTCATTGTAAAGAGGGACAACGAGCCAGGTCTGCTCGGCCGGGTCAAAAGTTTGCATAAACGCAATTGTGCCAGGAAATTACATATGCGCTATGAACTAACTCCTATTAGCGTAGCCCTATGGGCTCGATTAGCAGAAAAACTAGGGATAGACTGGCCTTGTCTCATGCAGTTTTTGCGTAAAGGAGCTAACCAACGTGGCAGTACGCATCGTTGATACGGCGGATGTCTCACCCGAGGCTCAAATTGGTGACGGGTCAAGTATTTGGCATCTAGCACAGGTGCGCGAACATGCTCAGATTGGCCGTAACTGCATTGTGGGCCGTGGTGCCTACATCGGTGAGGGCGTAAAGATGGGTGATAACTGTAAGGTCCAAAACTACGCTCTGGTCTACGAGCCCGCCGTGATTGACGACGGCGTCTTCATCGGCCCGGCTGTGACCCTTACTAACGACCACTTCCCGCGCGCTGTTAATCCTGACGGCACCATTAAGTCAGCTTCGGACTGGGAACCCGTAGGGGTAACTATCAAGACCGGCGCGGCGATTGGTGCGCGCAGTGTATGTGTAGCTCCGGTAACCATCGGGGCCTGGGCTACAGTGGCAGCTGGCGCCGTGGTCACCAAGGATGTACCCGACTATGCGCTGGTAGCGGGCGTGCCCGCACGCCGTATTGCCTGGGTTGGTAAAGCCGGCGAACCGCTGGTAGCTGCTGAGCCGGGTATGTGGCGTTGCCCTGTCACTGGGGCTCAGTATCAGGAAGTCACAGACTCAAACTCCAACACCACTTTGAAAGAGGTAGAAAAGTAAATGGAACTCGCATTCATTCCCCCGGCGAAGCCTATCTTCGGTGATGAGGAGCGCGCTGCCGTGGACGCGGTTATCGCCTCCGGCATGGTGGTGCAGGGTCCTCAGGTAAAGGCCTTCGAGGATGAATTCTCCGAGCAGGTAGTTAGCGGCGCCCACTGTGTGGCCGTAAACTCCGGTACCTCCGCCCAGCACCTGGCTACCCTAGCTAGCGAGCTAGAGCCCGGCGCTGAGGTAATCGTGCCTTCCTTCACCTTCGCCGCCACCGCCAACTCTGTGGCTATCTCCGGCGCCACCCCGGTGTTTGCTGACATTGACGTAAACACCTTCACCCTGGACCCGGCTGCGGTTGAAGCTGCTATCACCCCCAACACTCGCGCCATTGAGGTTGTGCACCTATACGGTCTGCCTGCCAACATGCCCGCAATCCTAGAAATCGCCCAGCGTCACGGCCTAGATGTCTACGAAGACTGCGCCCAGGCTCACGACGCCTCCATTGACGGCACCAAGGTGGGTACCTTCGGCCGTTGGGGTTCCTTCTCCTTCTACCCCACCAAGAACATGTCCTCCCTTGAAGGCGGCATGATCACCACCCGTGACGAGGGCGTCTACCACCGCTCGCGCCTGCTGCGTAACCAGGGTATGGAGCGCCAGTACGCCAACGAGCTGGTGGGTCTAAACAACCGTATGTCCGACGTCGGCGCCGCCGTAGGTCGCGTACAGCTAAGCAAGCTGGCCGGCTGGACCAAGCAGCGCCAGGAAAACGCCGCCTTCCTAAACGAGGGCCTGGCCGGGGTTGAGGGCGTAGTTACCCCCTACGTGCCCGAGGGCTACCGCCACGTCTACCACCAGTACACCATCCGTTTCGACGGCGCCGGTGCCGGTGAGCGTGACGAGCTGCAAAAGGCCCTGCGTGAGCAGTGGCAGGTAGGTTCGGGCGTGTACTACCCGATCCCCAACCACCGTCTGGACTCGCTGACCAAGTACGCCCCCGGTCTGGAACTGCCGGCCACCGAAAAGGCTGCCCGTGAGTGCCTGTCGCTGCCGGTTCACCCCTCGTTGAGCCAGGCCGACCTGGAGCGCATTGTTGAGGCCGTGGCTGCTGTTGTGAAGGCTGGTGCCTGATGAGCGCTCCGCTTCGCGTTGGTGTCCTGGGCCTAGGCTCCATGGGGCGCCACCATGTGCGCAACGCCCGTAACACTGAGGGTTTTGAACTGGTAGCTGTGGCTGACCCGGGTGGTGACCGCTTCGGAGTAGCCGGTTCCTTGCCGGTGCTGGAGTCTGTTTCCGCCATGATTGAGGTAGGTATCGACGCCGCCATTGTGGCTGTACCTACCGTCTTCCATGAGGAGGCCGCCCTGGCTCTGGCTGAAGCTGGGGTGCACACCCTGGTTGAAAAGCCCCTGGCTGCCTCAGTGGAGGCTGGCCAGCGCGTAGCTGAAGCCTTCAAGTCTGCCGGCCTGGTGGGCGCGGTGGGTTATGTTGAGCGCTGCAACCCGGCCCTGCTGGAGATGCGCAAACGTCTAGCTGAAGGCCAGCTAGGTGACGTCTACCAGGTGGTTACCCGCCGCCAGTCGCCTTTCCCGGCCCGCATCAGCGACGTCGGCGTGGTCAAGGACCTGGCCACCCACGACGTTGACCTGGCTGCCTGGGTTGCCGGAAGCGAATACAAGGAAATTTACGCCCAGACCGCCCACCGCTCGGGCCGCGAGCATGAGGACATGGTGGTAGCTTCTGGTTCCTTCAAGAACGGTGTGCTGGTTAACCACCTGGTTAACTGGCTGACCCCCTTCAAGGACCGCACCACTATTGTGACCGGTGAGCACGGTGCCCTAGTAGCTGACACCGCCATGGGTGATTTGACCTTCTACGAAAACGGCGACATGCCGTTGCAGTGGGACCAGATCGCTGCTTTCCGTGGCGTAAGTGAAGGCACGGTAACCCGTTACGCCCTAGCCAAGCGCGAGCCGCTGGCTGTGGAGCACGAGCACTTCCGTGACGCCATCTTGGGTAAGGGCAATGAGCACGTTTCCATGGAAGAAGGCCTAAACGCGCTGAAGGTAGTGGAAGGCATCTTGGCTTCTGCTGCTAGCGGGCAGGCTGTCCACTTCTAAAACTAATCTCATCAAATTGGGGTCGCACTCGATAGTGCGGCCCCAGTTTGTATAATTAGCGCTGATTCAGTTAGGAAACGGGATGCTAGCGCGTTTATTTAAATCATCGATACTGCGTTATCTAGGTGTTGGTGGCACCGCCTTCGTGGTGGACCTGCTAGTAACCGTAGTTACCCGCATGGTGTTGGTGGCCACCACCCCGCTAGCTGCGCAGATGGCTACGGCTTTAGCGGTTGCTGCCGGCTACTGGAGCGGCTTCGCAGTTAATTATTTAGGCCAGCGTAACTTCGCTTTTAAAAGCTACGCTAATCGCCTGTATTCGCTCATCATGTATTTCGTTTTGGTGGGCTTTAACTGGTTGGCTACCACTGTGGCCATGATTGCTTTAGTGGATCATTTGGGGCTTTCGGCTACGCTGGGCAAGATTATTTGCACCGCCGTAACTACCGTGTGGAACTACCCGATTTACCGCTATGTGGTCTTCCCGCGCCGCCTGCAGGTAGCCCAGGCACAGCCGCGTGAGCTGCCGGGAGCTATTGACGTTATTATTCCTGCCCACAACTCGGTGACCGTATTGGAAGGGACTCTAGCGCGTCTGGCCGCCTGGTCGCGGGGGCGGCGGGTGCCTATGCGCGCCATTGTAGTTGAAAACGCCTCCCAGGATGGCACCGCTGAGCTGCTGGAGGGCTTAGCGCTTACCTATGGGCCCAGCCTTTATGACGGGGTGGATATTTTCACCGTGGAGGCAGTGGCTAGCGCTAAGGGCATGGGGCGCGCCTATAGGCGGGGCATTAGCGTCTCGACGGCGCCACTAGTGGTCTTTAGCGCCGACGACCTGCCTTTTGGCACCTCTGACCTGGATTATTGGTGGGCCCACCCCACTGTTGGACTAGCTATTGGTTCTAAAGCCCACCCTGATTCGCAGGTGGATCGAGGTATGGCACGCGCGGCTATTTCAGCAGTGTTTAGGCTGATGCGCCGGGTAATTTTGGGTTCTAAAGTGGGTGACCCGCAGGGAACTTTGTTTATCGACGGCGACTGGATCCGCGCCCACCGCAGCTTGCTGGTAGAAAACGGCTACCTTAGCTCCACCGAGATTGTGGCTTTAGCTGAACACGACGGCCAGATGCCGATCACAGAAATGCCGGTGGTGCTCACCGCCGACCAGGGCGCCCACGCCACCCGCATTAAAGTGCGTGACGTGTGGAATATGGCGTGGGGGCTGGTGGCTATTCGCCGTCGTATGCGGCGTCTGCCCTAAGCTCGACGGCGCCCCGCCCCCGCGCCCCATCCCGGCGCATTGGGTGGCTGCCGGCTTAACGTCAGGGGCTAGCGGTTTGTGGCCGGGCCGCAGGTTAGCTCCTGAGGCACGGTCTTGATCTGCACCTTAGAGTCCAGACCATAGAAAATCCGCAAATGCTTCACATTAGAGGTAGGCGGATCAATCCACTGATACGAAATCACGTTATTACAAGGCATGGTTTTAGGGATCTCAACCAGCGTGCTTTGCCCGCTAGCGGCCGCCGTAAACTGGGCTTCCACCTGCTGCCAAGCCCCATAGTTAACCAGCAGCTGGTTAGCGCACAGCACCAGGGTAGAGGTAGCCACAAACAGCACCCCGCCACCAAGTACACTAACCGCCCGGCCTGCGCCACTAAGGCGAGACAGCGCCACCAGGTTAGTTATGATCAACGTGCCCATAAGTAGCAAAGCAATGTAGTGGTCACGGCCCACCCCGGCATAAAGCGAACGGGCCATATAGCTATTAGCCGCCAAAGAAACCGCAATCGCCCCAAACAAGGCCAGGGGTAGGGGCCCCACCAACTGCCTAGGCAGGGTTAAAGCCAGCAGCGCCAGCATCACAAAACTAGCTATAGCCCAGCCAATCACCGCGCCACTAGCGTCATCCATTTGGGTGATCAGCGGGTAGCGGCCACGCCCATAGGCGTCGTCGATAATCAACAAATAACGCCGCCCAGCCATAATCCACGCCCCCACACAGGCGGCGCTAACTACATACAGGGCCGCTAGCGAGCCCACCCACAAGCGCTGGCTGGGCTGCCAACGCGACCAAGACGGCGTCGTCGTCAATAAAGCGCGCCCATGCAGCCAAATCAAAGTCACTGCCACCAGCGCCACCAAGGCGATATACACCACCGCCACATTGGCGAGCGTGCCCGCCAGGCGCAAATGCAGCTTTACCTCCTCGGGCAGCAAATCATTAGGCGAACCGGTGGGCTTAGAGTTGCGCTCAATACGTTCCCACAACCCCGGGGCGGTAACTTTCAGATAAAAACCGTAGCCGGTAGCCGCTAGCGAAACCCAAGTAACCGCTCGGGTAAGCAGACGCGGGCAAAAAGCCAGCAAACCAGCCACTAAACCCAGCGCGGCCACAGAAGTCATCTCATGCATCACCATGGCCAACACAATCAGCGGGGCGGCCGCTAACTGCCAACGCCAAGAAAAGCCCCCACGCGCCGCCCTAGCCAGCGGATAGAAAGCCACCAGCACCAGGTTCAAAGAAAACAGGTAATTCCACACCACAGCCATCGAAAACACTGCGTTGCCGCTTAAATGGAAATGAAACCCAATCAGCATAAACGGGATCGCACTAGCCAAAAGCTGCGCCAACAAATCACGGCGCACCCAGGTACGCCACGGGCTTAGCTGCGCATAGTCACCCTCATCCTTAGGCCCTAGGCGGGTGGCATAAACCCACACCAAAAACGCAAACAGCACATAGCCCAGCGCCATCAGCACCCGGGCTCCGCCCAAACCAAAACCAAACCAAGCCGCACCCAACCCATCAGCTAGGCGCCCATTAAAGGTATTCCAGGTCTTATCCACCATAGTGGTAATACCCGCCCAAGTTTGGCGGCCATGGGACAAATTAGAGGCGTTAGCGAAAAGCCGATCATCGCCGTTAAGCAGCGGCAGGCGCCACAGGCACCCCCAAAACACCGCTAGAAGCAAATAAAACAGGGCGCTGGGCGCGCAAGGGTATAAGCGCGCAGTCGCTAGGGAACGAAAACGCGCTAGGGGAGCAGACACGGTTAAATAACCTCCGTAAACACATTAGAATCCGCCGCCCAAGTATCAGCTAAAAACAGGTCGGCAAAAATACCGTTAAGACTG
>QWCZ01001560.1_pt1 | contig 10046 bp, 6 predicted proteins | sample 1972651 | NCBI WGS metagenome assembly QWCZ01 (sample SAMN09866695, study PRJNA288562) | Human oral metagenome isolate pre1_saliva, whole genome shotgun sequencing... | isolation source: mouth | host: Homo sapiens | place: USA: California
TGTCCACAATATCCCAAAAATCATATCGCCAGCCTATCAAAACCTTCTAGTTTTGACAGCCAACGATAAGATAACTTGGTGGCTCCGCCCCCAAACCCCTAGTTAAAAATTTTTAGGAATGATATAAGGATAACAGGGAAGATTTGGAAAAGATATCACCGCGTTGAATAGAAAGTAAAAAAAAGAGAGCTGAATGCTCTCAATAAAACGGCTCTATACAAATTTGATTTTTTCTGGAGAACCAAGAGATGTAAATAGTATACTCTCTGTAAAGACATAGTTATGTTTAAAAATATAATCAATTAACATTCTAGTCGATTCTGGATAGTTTTTAAAATATTCTTTATAAGCTTCATCTCTATATATGACACTTTTCTCCATGACAGAACTATATGAGTTGTTAGCATTACAGCTTGATTCTATACAATATTTCATAACATATTGTGACAAACTTTCTGAGTCTACTCTAGTTTTATCTCCCTTTTTATCTAAATATTCAATAATTGTATTAATTGGTTCAATGATATAATGAGTTCGTCGAGCTTGTAAAATAATATCAGACCAGTTCTTTATATACTCTGGCGCTTGATTGCTTAAAAAATTTTTTAAATGTCTAAAAATAGACTCTATTAAACTAAATGTATAGAAACCATCAACTGGGAAATATGTTGCCAATACTGATTGACTTCCTAACCCGAGAAACATATTTCCAATATTTAAATAGTGAGCATCCAATACCTGAGTCTGACATGCTCCCAATATTGTGACAGCAGGTACAACTTTTATATTATTTTCTAACTCAATCATATCAATTTCATCATCGCCAATATGAAGTTTACCAATCTGATCTGTTTGATTTCTACTCACTTCAGGCATACTACCATGTCCATAGTAAATAAAAAAAGTTGAAGGGTTTTCATTCATCGTACGAATAAAATCAGTTTTATTTTTAACTTCATAGTAATTAACACAATGCTTAGGAAAATACTCTTTTAGTAGCTCTCCCAATTTTTTTCCATTTTTATATAATGTGTCATTAGGGTTAAGTGCATTAATAATTAAAAATGATACAGTAGCTTTTGGAATTTTTGTTAGTAAATTATGCTTTGCTGAGTTTACTAGCGTATTACCAGGAATAATTGGCAATCTGCTGATTGATTTTATTAAGCCCAGAGGAGTATCTTTATATTTAACCCATTCAATTGGTGCATCTGTAATGAATTTTATATGCTTCCCATATTTGACAAGTATATCAATAAACTCATCATCTAATGATAACTTTAACTTCTCAGATATTTTATGGAGATTATTATTAAATTTTTCAATTTCTGATAAATTGGCATTCTTCATTGTATTTTTAAACATATGGGAATACCAAACTGTTATGTCTTGCGAAGGTAAGTTAGGTAAACGCACATACGGAGATTTTGTATCTAGTGTAAAATTAAGGGATAAAGAATCTAAAATTGAGTTTTCTGAGGCTCTATCAGAAATGATTCTCAGCATCGTTTCGAAATCTTTGCCGCCCCCTATTCCATAATATCCTGAAAAATCATATATCTGCCTAAGAACAGGTTTAGATAGTCGTAACTGAAACTCTCTATTTAGTAAATCAACACTTGTTTTATTTACCATCGGCAACACAAATACCATATCTGTACGATAAACTATTTCGTCAAATTTTTCAAAAAAATAATCCGATAGATTCAAAAAATATTTTTCAAGAATATCCAAGTCTAAATCTGCAGTATCTATTGAATCATCCCATTTCCTTATAATTTCAATCAAAGAATCAATTCCTTTTTCATGTTTTGCAAGATGTATGATATACTTTTCTGCAATTAGGAGCTTTAAATAATATTTCAAATCACTTATCGCTTGTTCCTCTGCCACTAGTTTTCCTTCTGTTGTTGGGTTATCAAATGGTTTTGGTTCCTGCCTATTTTCAAATATAGATAGGTACAAACCTCTATTACGATTGATTGCAATCTCTAAAGGTCGCAAAAAGTGCTTATGAGGTATGCTAATCGGCTCAATTTTTGTTTTATCAGAGATTGTAACTTTATTATCTAATATCTGACTAGCATTAATGCTATTTTTTTCAACAATCAATTGTAGTTTGCTGAAAGAAATATCTACTCCATCTGTTAAAAAAATCACAGGTAGTGTTGTTTCTTGTATTTGTTCAATAATAGGATGATCTTTTAATTCTTCAGGAATGAAAACACAGCCTAAAGGAGTTTGTTTAATTAAATCTATAATACCCTCTGTATTCTTAATTAACAGCTCTATGTTTATGTATTCCGTAATATAATTTGGTTCTTCAACAAATGAGGATAGAGGCCAAGGAAGAACTAACTCTTCAAAACTTTTAGGTATATGAGCAACTAAATACCTTGATTGAGTATGAGTCACAATGTTCCTATTAAAACGATAGGAGAATGTGTCTCTCTCAATAAAATTTGGATTATCATGATTATTTGTAGTTAAAAAATAACTTACAAATGGTATGTTTAAAAACTGTTCTGTCATAATATTTCCTTTACTTTATCTTCTTATAATCAATGATATCTTTTTGATTTACAAAATATAGGTTTCCCCTCGTACGTGTACACGCAACATAAAATTTACTTTTGGTTTGTGAAGAAAGTTCATTCAAGCGATCAGCTGCGAATAATTTATATGTTGTTTGATTTAATACTACACAAACATTGTCATATTCAGAGCCTTTACTATCCCCCCAATTCTGACTCTTGCAATCATAATCATAAGATTTTTGATAAAAAAGTTTCATAACGTTATCATTTGTCATTATTGATTCTATTTTATCCTTTGAGTCTATGAGAATAATTTCGGCAGGAAGCTTTTCTTCTCGCTGTGATAAAATTTCAATAGCTAAATTATCAACAATAAAGTCACAAACTATTTTTGGACAACGATAACTTTTTGATAAACTTGACAAATCAATTTCATATCCTGAATCAGAAAGAACTTTTATCCAATTCTCAAAACTCGAATGGATCCCTTTTCCTTTATTAGCTCGCCTTGAAGTACTAAAGGTTTTTTGATAAAAATCTCCAAATAAAAATACTTCTGCATTAAGATTACTTAAACTTAAAAGCCAATCAAAATCATCTGACTCAAAATCCTGACACTCATCTACATAAATACAATCAAAAAATTTATCAATTCTATCCAAATATGAATTATCAAATCCAATCTCTTTCCTCTTATAAATTACTGAACCCCTTAATAGAGATTTAGAAAGTTGATTCTGAACAATTCTTCCAGTATTATCTATAGTAGTGTTATCAAATTTCCATTGAGGCTCATAATCAAAATTTATTCCTTTTGGTCGTTTCCCTAAATATGGCACTAAGCAAAAACTATATAGAAACTCAAAAACACCAAAAATAAAAGTAGACTCAGGGATGAAGCTAAATTTGTCAATCAACTTTTCTCTGATTGTATTCTGGTTCGTCTCTGTATACGTAAGTATAAGATTTCTTTTTTGAGGATTAATACTTTCAATTATTTTAGTTGTTTTGCCACTTCCAGCAACGGCATGAATTAATCTTTTATTATCCATTCAATCGCCTCTTTAATGTAATCAGGTATAATAAATTCGTCACTTCTATGATCAGTCTCCATTTTTTCTAGTAATCGCAATGCAAATTCAGCCTTCTCCCTAAGCATATATCCTAATAAATCTTTAGATTTAGTTAAACCAAAAGAATCTAACAAATCCTTGTTATTATTATAAATACATAATTCAAATGTTCGATTAGCATTATCTAAATCAGAGGAAACTTTTATATTTTGGAATTGTTGATAAGAACTATATTTTGACTGTACTTTACTTTCATAATCACCATCGTTATCCGTTATAACTGCTACTTTTTTATCAGTAAAGTTGGTTGCAATTTCTAAATACCTCTCAAAACTTAATCCATCTACAGAAATAATTGATACATTAAATTCTTCAGGCTTTTTGGAGTGGAGTATTTCGAAAAACTTCTCTACTAAAATATACTCAGCATTCCCCTCAACAAGAATTATCTTCTTACCTAGAGAGAAGTTCAATAAATTTTGATTAGTAGATTTTTTGAAAAATCTTACAGTATCTTTTTTCAAACCTTTAAGTTTAGATATCTGACCATTATCTAAAAAAAGAAGATTATCTACACCCAATCTTGAAGCAATCATATTTGAATGAGTCCCAATAAAAACTTGAACACCTGTTTTTGAACTTAGCATTCTAACTAATTTTTGGAGGTTTTGGAAGCTCAAATGATTCTCAGGTTCCTCAATAAGTAGTATTTTAACCGTTTCCTTGAGATGACTGTATGCATTTTCAACACCTAATAATACTTTTTCTCCTTGACCTAAATTTTTTATATCTACACCATTTTTTACAGCTGATACTGAATTTCTAAATGAATTTTCTGATTCGTCAAAATGAAGTTGGAATTCTGAAGCATTCTCCTTCAACAGTTCATCCTTCCTTAAAGTCTTTAAAAAATTAAATGAATTTATCCTGTATTGATGATTAACTTTTGCTCTATTTTCAGCTGATATATTTTCTAAATACACCTCATGGATGCGTTTTTGAATTTCTTGTTGTGTATCAATAAGACTTGTATTTATTATCGAATGTAGAAACTTATACGGTTTATTATACGAGGAGTAGGGTTTCCCTGAAAATGTCAAAAATTCAACTCTATAGAACTCAAATGGAAAGACTGTCCAGTTACTATCATTTAAGACAGAAGTAATTTCAGATATATAATCTTGATCGGGAATTATTTTTAATGAAAGTCCAAAAGCTTTGATTTTTTGAGAGTTATGCTTTCCTTCAATATTGAAGTTAGAGGAAATTTCAGTACATAATTCATCAAAATAAATTTCGACAAAGGCCTCAGGAAGCTGATTGATATCCTTTGTTCCCATAAAATCTAAAATCGCTTCTTGATTAATGATACTAGCCAAACTACTTCTCTCAATCTGACTATGACTTCCACTCAGCACTAATCCAACAGCATACAATAACGTCGACTTTCCTGCACCATTCTCTCCAACGAAAATGTTAACTTCTGAGTTACAAATAAAATCAACTCTTTTATAACGTTTAAAATTTTGTAAAATTATCCTAGAAATCATACATATCTCCTAACATTGATTAGCATAACATGCTCAATAAAATTATATCACACTAGTGATAAATTGTACTTAATCACTACCTTTAATAACCAATAACTCCTTAAATATATCTCTTCCTTACATCTTGAAAAATTTTTGACATAATTGTTGCATAATAAAGTAACTGGAGTTTTATCTTATGTTTTCTAGTATTCGTCTTAAAGAACGTAGAATACCCAAACTGAACTCTCCAACCTATTAAAAATCAATAGAGCTTCATACAACAACCTATTTTGAATCAGGATATAAGATTATGCTCCCTATCTTCAGCTCTCTTCAAAAAATTAAGATAAGGTTGATGAGTACGCAGGGAATTACTTCAAACACAACAATCACATGATAAGGTTGTGACACGTTTTCCTGTAGAAGTGTTCTATGATGTTTCTCTTTCTACTGGTCTTGGAGAATCTCTCTTTGATGAATAGTGGGTGCTGCGCTCGAAAACTATCACCCTCAATAATGATTATATTGCCCTGAAACTCTTTGAGCTTGATGCAATGGATAGTTTTCTTTATAGTTCGCTAAGAAAGAAAACTACTGGATTTTGTCTCATTTTCTTGCCTTTCGTCAGTGTGTGAATATTGCAAGCTAAGGCACGGGCAAACTCCTCCTCATTATATCATAAAAACTCATTAAGCTACTATTCGATTTTCTGGTGTTTTCTAGTATGATCTAAATACCATCCAAGTAGTCTCTGTAACGCTCCAGCTCTTCTAAAGTAGTCAACAGATAAATGTTGGTATTTACCATATCAGATAAGGCACCACTCATTACAATTCAGTGATTGCTCTCATTATTAAAGACGAGGTTCTGGCTATCTTGATAACAATAGTGATGAGTTAGGAGATTTGTTCAACGTTTCTTAACAATCTCTTTTTTTAAAGTCAGTTTATAATCTTCCCACTGGATTTAATATTTTTTCTTTCCCAACAATATTCACATACGATACATTGATTTTTTGGCAAATTTTGTCTATTAATTCTGTTGAAATTAAACTTGTTCCCTTTTCATAACTGCTAAGGCTATTTGTTGAAATGCCTACAATTCGTGCAAATTCTGGACGTGTCAGGTCATGTTCCTTTCGTGTGGATTTTATATTGTTTCCAATCATGGTATGCTTCTTTTACTCGATAATACTATTATAACATTTAGAAATTAAAAAACAGATTCTAAATCAATAGAACGTATAATTCTAAAATTAGAATTTTTCATGATAATTCTATAAAATGTTGCTTTTCTAATAAACTTGTACTTATTTCCTTCAAACTACACAAATATCTCCTTGTTGTAAGTGTGTAATTGAATCAAAAGTATTAGATATAATTTCAAAACAGAGTTTTAAGCTATAGTTGGCGAATACTATAGTTTGCTATTTAATTCTAACTAAAAAATCATTATATAAATCAAACTGTTAAAGATGAATTTATGGTATACTAGTGATAATAAATAGTTATCGGTAGGAGAAATTATGAGATTAGTAGTCATTTTAAATGTCAATCCAGATTCATCCATTCAAACAAAAATTATCGAAAACAGAGAATACACTCGCAATGAATTGAGAGATATTCTCTATAAAAGTTTTTCTAAATTTATTGATGAAATCATATTTTACGATAATTTTGAGAGATTCAAAAAAAGTGTTTTTAATCACCTAGACGATTTTGTGTTAAATTTTGATTTTGGCTATAACAGTCGAATTAGAAACATGAGTGTCCCAGCATTTTGTGAAAATTATAAAATTAAATATTTCAACCCAGACCCATATGTACAAGTTTTATGTCAAGATAAATTTATGACAGAGAAATTTGCAGAAAATTTTGGTATAAAAGTCCCAAAAAGTTTGTTAGTATTTGCTCATTCATACACTAAAGAAATTTTAGCGAACTTTGAATATCCAATTATTATTAAACCGAACTATGAATCAGAATCAATAGGAATTACACAAAACTCTATTGTTGAAAATATGGAACAGGCAGATATGGCACTCAAGCAATTAATGAAGGACTTTGATGGTATTCTAGTAGAGGAATACATTGAAGGAAGAGAAGTAGCTATTACTATTTTGGAAAATAAAGGAAAGTTATTTTTTGAAGAAGTTGAACTTATTTTTCCAGAATATAGTGAATTCAAGTATCAGGCTTATACCTCAGAAATTAAACAAAAAATCGGTGTAGAAATCGAAAAAAGTTGCTATTTAAGCGACAAAGATATTATCAACTTAAAGCAACTTTATAAGAACTTGTCTCCAAATAAATTGATACGAGTAGATGGTCGAATAAAAAATGCAGAATTTTATCTAATAGAGATCAATGCTAATCCTGGGTTATATCCAAAATCTGTTGTGCCTAAAACATTCAACATAAATGGCTATACGTACGATGAAATGATACAAACACTCTTTACTCATCATTTAAATTAAGGGGGAGTTTCCACGAAGTTTCATACATTAACTTCATTTTATAATCTGAGAAGTTTTTGATTTGATTATCAGCTAGTTTATTACAGTACATTTCGACCTTTTCAGAATTGTACATTCTATAATAATAATGGCAGAGGTTATAATAAATTTTATCAATAAATCTTTTAAAACCTGTCTCGTTTAACAAATCTTCTAATTCATACACAAGCATTTGACAATTAATATCTGCTATTTGGTCGCTTAGAATATAGTAAACTAGTAAATTATTATAAATTGCGAGTAAATCATATTGATCATATGCAGTTAGCTTAGCATTATTGAGCAGTTCTGGGATAGAGTTATCAATATCATTATTATGGAATTTAATGGTGGCTTCGTTATGAAGAATCATATGATTGTAAATAAGGCTGTCTCCAAAAAAATCTCTGGCTTTATTTAATTGCTCCTCTGCATCATTAATTTTATCATTGACCGCATACAAGTAAGACAAGTAAATAGCATTTAGACCAGAGAATTCTGCATTTTCTAGACTATAAATTCTACCTGAAATTTCCTCAACTTTCCTTAGTCGTTCAGAAAAGCTAAGCTCAAATACATTTGAAATTCTAATTAAATACGGGTAGTACGGATTATCTACTTGTAATTTAATATTTTCAAAGATTGTTTTAGCCTCATCTCTACGTTCTAATTGTATTAAGTTCATTAGTTTAATCAATGATAGTTTGAAAAATTGTGAGCTTTGTTCACTAAGATTCATAATATTTTCCTGAATGTATTTAATGGATTCAGGAAAATATTCACAACGATTTAAAATTAAGGACTTGGCAAATACTATGTCTGCCGTAACTTCTGTTGAAAGATTGATAAACTCTAGTGCCTCATAGTATAAATTTGCATCATAGGCTATTTTAGCTAGCGACAGTGCGAAGGAACTATCTTTCTCGATAAATCTCTGCCTATTTAAATAAAAAATTTCGAAATACTCTTTACGACCTTGTTGTGAATCAAAGTTTAATAAACGTTCCTGTATCTTAGGTAATATTAATTTAATTTGTAAGAAAAATTTTGAACAAATATAGTAATCAACAAGAGTATCTAAATAAACAAATTCATTTGTTTGAGATAGCTTTAAGTTAAGAAATCTGATGAGAATTGAGCCAACAAATGTTTTCTCTTTTTTGAAATAGGTTTCTTGTCTAATTACTTCTGATACAGAGTTTGATAGAAAAACGAAGTTTTCAACTTGGTCTAATAGCCCTTTTTCAAGAAGAAAATCGATATCTTCTTGGGAAAAAGTTTTATCAGTCTCTAACATGATTTCTCTTAAATCCGTAAGTGATAATTTTCTCTTTGTGTAGAATACAAAAAGTAAGAATACTAATTGAGTTTGAGAAATATTTTCAATAATCTGGTAAATGCTCTGTAATTTGGAAGCCTTATCTTCCTTCAAACGCTCAGAAAAATCTTTTAGTATTAAAGAGATTTCCGATAAATCTCCTTTTCTTATAGAATCCTGTAAAGTTGTAAAATTAATTTGTTCAGCTTGTAATGCTAACTGATTTGACAAAATATTTATGTATAGTTTAATGTGCTCATCGGAGAGTTTTTCTAATTGATATGTCCTCAATATTATGTTGCGACTATTTTTAAAACTATTTTCAACTTTTTTATCTGCACACTCAAAAATGAATAGACTTCCTTCAGATTTTTCACTCAATTTATTCAATAAATCGAGTGATTCTTGATCAATTACTGAGGCGTTTGGAAAATTGAAATATAAATTTTCATGATCTAGTACATATTTTGCGTATTCAAATAGATTCTCAGTTTGAGCTTTTAAAATAAAAGTTTCGTATTCTCTAGGATCAGGTATTAAAGAAGGCAAATTTACTTCAGAGATTATAGATTCTAAGCCATTTTCTTTAGATACCATTCCAATAAAAGCTTGACCAAAAAAAGAAGACATTTTTAATAGTAGTTGCAGGGCCTTTGAACTATTAATTTTTTTAGTATAGAATGCTTTAAAATCAAGATACCCATAGAACTGGCTTACTTTATCTAACTCAATTACAAAACGTCTAAATGTAGAAGAGTTTTCAGTGTCATCTAAATGAAGAATCTCAATAGGAGTTTGTGAAAAATGTTTTATAGTTTCTTTTATAAACTCCGACTTCCCTATACCTGAATTCGCTCTAATAATATAAACTTGACTTTTACCTGTTTTTAAATGTTGTTTATATTCATTTTGTATTTTTTCTAGTTCATCTCTACGATTTATAAATTCCATATTTTTATTTTCCTACCGATAACTATTTATTATCACTATACAAAGCACTCAAATAGGTTTATAATAGCATGATTATTGATAAAGGAGATTTTTATGGATTATAAACTTATTTCTACTTACTTAGATTATTGCAAAACTCAT
>QWCZ01001563.1_pt1 | contig 10034 bp, 14 predicted proteins | sample 1972651 | NCBI WGS metagenome assembly QWCZ01 (sample SAMN09866695, study PRJNA288562) | Human oral metagenome isolate pre1_saliva, whole genome shotgun sequencing... | isolation source: mouth | host: Homo sapiens | place: USA: California
GTTTCAACACACAGCCGCCTAAAGGCGGCTGGCAGGCAATGCCGCTGCGGGCGAAGTTGAAAAACCGTTTCAACACACAGCCGCCTAAAGGCGGCTGGGGTCATGAATCCGCCCATGACGCCTGTTATCCCGTGTTTCAACACACAGCCGCCTAAAGGCGGCTGGCTTCAGCACGGCTGCTTGTACCCAAACTGTTAATACGGTTTCAACACACAGCCGCCCGAAGGCGGCTGGGGGCGAGGACGGCTATTGGCTTGCCGAGAGCGATGTTTCAACACACAGCCGCCCGAAGGCGGCTGGTTAAAAATCCGGCGACAGGCAATGTGTCGCACTCGTTTCAACACACAGCCGCCCGAAGGCGGCTGGGATTATTTAGTGAACCGGATGTGGTTGCATGAGATGTTTCAACACACAGCCGCCCGAAGGCGGCTGGTCCATCTTGGCGCAGGCGCAGCGTGCCATCGGCGTGTTTCAACACACAGCCGCCCGAAGGCGGCTGGTATCGGTGCGGATGATTTGACGGCTGCGATGGGCAGTTTCAACACACAGCCGCCCGAAGGCGGCTGGCTAAAGTTTATATCGCAAACACTCCGTTGATTTTGGTTTCAACACACAGCCGCCCGAAGGCGGCTGGAAAAGCCATATTTATTTAGCTTGCCAATACCTTGTTTCAACACACAGCCGCCCGAAGGCGGCTGGGTTCCAAGCTGATCTGGACGTACAAAAACACTTGTTTCAACACACAGCCGCCCGAAGGCGGCTGGATCGCATTGTCTCGCCTCAACCAACAAGCACAAGTTTCAACACACAGCCGCCCGAAGGCGGCTGGATGACTGTATAAAATGACAAAACATGACGACCTTGTTTCAACACACAGCCGCCCGAAGGCGGCTGGCCAAAACCAAAATCAGGAACGGCGGGATTTCTGTGTTTCAACACACAGCCGCCCGAAGGCGGCTGGATAGTCACGTTCGCATTTCCCTGTTCATCATCGAGTTTCAACACACAGCCGCCCGAAGGCGGCTGGGTTCCATAAATTTTTTATAAAATCTCGCATAAGAAGTTTCAACACACAGCCGCCCGAAGGCGGCTGGATTCGTCGGCGGCGCGTGAGTTTAAAAACGGACTGTTTCAACACACAGCCGCCCGAAGGCGGCTGGCCATGAAGGAACAGGCAGACGAAGCGTTGATTAAAATGTTTCAACACACAGCCGCCCGAAGGCGGCTGGCGCGAAATTTCGACGCGTCCGGTTGCTTTTTCATGTTTCAACACACAGCCGCCCGAAGGCGGCTGGCAGCGACGCTTCACGGGCGGCGCGGGCGGATTTGAGTTTCAACACACAGCCGCCCGAAGGCGGCTGGCGCGAAATTTCGACGCGTCCGGTTGCTTTTTCATGTTTCAACACACAGCCGCCCGAAGGCGGCTGGTCTACCACGAAGCCATAGCCGCACACTTAAGACAGTTTCAACACACAGCCGCCCGAAGGCGGCTGGCTGGATTGGTTGAGAGCATAATGTAAGCAGGCAGTTTCAACACACAGCCGCCCGAAGGCGGCTGGGAAACGAGCGTTACACCAAGCCCGAGAAGAAGCTGTTTCAACACACAGCCGCCCGAAGGCGGCTGGCGTGGGATTTCGGTGTTTTATCCGGCGGATGTGGAGTTTCAACACACAGCCGCCCGAAGGCGGCTGGAAAGAATACCGTCCGAACTTTGTATAACCGATAGTTTCAACACACAGCCGCCCGAAGGCGGCTGGGCGGCTAAGGTGTAATTTTGGGCAAGGTCGTCTGTTTCAACACACAGCCGCCCGAAGGCGGCTGGGATCGCCATAGTCGTCACGGCTATCGAGCTATCAGGTTTCAACACACAGCCGCCCGAAGGCGGCTGGGAAATATGGATGCGACATCGTAAACACAGACGGCGTTTCAACACACAGCCGCCCGAAGGCGGCTGGAAATCAATCTGATTACCCTCGCTATCGAAGCAAAGTTTCAACACACAGCCGCCCGAAGGCGGCTGGACAAGGAGTGGTGCCGGCAAAACGGCGAGCGGGGTTTCAACACACAGCCGCCCGAAGGCGGCTGGGCGGTTACGTCAACCATCCCAAAGACCCCGGCGGCGTTTCAACACACAGCCGCCCGAAGGCGGCTGGTACACGCTTCGATTTCCGTGACGAGGTGAGCCCGCGTTTCAACACACAGCCGCCCGAAGGCGGCTGGTCAAATTACTGACTAGTTTTGTTGAGCGGTTGTATGTTTCAACACACAGCCGCCCGAAGGCGGCTGGATTGGAGAATCGACGATTGGCGTAACTTACGATAGTTTCAACACACAGCCGCCCGAAGGCGGCTGGTTATTGTAAGGCATAAACGTAGTTTCCGCAGTCGTTTCAACACACAGCCGCCCGAAGGCGGCTGGATAAGATTAAACCTGCAACAAGTAAAGGAAATTTGTTTCAACACACAGCCGCCCGAAGGCGGCTGGTTCTTTGTTCACTCACTTCACTGTCCCAGAAATGTTTCAACACACAGCCGCCCGAAGGCGGCTGGTTCTTTGTTCACTCACTTCACTGTCCCAGAAATGTTTCAACACACAGCCGCCCGAAGGCGGCTGGGCTCAACTCTCGTTTCAGATGGCATTCTTATAGAGTTTCAACACACAGCCGCCCGAAGGCGGCTGGCTTTGGCGATTTTTGCGGTATCCATCATCCGTGTGTTTCAACACACAGCCGCCCGAAGGCGGCTGGTCAACTTCCTGCGATTGCCTGATTCCAACGACGTGTTTCAACACACAGCCGCCCGAAGGCGGCTGGCTGCGTCAGCTTTGGCAAGTCCTCCGTGAAAACATGGTTTCAACACACAGCCGCCCGAAGGCGGCTGGCAACCTAATCTACAAATTCATATTATCCACGAGAGTTTCAACACACAGCCGCCCGAAGGCGGCTGGATACTTTCCAAGCTCTTCGCCAACGGCTGCCCATGTTTCAACACACAGCCGCCCGAAGGCGGCTGGCCCAACAGGCAGCAACTTCCCAAGCCCAAGCAGAGTTTCAACACACAGCCGCCCGAAGGCGGCTGGCGCCGATACCAAATTGCCTATGACGCATTACAAGTTTCAACACACAGCCGCCCGAAGGCGGCTGGGTTTACTGGATTTTGGGGCAAATTCTCGGGCGAAGTTTCAACACACAGCCGCCCGAAGGCGGCTGGAGAACCGTTGCACCTGTTACACCGACCAAGGCACGTTTCAACACACAGCCGCCCGAAGGCGGCTGGCTACCACCTGATAAAGACAGGTAGCGATTTCGAAGTTTCAACACACAGCCGCCCGAAGGCGGCTGGTTGAGCGAGGACGATTAGCGGTACGCCAAACAATGGTTTCAACACACAGCCGCCCGAAGGCGGCTGGGTCAAGACCAAGACGAGCGACGAATTTTTTTTTGTTTCAACACACAGCCGCCCGAAGGCGGCTGGCCAAAGTCTGATAGACGTACCGATTGTCCTCTATGTTTCAACACACAGCCGCCCGAAGGCGGCTGGAGACGACCTTTCTTTATTGTGGGTTTATTGACTGTTTCAACACACAGCCGCCCGAAGGCGGCTGGTTAATAACTCAAAGAACAGGGGTTAATCTTCCTGTTTCAACACACAGCCGCCCGAAGGCGGCTGGTGAGCGGGTAAAAAAGCAGCAAGACGTATCGGCTGTTTCAACACACAGCCGCCCGAAGGCGGCTGGGACCTCATTTACCGCTATTGACAAGCCTTCGTAGGTTTCAACACACAGCCGCCCGAAGGCGGCTGGGTAGAGGCTGCACTGCTGAAAAGCTGTTTTGTAGGCTGTTTCAACACACAGCCGCCCGAAGGCGGCTGGGACAGCGACATCAAACGCCGTCTGACTGCATTGGTTTCAACACACAGCCGCCCGAAGGCGGCTGGTTATACCAAGCTCGGTACGTTCACGTCTTTCGGTGTTTCAACACACAGCCGCCCGAAGGCGGCTGGTACAGGGACAGTTGAGGCGGAGCGGAGGCCTGTTGTTTCAACACACAGCCGCCCGAAGGCGGCTGGATGTGCGAAATCCCGACGGCTACCGCCCGTAGCTGGTTTCAACACACAGCCGCCCGAAGGCGGCTGGCTTCACGCCTGACAATACTTTTAGCGAGTATGGTGTTTCAACACACAGCCGCCCGAAGGCGGCTGGCGTCTATCAGGCGGGGATGTTGGGTTATCAGAATGTTTCAACACACAGCCGCCCGAAGGCGGCTGGCGCTTTTCGGTTGCGGGCAAACGCCTTCGGTTTGGTTTCAACACACAGCCGCCCGAAGGCGGCTGGCCAACAGGCAGCAACTGCCCAAGCCCAAGCAGAGTTTCAACACACAGCCGCCCGAAGGCGGCTGGCTAAGCAGATTCAGGGCGGCGAGATGGCTAAAGGGTTTCAACACACAGCCGCCCGAAGGCGGCTGGTCATGCAGGCCGCGTTGGAGCAGCCAGTCTCGCCGTTTCAACACACAGCCGCCCGAAGGCGGCTGGACGACTTCGAAGAAGCGATTAACGCAGGCTTGGAAGTTTCAACACACAGCCGCCCGAAGGCGGCTGGTTTAACAAGAAACCCAGTCGCGCCGACATTGAGGTTTCAACACACAGCCGCCCGAAGGCGGCTGGGACAATTTTGGTGTCGTTGTAGCGGACGTAATCGGTTTCAACACACAGCCGCCCGAAGGCGGCTGGGTTTTTCCTTTTCTAACTCTACTTGGCGGGCAACGTTTCAACACACAGCCGCCCGAAGGCGGCTGGGTGGTATATCGCCTCATGCTCTCCCAATCTCCATGTTTCAACACACAGCCGCCCGAAGGCGGCTGGCTGTCGCGTCTGTATTGAGATACTTCAGACGCTGTTTCAACACACAGCCGCCCGAAGGCGGCTGGTTGTTGACTTAACGTGTTAACGCGTTAACATATTGGTTTCAACACACAGCCGCCCGAAGGCGGCTGGCTTTTTCCGTGCATACAACGGAAAATTTACCCTTTGTTTCAACACACAGCCGCCCGAAGGCGGCTGGTTGTCCTTTATATCTATTTCGCCGTCGTCGTTTATGTTTCAACACACAGCCGCCCGAAGGCGGCTGGGTCGGCAAAGGTCGTTTTTATGACGAAAGATGGGTTTCAACACACAGCCGCCCGAAGGCGGCTGGCTGCTTTCATTGATACCTTGAGTTTCACATTCAAAGTTTCAACACACAGCCGCCCGAAGGCGGCTGGAATAATCAGTAGGACCATCTTTAGGAGATGATGTTTCAACACACAGCCGCCCGAAGGCGGCTGGGAAGTTGACACAGGCAAGGTTATATCTTGGCAAGGTTTCAACACACAGCCGCCCGAAGGCGGCTGGATACCAGTATCAACGTCAGTTCCGAAATGTCCTTGTTTCAACACACAGCCGCCCGAAGGCGGCTGGAAACGATTCAGGTAAGACGAAAGGATATTAAGGTAAGTTTCAACACACAGCCGCCCGAAGGCGGCTGGGCATTACTCAATCGCCAGGTCAGGAATCGAACCATGTTTCAACACACAGCCGCCCGAAGGCGGCTGGGCAACGGCTGGGGCAGTTTCCGCGCCGAATGGCTGTTTCAACACACAGCCGCCCGAAGGCGGCTGGCACGTTGCCGATGGACTTGCCGAGATTGGCGAAGTTTCAACACACAGCCGCCCGAAGGCGGCTGGTCGCACCGACACGCAGCGAAATCATACCGACACCGTTTCAACACACAGCCGCCCGAAGGCGGCTGGCGACTGTGTAACACGGGGGTCAGGTACCCAAAGAGTTTCAACACACAGCCGCCCGAAGGCGGCTGGCGCCGCTTTCACGCTCAATCTACCTTGCCACACAGTTTCAACACACAGCCGCCCGAAGGCGGCTGGATATTAAGTCTTGGTCTAACATTAGAACCTGAACGTTTCAACACACAGCCGCCCGAAGGCGGCTGGTGAATAACCAACAGACCAACCATGCCGAACTGATGTTTCAACACACAGCCGCCCGAAGGCGGCTGGACAAGCTGGGCGGCTCGCGGCGTGTTGGCGTTGATGTTTCAACACACAGCCGCCCGAAGGCGGCTGGTTACCTTAAAGACCGTGAAACAGTTCGATACTTAGTTTCAACACACAGCCGCCCGAAGGCGGCTGGTACCGCACTTCGCAAAACCGCGCAGTTCGGTTTCTGTTTCAACACACAGCCGCCCGAAGGCGGCTGGTTTATAACCGAGAAACCATCATCAATATGTAGCGTTTCAACACACAGCCGCCCGAAGGCGGCTGGTTCAACAGATTCAAAACCATATTGGCGGTTTTCCTGTTTCAACACACAGCCGCCCGAAGGCGGCTGGGTGAGCCTGTATCAAACGGACAGTATCCAAAAGTCGTTTCAACACACAGCCGCCCGAAGGCGGCTGGCTCCCAAGGTAACGCACTGGGCAGCTCTACCACTGTTTCAACACACAGCCGCCCGAAGGCGGCTGGCCCGAAGAACCAAAGAAACCACATTTGAGCGAACTGTTTCAACACACAGCCGCCCGAAGGCGGCTGGCCGATAATAGGCTGCAAACGTTAAAACACTTTGAGGTTTCAACACACAGCCGCCCGAAGGCGGCTGGGCACGCCTTTTGTAAATTGTTTTCGGAAAGGAAAGTTTCAACACACAGCCGCCCGAAGGCGGCTGGAAATCGATCTGCCTTATACCTTTTGTGAGCATAAGTTTCAACACACAGCCGCCCGAAGGCGGCTGGTTGGATACGCTGCCTCCGGTTTGGCCGGATTTTTAGTTTCAACACACAGCCGCCCGAAGGCGGCTGGATCAAAAGCTACAATTCCGAAGCCTATCCCGATGTTTCAACACACAGCCGCCCGAAGGCGGCTGGCACCATCGATCATACACATTGGCTGCTGAGTAAGTTTCAACACACAGCCGCCCGAAGGCGGCTGGCAAATTAAAACCAAACCCGAACAACATACTTAAAGGTTTCAACACACAGCCGCCCGAAGGCGGCTGGATCTCGCTGGCTGAAGCGCGTGAGAAGCGCAAAGTTTCAACACACAGCCGCCCGAAGGCGGCTGGGCATTATGAAAATGAGGATGGGTATGACTTGGTCGTTTCAACACACAGCCGCCCGAAGGCGGCTGGTCGGTTTGCGCCGTGAAGTCGATTTCAGGGACGTTTCAACACACAGCCGCCCGAAGGCGGCTGGAAACGCAAGGAAGCGCGGTTACTTGTCCAGCAGGGTTTCAACACACAGCCGCCCGAAGGCGGCTGGCAAACGCAGGCATTGACGGCATTGCAAAAGATTGGTTTCAACACACAGCCGCCCGAAGGCGGCTGGGAAATAGGTCATCAAATATCGCAGCATCAGAATAAGTTTCAACACACAGCCGCCCGAAGGCGGCTGGTTATCATAGACATGAATCTTTTCGGGCAGAGTCGTTTCAACACACAGCCGCCCGAAGGCGGCTGGGGATAACATTGCATTATTAACCCCCTGTTTGGCCGTTTCAACACACAGCCGCCCGAAGGCGGCTGGCGAGCAGGAAATGGCGGAGCGGTCGAACCATGAAAAGTTTCAACACACAGCCGCCCGAAGGCGGCTGGTTCTTCATTACTCTTTTCTCTCGTGGATAATATGTTTCAACACACAGCCGCCCGAAGGCGGCTGGCTTCTGATTCCGTTATTTCGGCTTCTTCGCCTGTCGTTTCAACACACAGCCGCCCGAAGGCGGCTGGTTCCTGTCGGTAGCTTTAGCTGGAGACTGGAAAAAGTTTCAACACACAGCCGCCCGAAGGCGGCTGGACAATGATAGACATCTATGTTAGGAATTTAGTTGGTTTCAACACACAGCCGCCCGAAGGCGGCTGGCTTTTTCCAATAGGTCTTTTTCTGTTTCGGTATTGTTTCAACACACAGCCGCCCGAAGGCGGCTGGGTCCTTTGGTGGCGCAAATTGGTTCTGATTGGCTGTTTCAACACACAGCCGCCCGAAGGCGGCTGCAGGCGAAGAAGCAGAAATAACGAGATCAGATGCAGTTTCAACACACAGCCGCCCGAAGGCGGCTGGGTGGTTATGGGTTATTTGGTAAACGGTCAGTGTTATGTTTCAACACACAGCCGCCCGAAGGCGGCTGGCGTCGGAAAGTCTGACGGCGGAAAGTTTGACGGCGGTTTCAACACACAGCCGCCCGAAGGCGGCTGGGCCGCGCGGAATGTTATCCAGCGGCGCAAGATGACTGTTTCAACACACAGCCGCCCGAAGGCGGCTGGGCACCGTGCGGAAAGGTAAATACTGAAAACAACAGTTTCAACACACAGCCGCCCGAAGGCGGCTGGCGAAACGCGCGAAGCGGTGGAAAAGGCAAATGCGGTTTCAACACACAGCCGCCCGAAGGCGGCTGGATAGAATTGCGCTACCTGTATCAAATCTGCCCTGTTTCAACACACAGCCGCCCGAAGGCGGCTGGGAAATTTTTATTTAAACAGGAAATTGCATAATAGTTTCAACACACAGCCGCCCGAAGGCGGCTGGTTCGATAAGATGACCATATACCCAAAGAAAACGCGTTTCAACACACAGCCGCCCGAAGGCGGCTGGTTTCAGACGACCTTCTTGCCGTGGGTTATTGACTGTTTCAACACACAGCCGCCCGAAGGCGGCTGGCTTTGGCCACATCACAACGCGTTATGCGGGGGCTGTTTCAACACACAGCCGCCCGAAGGCGGCTGGCTTTATAAATTTATAAAATCATAAAAAACGAAGCAGTTTCAACACACAGCCGCCCGAAGGCGGCTGGGATACACCCCACATCTTTCTTAGTCACACCGTATGTTTCAACACACAGCCGCCCGAAGGCGGCTGGGACGTCATTATATGCAGTTTATTCATGATGAATATGTTTCAACACACAGCCGCCCGAAGGCGGCTGGAGAGCTTCTTATAAAATCACAAAGACCAATAAAAGTTTCAACACACAGCCGCCCGAAGGCGGCTGGCGGATTCATGACCCGAACCGCAGCCCGCGACTTCCGTTTCAACACACAGCCGCCCGAAGGCGGCTGGACAAGACTACACAGGCGGAATGTGGGACTTTGTAGTTTCAACACACAGCCGCCCGAAGGCGGCTGGGAATCAGAAAACTGTAACAGGTGCATACTGGTTTGTTTCAACACACAGCCGCCCGAAGGCGGCTGGTCAAGAATTATGACCTATTACAACAGTATGTTGAAGTTTCAACACACAGCCGCCCGAAGGCGGCTGGTACAGCGCATAAAGCTGAATATCAGGAAATTTCAGGTTTCAACACACAGCCGCCCGAAGGCGGCTGGCTGATTCTCCGGCCATATTCACACAATGAAACAATGTTTCAACACACAGCCGCCCGAAGGCGGCTGGAAAATATGTTCGGATTGATTAAAAGCACAACACGGTTTCAACACACAGCCGCCCGAAGGCGGCTGGTGCCGTTTATGTCAATGCCGAACCCGATCTTCGCGTTTCAACACACAGCCGCCCGAAGGCGGCTGGATGAGAAAGTATTTGAGCTGCGTGGATATTTTGGTTTCAACACACAGCCGCCCGAAGGCGGCTGGGTCGGCAGGCTTTGGCTATTTCAGAGACAGTCTGTTTCAACACACAGCCGCCCGAAGGCGGCTGGCTGTATCCTTTACAGCCTGTTTAAATTTCGGGGAAGTTTCAACACACAGCCGCCCGAAGGCGGCTGGAGCCTCTCTCAAAAGCCTTGCTCCGTCAGGTTTCGCAGCCCCGATTTCGCTAAGCTCCCAAGAAAAGCGCGAACGCGAGTATAACACAGCCTTTTCTGTTACACCCGCATTCGCAATATCCTGATTGTTAAAGAATAATCCTAATTCGCTAATCCTACCGCATTTTCATGGGAACCGCAGGTTAGCGATTCACACAATCAACGTATCCTTAAACACATCCACCGCCGGTTTCGCGCCGTGGTGTTCTACTTTGCGCCGCCATTTGCTGCCCAGATG
>QWCZ01001565.1_pt1 | contig 10028 bp, 7 predicted proteins | sample 1972651 | NCBI WGS metagenome assembly QWCZ01 (sample SAMN09866695, study PRJNA288562) | Human oral metagenome isolate pre1_saliva, whole genome shotgun sequencing... | isolation source: mouth | host: Homo sapiens | place: USA: California
GACTAGTTGTTTCCATTTTAATATTAAGACTATCTCCCTTTATCGTTGGAGCTCCCGAATCTGTTCCCACTATTTTGATACCATCTATAACATTAGAAGTATCACGGTCATCTACTATCTCATGGGGAATTGATGATTTTATATCAAATTTAAGACCATTTTTTATACTAACATTAGAATTCCCTTCTATTCTAAGCATTAGTCCTCCATTGACATATTCTTTATTATGAGTTTCACCATTTAGGGTTATATTTTCATCCTTAATTCTTTTCCATAAACCTTTATACCTATTAGGTATAACCTCTTCATAAGCTTTTATTTCTCCAGTCCCACACAATATCATCAAAGCAACTAAACCAAAAATCTTTTTAGAATTTTTCATAAGCCCTCCATTAAATTTTATTTTTACTATTCTCTTATATTTATTCAAAAAAAGCAACTGTTTTTTTATTTGTTTTCAAATTATCTCACAATAAATTATTTTTTAATCTTTCACTGATTAATTTTTGAAATAAAAAAAGTTTAGGATAATTTTCTACCCTAAACTTTAAATTTAATTTTTAATTGTATGTTGCATTGTCATTACATAAATAGAAACCACACACAGAACTTAGTGGACTCATTGCAAATGATGGGCTTAATTTTGCTCCTGTTTTTTCTCCGTCAACCAAATCAAAGACGACTTTTTTCAAAGAATGCTCAGGTAATATTGGATAACCAACTGCCGGTCTTAAAAATGTTGGAACTATATCTTTTGTAACTCTTTCTTCCATATATTCAGAAGCTGTTTCTGCTATTGCATTACAAAGCAATGTTTCAAGCAGAGCCAAATATTTATCTCCCTCAAAAATTTTACTCTTAACAGAGAGAACAAAGCCACCAACATAATCATCTTTTTCTATGAAACGAGCAAACATTGGAGAAACTTCAAAAGTATTTCCTTCAATTTCTAAGAATGTTTCTGTTCTCCTACATTTAAAATATCCATAAGCTGCTCTGAATTCAACTTTTTCTTCTATCATTCTTTCATAGATTTTTTTCAAGTCTTGTAGAGTTTTTTCTTGCTCAGGAGTATTGATAACTCTCAGTGCATAAAGAGCAATTTCCCACTTTAAATTATCTTTAAAAATTTCAACAGGCTCTGACAAAAATTGTCTACCTAAAACTTTTGGAATATGATTTACAGTCTTCTTTACATCCTCATAAACTTTTCTCTCCTCTGGTTTTTTACTATTATTTTCTAAATATCTCTTAGCAAGCCCACGAAGTTGTTTTTGCTTTTTCTCAATAAAATCTTTTCTCTTTGTTGATAAAAGTTGAGATACAACAGAAATTGTGTCCATAGCATCTGTTACATGCAGTGAGTAATCGTAATTAGGTAACACTTTCAAACCTGTATGTAATTTTGAAGTTGCTGCCCCAGCAATTAAAATTGGAACTTGCATTCCGACTTTTTGAAACAAATCTGCAACTCTTTCCATTTCTTTAAGTGATGGAGAAATAAGTCCACTCAAAGTTACTATATCAGCATTAACTTCTTTTGCTGTTTCTACAATTTTTTCTTTTGGTACCATTACACCTAAATCTATAACTTCATATCCATTACATTCTAAAACAGTTCCCACAATATTTTTTCCTATATCGTGAACATCTCCATCAACAGTTGCCATTAAAATTCTACCTTTTGATTGAGATTTATCAACTTTTTCTAAAAACGGAGTTAAAATATCGACACAATTATTCATAACAGAAGCTGAACGAATAAGTTGAGGCAAATATAATTCTCCTTGCTCAAATAATTTTCCGATTTCTTGCATTGCTGACATCAAAATATTTTCTAAGATTTCCAACGCCTTATATTTTTTCAAAAGGTCATCTATAGTTTCTTGTAAAGATTCGCTTCCACCTTGAATTAAAGCTTTTCTAATTTTATCTTCAGGAGTTTCTGCAAAAATTTGAGCATCCTCTTTTTTCTTAACAAGATTTAAAGATAACAGTGCCTCCATATCCGCACTCTCTCCAAAGATAAAAGACTTTATTTTTTCTTTTTCTTCTTCAGTCCAACCAGGAGCTTTTTCTTTAGGATTTAAAATTGCAAAGTTAAAACCTCTTGGCACAGCTTCCTCTAAAAATATATGATGAAATGCTGCTCTCAAAATATTATTACCTCTAAAAGCAAAAGATAAATTACTTAAACCTCCAACTACTCCACAACCTTTTAAATTTTCGTGAATATAGTCAACAGTTTTTATAAATTCTCTAGCATGATATCTGTCTGCTTCTTGCCCTGTTCCAACACTCAGAATATTGGGGTCAAATACTATATCAGAATTTTTAACTCCGATACTCTTCAATAAATCAAAAGATCTTTGACAAATTTCTATTTTTCTTTCAGCAGTAACACCTTGACCTTTTTCATCAAAAGCCATAACAATTATCGCTGCTCCAAATTTTCTAATAATTTTAGCTTTCTTTAAAAATTCTTCAGGGCCTTCTTTCAAGCTGATAGAATTTACTATTGCCTTACCAGCAGTATTTTTAAGTCCTGATTCTATAACTGCAAAATCTGATGAGTCTATCATTATTGGAATTTTTGCTATGAAGCTATCGTTTTGTAAAACTCTCAAAAATTTTTCCATCTCTTCGACAGAATTTAAAATACCATCATCAACATTTATATCTAAGACTTTCGCTCCTGCATCAACTTGTTGTCTTGCAACTTCAAGAGCTTTTAAATAATTTTGCTCCTCTATCATCGTTCTAAACATTTTAGAACCTGATATATTATTTCTTTCTCCAACCCAAGTGAACTTATCTGCAAAATTATAAATTTCATTTCCTGACAAACAAGTTTCTAAAGCATCTTCTTCGGGTAAAACTCTTGGCTTTTGCCCTTTTACCATTTCAGCAATAGCTCTTATATGATCATAATTTGTTCCACAACAACCACCTAAAATATTTATAGCTTGATTTTCTATCAAAGGCATCAAATCATTTCTCATTCTTTCTGCCGTTTCAACATAATCTCCATTTTGATTAGGTAGCCCAGCATTAGCATGAAGAGAAACAAATTTTGTAGTTTGCTCTTTTATTTTCAAAACAAGAGGAACTAAATCTTTTGCTCCAAATGAACAGTTAAATCCAAATGAAATAATTGATGGTCTATCAAGAGCTGCAATTAAGGACTCCATACTTTGCCCTGTCAATAATTTTCCTTGTTTATTCACTGTACCAGAAACTGAAATTGGCAAGTAGATATTTTTTTCTTCAAAAGCTTCTTCTGTTCCAAGAAGAGCAGCCTTTGCAGTCAAACCATCAAAGATAGTTTCAAGCAAGATTCCATCTACTCCACCATCAATAAGTCCTTTGACTTGTTCTTTTATTACATCTTTCATCTCATCAAAGCTCACTGCTCTTTTATGTGGAATATCTCCAACAGGAAATGACAAACTTTTATTTGTTGGACCAACTGACCCCAAAACATAAACTTTTTTACCACTTGCTTTGACTGCTTCTTTTGCAATCTCCGCAGATTTTTTTGCTAAATCATAAACCCTATCTTCAAGATGATAATCTTTCAAAGAAATTGCATTACAGTTGAAACTATTCGTTTCAATAATATCTGCTCCTGCTTCAATATATTTTTTATGAACTTCAAAAATTATATCAGGTCTAGTTTCATTCAAAATTTCATAGCAACCTTTTGCACCGTTAAAATCTTCTGGAGTCAATTCATATTTTTGCAAAACTGTTCCCATTGCTCCATCTAAAACTAAAATTCTCTCTTTCAACTCTTTTTCTAATTCAAACATCTACCTTTTACCTTTTCCCTTTCTACATAAGAAAATATTTTTTTTGATAATTAATATTAGAAATATCGACTGCGATTTAACGGAGCTTCCCCGTTAGATGCTATGTTAGTGAACGGTTAAACGGAGCGGAATTTGAGCGAAGCGAGTACCGTCCGTCAGTGAACGATTAGCATCTTAGAGAGAATGCTGCCGTCGCTAGCAGGAGATATTCTGATATTATAGTAATTTTATTTTCTTATTATACCTGTTGCACCAATTATTTTTTTTGCAGTTTCAGGTCTATTCATTGTGTATAAATGTATTCCATTGATATCAGAAGCAATTAAATCTATAACTTGTTCTATTGCATAAGCAATTCCTGCTTCTTTCAATGCAGATGGGTTATCTTCATATTTTTCTAAAATCTTCATAAATTTTTTTGGAATTGTACAAGAACATAATGAAGTTATTTTTTTTATTTGCTTTGCATTTGTTACTGGCATAATTCCAGCAACAAGTGGAATATTTATTTGTAATTTTTCCAACTTATCTCTGTATTCATAAAAAAATTCATTATCCAAAAATATTTGTGAAATTAAAAAATCAACACCAGCATTAACTTTTTCTTTCAAATAAAATAAATCTAATAAATCATTTGTTTCTCTATGCCCCTCAACATAATAAGCAGCTCCGATAGAAAATTCGTCAGACTTTGAACGAATATACTCAATCAAATCTTTCGCATAATTGAAATCTCCTTTTTCTAAAGGTCTATCAATAGGCTCGTCTCCTCTTAGTGCTAAAATATTTTGTATATTATTTTTTTTCAAGTCTTCAAGCACTCTATCGATTTCTTCCTTTTTTGCTCCGATACAAGTTAAATGAGCAAGAGCTTCAACTCCATTCTGTCTTTTTATTCTTTCTGCTATTTCAACTGTTCTTCCTTTTGTGTTTCCACCTGCTCCATAAGTTACACTTATAAAGTCAGGATTTTCTAAAGATAAAGTATCAAGACAATTATAAACTTGATCTAATCCAACTTTATCATTCGGTGGAAAAACTTCAAACGATGTCGTCAAACTTTTTTCTTTATAAATATCAGCAATTTTCATTCCCATTCCCCTCTCTGTTAAAAAAAAATCCTAAGCCATTTGGTAGCTTAGGAAGTATTTTTGTTTTTAGCTTTGTTCTTCCATCGCTCAGGCATTAGCACCACACCATTGTAGGTTGCTGAAATTTCATCGGGCCTGTCCCTCCATTTCTCTTTATGGTTTTTATATTAGCAGTGATTTTACACTATTTTAAATTTTTTGTCAATACTAAACGAAACTTTTATTTTTCCATTTTCCACTTTTCCATCTGAAATACATTGCAATACCTCTTATCCATTCATCAGCAGCATTTGCTATCCAAATTCCTATAAGTCCCCATCCGAAAGAAATTCCAAAAATATATGAAAACAGAACTGCTATTGAGAAAACTGACAACACTCCCATAATGATCGGAAATTTTATATCTCCTGCTGCATGAAGAGAACTAATTATTACAATATTAAATACTCTACCCATTTCTAAAATTATCATAAATGGAAATATTTTTATTGAGTCAGCAATTATTTCTGGGTTGTGTGTGAACATTTTCATAACAGGAGTTCTAAATATACAAAGCACAGATGTTACAACAAAAGCAAATACAAATGCAATTTTAAGACTCTTTAAACATTTTGAGTAAACCTCTTCTATTTGATTTGCTCCAACCAAATGTCCAATTTGAATTGCTGTTGCTTGCCCCAAAGCTATTGATAGAGTCATAACAAAACTTGCAATCAACATCAAATATGTACGAGAAGCTATCATTGCCATTCCCATAGTGTTTACCATCGCAACTATTATAAGTTGACCAACATTCCAAGCTAAATTTTCTCCTGCAGTTGGCAAACCAATTGACAACATATTTTTTACAATTTTAAATGGGAATGGTTTTAAAATTTTTCTATTGAATTTAAAATGACAATATCTACACATCATAGAAAATGCAACGAAGCAACCGATACCTCTTGATATTATAGTTGAAAGTCCAACTCCTGTTGCTCCTAAAATTGGCATACCCATCCAACCAAAAATGAAAATTGCATTTCCAAAAATATTAAAAATATTTACTCCTACATTTATCATAAGAGCTTCTGTTGCTCTACCGTGACTTTTTAAAACTGCACCACAGTATAAAATTATTCCTTGAAATAAGCAAAGACCTCCTACCATCATAAAATAATATTTACCTACACCAATTAATTCATTAGGTAAATGTATTTTATGCAGAAGCCCCTTCCAGAAAAATAAATAAATTCCTCCTAAAATAATTCCAAGTCCTATATTCAAAACTAAAGAAACCGATATAACTTCTTTAACTCTTTTATCATCTTTTGCTCCCAAAAATTGTGAACATAATATCGACGTCGCCATATTTATAAAACTAAAAATAGTATTTTGTATATTTAGAAGTTGAGTTATTCCACCAATTGCTCCAACAGCTTCATCACTGTAATAACCAAGCATCACCGTATCAATATTTCCCACAACAGTTACCAACAATAATTCTAAAAATATTGGTATCGTTAAAGCAACTAATGTTTTTTTATTTACATTTGTCATTGAATTCTCCTCCAAATTAATTTCTACAAGTTGACATTTTATAATATTTATTAAAAATTGTCTATAATGAAAAAAATAATGACGTAGGTTTCCCCAGCGTCATCTTTTTTTTGATTATTCTATTATATGATTTATATCATCAAAGAAACTTTCAGCAGTTATAATTATAACTCTATCTCCCTCTTTTATCACATCAGTCCCCTTGGGAAAAATTGCTACATTATTTCTAATAATATAAGCAATTATTAAATTTTTCTTAATTTTTAGATCTTTTAATGGAATATTACTTACTTTACTCTTAGAATTTATTAAAAGTTCCACAGCCTCCACTTTATTATTTTCAAGTCTATACAAATTCTCAATTAAATTTTTCTTTTTACTTGCTATAGAACGAACAACTTTAACTATATTATCAGCTATAATTTTTTTTGGAGTTATAATAGACTGAAAACTATTTTCTCCTAAAATATCTACAAAAGATAATTTATTTAACTTCGTAATAATTTTTTTGATTCCAATTTTTTTAGCGTAAATTGAAATAAACATATTTACTTCATCAATACCAGTTATAGAAATACATGAATCATAATTTTTAAAATTTTCTTCCTTCAAAACATCTACATTACTTCCATCTGCATTTATAATTGTAGCTTGAGGTAAATACTCACTAAATTTATTTGCTTTCTTAGGATTTAATTCTACAATTTTTACTTGGATTTTATCCTTCAAAAGTTCTTGAGCTAGATAATGGCTTATAATTCCTGCTCCAATAATAAAAGCTGATTTTATTTTTTTATTGTTTTTCCCGAGTGCATCTTGAAATTTTATAATTTCACTATCACTTCCAGTAATATAAATTCTATCTCCTGCTTTAATAAAATTATTTCCTGAAGGAATTATTACCTTATCTTCTCTTTTTATTATACAAACAAGTAAATGTGGAAAATATTTTTGTTTAAAATCGAAAAGTGAAACACCAGCTATAGGTGAGTTTTCATCTATTTGAAATTCAACTAATTTCAATCTTCCATCTAAAAAACTCTCAACATTTAGTGCATCAGGAAAATCTATATTTTGTTTTATATCTTTCGCCGCTTCAAGCTCTGGGTTTATAACTAAATCTATACCTAAAGAGTCTGTCATAAATTTAAGTTGAGACGAATAATCAGTACTTCTTACTCTAGCAATCGTATATTTTGCACCTAATTTTTTCGCAATAACAGAAGCAATAATATTTATTTCATCTTTTTCGGTAACGGCAATAAAGACATCTGCCTTTGGAACTTCAGCTTCCATCTGTGTGTCATAGCTTACACCGTTTCCAACAAAACCCATAATATCATTATTAGCTAGTATTTTCTCTAATATTTTGGCATCCTGTTCAACAAGGATAATATCATTTCCTTCCAACGATAAGTCACGGCAAAGTAACTCTCCAACTTTACCTGCTCCAATAATTACTATTTTCATTTTCTCCTACCCCTTATATATGTATGCAGTAAATTCATCGTAATTTGTTTCTGAAATTTTTTTGTAACCATAATCTTCTATTTTAGGGAGATATAAAGGCTCTTTTGCATTTTCAACTTTTACTGTATCTTTAATTTTTGAAAAGAAAATTTCATCAAAAATAAAATTATCTAAAAAATATTTATAAATTGAATAGCCCCCACAAACAAAAATTGTTTTCTCGTCTTGGCTTAAATCATCTATTAATTTTGGTACATCCATATCTCTATGTAAAACTATAACCTCACGATTTTTTTTCATAAGATCAATTGGAACATATTTAGCTGTTGTTCCTCCAAATAAAACTGTATTTTCAACAGTCTTACTTTTGAAATACATCAATTCCTCTTTAATATGCCAAAGCATTCCATTTGAATTTTTGTCTGGAGTTCTATCTCCTATCAAATTATTTTCTCCAACACAGACTATCATTTTTAAATTTTTATAATATTTTTTTTCCATTTAGATAGCCACCTCATAATTAACTTTTTCTCCATACTGATAGTCAAGTATTTCAACATCATCAGGTTTAAAATCAAAAATTGATTTAAAATTATTTATTTTTATTTTTGCTGGCTCAAAAGTTTTTCCATTTACTTGCTTCAATAGATCATCATAGTGTCTATCGTAGATATGAACATTGTGAATATTCCAAATTATTTCAGCCGGTTCAAGTCCACATTCCATTGCAACCAATTTATGTAACACAGAATATTGAAATACATTTGCAACAAGACCTAAAGCTACATCACAAGATCTTTGTCTTACTTCAAGATATAATTTATTTCCGATTACAGACCATTGAGTTAAATGAACACAAGGTGTTAAAGCCATTTCAGACAATTCTTCCGGCACCCAAATTTCAGTCATAATTCTTCTACTATTTTTATTTTTTTTAAGTTCATTAATTACATAATCAAGCTGAGATTTTTGTCCAAAAGTTTTTTTTGCAATTTGATATCCATAAGCTTTTCCTATTGTTCCATCTTGCATCTTCCACTCATCCCAAAATTTGCATCCCAATTTATTCAATTCATCAACATTATTTGATTGCATTATCCAAATCCAATAAAGTTCTCTTATAGGAGCTTTGCTTGGAGCAAATCTTGAAGTTATCAAGTGAGCTTCATCATCTGAATTATCAAGTCTGAATTGATAACCGATATAACTTTTATAATGAGCCGGAGTTCCGTCAGCATATTTAGTTCTAACGTTTCCCTCAGACCAAATTCCTTTTTCAGCAATTGTATTAACTATATCTTTATAAATAATATCAAACTTTGACATTGAGTTTCTCCTTTTTTAAAATTATTAAATCCCTTGACCTTTACCTGTTAATTTTCCATTTTCATCATAGTATTCCCAAACTCCAATTGGTTTTCCCATAGAGTAAGCCCCCTTAGTACGATAAGAACCGTTCGAGTAATATAAAAAATATTCTCCGTTTTCTTTACCCTCTTTATAAGTAGCTTCTGTCGACTTCATTCCATTATTTTCATATATAATGTACTTACCATCCAATCTTCCATTTTTCCAATTTATAATTGATTTTATATTTCCATTCTTATAAAATTCTATCCATTTCCCATCTTGCTTACCATCTAAATAATAAAATCTATCTTTCCCTTCAGAAATTTTTCCAGTAAAAGGTACATTAGAATTTTTTAAATAATAAATCTTATCAACTTTTTTTAAATCTTTTTTTCTAATAACATTTTCAGAAAATGATGTGACAGAAAAAATAAAAATAGAAATTATTAAAAATATTTTTTTCAAAATTTTACCTCCAAATCATTTTCTAATATTATTACATAATAAATTAAATAAAACAATAGCATATTTTTATCTAGTCTTTTATTATTTTTTATGTTATTATAAATTGAAACGTAATTTTTTTTAACGAAGGAGAGATAAAATGAAAATAAAAAGTGTAGAAACTGCCTTAGCTGCAAACGAAAGCCAAAATGTTCCTAGTGGAGTAGATGCTCTTGGAATTTTTGATAATTTAGTTCAACCATTGTTTCCATTTCCAATGCAAAATCTTGCCATCATAATTTCATTTGGTGAATTGGAAGGA
>QWCZ01001568.1_pt1 | contig 10017 bp, 9 predicted proteins | sample 1972651 | NCBI WGS metagenome assembly QWCZ01 (sample SAMN09866695, study PRJNA288562) | Human oral metagenome isolate pre1_saliva, whole genome shotgun sequencing... | isolation source: mouth | host: Homo sapiens | place: USA: California
GTATAATCAACTATTTGGGGGGAATCATGAATAAGTTTTTTAAGATCTATTTAGAGTTAAAAGAAAAAATTGAAAACAAACAATATAGATCTAATAGTTTGCTACCTAGTGAAAATGATTTAGCCAGAGAGTATGGTGTATCTAGGGAAACTATTAGAAAGGCTTTATTACTATTACTAGAGAATGGTTATATTCATAAAATTCAAGGCAAGGGTTCAATCGTCCTAGATGTTCACAGATATAGAATGCCTGTAACTGGTATTTTGAGCTTCAAAGAACGACATGAATTTTTAAATAATGAAATAGAGACTAGGGTAATAGAAAATAAAGAAATTGACGCACCTGAATTTTTAATCAAACAAGGTTTGTTAAAAAGAGGTGAGAAGGTTATTTATTTGGTACGCCAAAGAATAATTGATGGCGAAGCAGTAATCTTAGATAAAGATTATATTAAAAAGAATATAATAGAAGAACTTCCTACAGAAAAAGTAAAAGAATCGTTATATAATTATTTAGAGAACGATTTAGGGATTAAAATTTCTTATGGAAACAAAGATTTTAAAATAGAACCTGTAAATGATGAGGATGTTAAATATATCGATTTAAATGGACATAATCATATTGCTGTTTTAAGAAGTGATATTTATACAGAAGGAACAGATTTCCTTCATTATAATGAAAGTCGCCATAGAGTTGATAAATTTTATTTTTCAGAGTTTGCAAGAAGAACAAATGACAAATCAAATAACTAATAATTAATAAAGGTATAAGAGTGTACAAAATTTATACATTCTTATACCTTTATTTTACTTAAAAAAATAATTTTCAAAATTTATTTATATTTCTAAATAAAAAAACAATAGAATTAACTACTACAAAGGTTAAAAAAGGTAAGAACTTTTTACAAAAATTTTGATTGGAAAAAAGTCGATTTTTCCTGTTGAAAAAATATATATTTAAGTGTATAATAATTACTAAGTTAGAAATTTCCGGGAAATAATCCGGAAATATTTTTTGTGGGAGAGTGAGGAAAAGTGAAAGTAATAGTATTTTCATTAACAGGAAATTGTAAAAGGTTCATAGACATGTGTAAGATACCAGAAGAAGACGTTATAGATTTATGGGAAATAGATTACGATGTTGATTTTGATTATATACTAATTACACCTACTATTGGTTTTGGAAAAGTTCCAGAGGATGTTGAAAGATTTTTAGAGAAAAATAATAAACATTTAAAAGGTGTAGTAGGTAGTGGAAACAAAAATTGGGGTAATAGATTTGCAAAAGCTGCTGATACTATTAGTGAACAGTATGAAGTTCCGCTTCTTATGAAAATTGAATTACATGGAAATACAAAAGACTTAATAAAATTTAAGAAAATTTATTTGGAGAGTGTGAAAAATGGAAAAATTTAACCATATAGAATTAAATAATGAAGTTACAAAGCGTGGAGATAATGGATTTTTCAGATTAGAAAAAGATCAAGAAGCTATTGCTGAGTTTCTTCGTGAAGTAGACTATAAAACAGTAAAGTTTAGTTCTGAAATTAAGAGATTAAGATACTTAGTAGAAGAAAACTACTATTATAATATTTTTGATAAATATATTGAAGATGAGATTGTTGAATGTTTAGAACTTGCAGCTAATTATAAATTTGAGTTCAAAAGTTATATGGCAGCAAGTAAGTTCTATAAAGACTATGCATTAAAAACAAATGATAAAAAACAATATTTAGAAAACTATAATCAACACGTATTTATAGTAGCTATGTATTTAGCAGATGGAAATGTTTCTTTAGCTAAAGAACTTATGATTTCTATGTTAGAGCAACGTGTTCAACCAGCGACTCCAACTTTCCTAAACTCTGGAAGAAGTCGTCGTGGAGAATTAGTATCTTGTTTCTTATTAGAAGTAGGAGATTCACTAAATTCTATAAACTACATTGATTCTACAGCAAAACAACTTTCTAAAATTGGTGGAGGGGTAGCGATAAACTTATCTAAACTTCGTGCACGTGGAGAAAGTATTAAAGGAATTAAAGGTGTAGCTAAAGGGGTTATTCCTGTAGCTAAGTCTTTAGAACAAGGTTTTGCATATGCAGATCAACTTGGACAACGTCCTGGGGCTGGAGCTGTGTACTTAAACATCTTCCACTATGATGTATTAGAATTTTTAGATACTAAAAAAGTTAATGCCGATGAAGAATTACGTTTACCAACTATTTCTACTGGTATTATCGTTCCATCATTATTCTTTGATTTAGCACGTGAGAATAAAGATTTCTATATGTTTGGACCTCATTCAATCTATGAAGAGTACGGTCTAGTATTAGATGATATAGATTTAGCAAAATATTATGACGAATTTGTTGTTAATGAGAACATTATGAAACGTAAATATAATGCTCGTGATATGCTGAACTTAATAGCACAAACACAATTACAATCAGGATACCCATACTTAATGTTTAAAGATAATGCTAATAAAAACCATGCACTTCGTGAAATTGGTCAAGTTAAGATGAGTAACTTATGTACAGAGATTTTCCAATTACAAGAAACTTCTGTAATTAAAGATTACGGTGAAGGAGATATTATTAAACGTGATATTTCTTGTAACTTAGCATCATTAAACATTGTTAATGTAATGGAAAGTAAAAAAGTTAAAGAATCTATTTACTCAGGTATGGATGCCTTAACATTTGTAAGTGATTCTACAAAAATTAAAAATGCACCTGGTGTAGTAAAAGCTAACGAAGAGTTCCACTCAGTTGGTCTTGGGGCGATGAACCTTAATGGATATTTAGCTAAAAACTGTATAGCATATGATAGTGAAGAAGCGAAAGATTTTGCTAATGTCTTCTTTATGATGATGAACTACTATACTTTAGAACGTTCAATGCAAATAGCAAAACAAAGAGGACAAAGCTTCAAAGACTTTGAAAAATCTGATTACTATAACGGAAGTTATTTTGCTAAATATATCGAAAAAGATTACTTACCAAAATCAGATAAAGTAAAAGAATTATTTGAAGGGATTTATATTCCTACTAAAGAAGATTGGCATAGCTTAAAAAATAGAATTAAAGAGAACGGATTATACCATGCGTACAGAATGGCTATAGCTCCAACTCAAAGTATTTCTTATGTTCAAAACTCAACATCAAGTGTGTTACCGATTGTTGATAAAATCGAACGTAGAACTTACGGAAATGCTGAAACATTCTATCCAATGCCATACTTAAGTTCAAAAACACAATGGTACTACAAATCAGCATTCACAATGGATCAAATGAAACTTATTGACTTAATGTCAGTAATCCAAGAACACGTAGACCAAGGTATTTCTGTAATATTATATGTTAATTCAGATATTACTACTAGAGAACTTGCTAGATATTATATTTATGCACACCACAAAGGATTAAAATCACTGTATTACACTAGAAACAAACTTCTTTCAGTAGAAGAATGTACTTCATGTGCTATATAGAAAAGAGAGGAAATTTTATAAAAAATGAAAGCAGTAAACTGGAATAAACAAGATGACTTAACATTTATGTATTGGCGTCAAAACATTGCTCAGTTTTGGGTAGATACAGAATTTAAAGTTTCTAAAGATATTAAAAGCTGGAATGAAGATTTAAATGATAAAGAGCGTGATGCTTATAAAAAAGTATTAGCAGGGTTAACAGGTCTTGATACTCAACAAGGTGATAAAGGTATGCCATTAGTATCTCTTCACACAGAAGATATGAGAAAACAGGCTGTATATAGCTTTATGGGTATGATGGAACAAATGCATGCTAAGAGTTATTCAACAATTTTCACATCATTAATTCCAAGTAAAGAAACAGACTATTTACTAGATGAATGGGTTCCAAATAATGCGGAACTACAATATAAAGCAAATCTTATCGAAAGTTACTATATGAAATTATTTAAGCCAGAAGTAAAAACCTATGATTTATATATGGCTAGAGTAGCATCAGTATTCTTAGAAAGTTATATTTTCTATAGTGGATTCTTCTATCCATTATACTTAGCTGGACAAGGTAAAGTAACAACTTCAGGTGAGATTATCCGAAAAATCTTGCTTGACGAAACTATCCATGGAAGTTTCACAGGGTTTGATGCACAAGAAATCTTCAAAACATTAACTAAAGAAGAACAAGAAAAAGCTAAAAAAGAAATGTATAAATTATTATTAGATTTATATGAAAATGAGCTTAAATATACTCAAGATATTTATGGAGAAATCGGGTTATACGATGAAGTTAAAGATTATGTTGAATACAATGCAAACCGTGCATTAGCTAACTTAGGTTACCCAGGATACTTTGAAGATAAAGATATTAACCCAATTATTGAAAATGCGATGAATACATCTACTAAAAACCATGACTTCTTTAGTGTTAAAGGTGATGGATACGTAGTAAGTATGAATGTTGAATCAATTGAGGATGAAGATTTTATCTTCGAATAGGAAGAAATAAATTATGAAAATATTATTAGTAAGACATGGTGAAACAGATTTTAATAAAAATAAGAGAATACAAGGACATACTGATATTCCGTTAAATGAAACAGGAGAAAATCAAGCGATAAATGCAGGATCAAAGATATCTAAGTATGATGTATATGCTGCATTTAGCAGTCCTTTAAAAAGAGCAAAACAAACTGCTAGATTAATGCTAGATAACTCTAAAAATAGCAACAATAAAGAATTAGAAATTATTACTGATGATAGATTAATAGAGAAATATTTTGGAGATTTTGAAGGAAGTACTTTTGAAGAATATTTTTCGGCATTAGAATCAGGAGAAGGATTAGAAACTGTTGAACTTGAGGAGAGGGTATATAAAAGAGCGTCTGAGTTTTTTATTAATCAATATGATGAATACAAAGGAAAAACAATTTTTGTAGTTTGTCATGGGGCGCTAATTCGTATATTTTTACGAACTTTAGGATTATATCCACATAATGAAATGATAAATAATACATCATTAAATGTTGTAAACTTTAATGGTCAGGAATTTACATTAGAAGAATTTAATATTTAACAGATATAAAATAAAGTAGATTAGAAATATTCTACTTTATTTTTTTCTATATGTATTTTATAATAATGAGTATAAAAAAATAGAAAGAGAGATACATATGCGCATAATTTTAGCACGTCACGGAGAGACAGATTATAATAAAAATAAAAAAGTTCAAGGTCATAGTGACATACCATTAAATGAAGAAGGAATTCGTCAAGGTAAAGAAGCAGGAAAAAAACTTGAAGGACATGAGATTGATGTTGCATATAGCAGTACGTTAGAACGAGCATTTGATACAGCAAGATATATGTTAGATAATTCTAACAGTGAAAATAATAAAAACTTATCAGTAATTAAAGATAAACGTTTAATAGAAAAATCATACGGTGACTATGAAGGAGTTTCATTTGCAGAGTATGGGGCAGGTCTTAAAGCTGGAGAAACTCGTGGAATGGAATTAGATACTGAAGCTGCGGATAGAGTAGAAGAGTTCTTTAAAGAAAAATACAATGAACATCCTGATAAAACTATATTAGCAGTATGTCATGGTGGGTTAATTAGATCATTTTTAACACAAAAAGGAATTAAAGAAGTTTCTAGAGGAGTAATAATTAATACTTCAGTAAGTGTCTTAGACTATGATGGAGAGAAATTTACATTAGTAGAATTTAATAAATAAAAAGAAGAGTATGACTGGCGTAAGTAGTCATACTTTTTATATTTAAAGTTAAAACTAGACAATTATTTTGTAATAAGTTATTGACAAAAAGTAATAAATTAATTATACTATAAGTAATTTAATAGAATTGAACAAAGAAAAGATAAGTAAAATAATTTATTATTAAAACAGAGAGCTTTCGGTTGGTGCGAGAAGGTAAAATAGTGTTTATTTGAAAATGGTCTTGGAGTTATAGTTATCTAATAGGTAACTACGTCTGTGTACGATATAACACAATGGTATGAACACGTACCAATTAAGGTAAATAATTGCGAGATTATTTATAAAAATGGGTGGTAACACGATTATAGTCGTCCCTACTGTATCAAAGGATATAGTAGGGGCGTTTTTTTATTATCAATTACTTTAGGAGGAGCAGAATTATGCCAATATGTATACAAAATGATTTACCAGTAAAAAACACGTTATTAGAAGAGGGAGTAATAGTAATCGAAGAAAATAGAGCGAAAAACCAAGATATTCGACCATTAAATATTCTTATTCTTAATTTAATGCCTAAAAAAGAAGAAACAGAAAGACAATTACTTAGATTATTAGGGAATTCTCCTATACAAATTAAAGTAGAGTTTTTACATGTAGCAACACACCAAGCTAAAAATACAGCTAACTCATATTTGAAAAAATTCTATACTACTTTTGATCAAATTAAAGATAAATTCTATGATGCTTTAATTATAACTGGAGCACCAATAGAACATCTAGAATTTGAAGAAGTGAATTATTGGAAAGAATTACAATCTATTTTTGAGTGGAGCAAGACGCATGTATTTTCAACTTTAAATATTTGCTGGGCAGCTCAGGCAAGTTTATATCATCATTTTGGAATAAAAAAAGAGCAGGTTGACGCAAAAATTTTTGGTGTATTTGAACACGATGTACTAATAGAAAATCATTCATTAACACGTGGTTTTACGGATAGCTTTTTAGCGCCACATTCTAGACATACAAGAATTGAAGAAGAAAAATTATCTACTATTCCTGAATTAGATGTATTGGCAAGATCTGAAGATGTTGGTACATTGTTATTAGCAACAAAAGACTTAAGAAAAATATTTATAACAGGACATATAGAGTATGAAGCGGATACACTTCAAAATGAATATTTAAGAGATAAAAATAGTAATCTTCCTATAGAAGTACCATATAACTATTATCCAAATGATGACGATACAAAAACACCTCAAAATACTTGGCGTGGAGTAGCGTACTTATTTTACCATAACTGGATAAATCAAGTTTATCAATTGACTCCTTATGATTTAAAAGAATTAGCAAAATAAATCCCTTAAAAGTAAAAGAAGTAGTTTTTATTAGTTAACATTACTAATAAAAAACTACTTCTTTATTTATTTTCTTTTTTATTTTCATTTTTATCAGAAGATGATTCATCATCAGTTAATCCAGATATTGATTTTTTAAATGATGTAAACATTTTTCCGATTGATTCACCTAATTCTGGTAGTCGTTTAGGCCCGAAGATAAGGAGTGCTGCAAGAACTAACACTATAACTCCAGGAGCTCCTATATCACGTAAGAATCCCATTCTAGTCACCTCTTTTTTTATAAATATACTTACTTATTAAAACACTTAATTCATATATAAGAATAAGTGGAATAGACATTACTATATCACTAATAAAATCAGCTGGGGTAATAACTACAGCAACAAATATTAAAATAAAGTAAGCATAACGTCTATTACGTGTTAAAAATAGTGGAGTAATAATACCAATTGATGTTAAAAATGCAATAATTACTGGAAATTCAAATAATATTGCGATAGGAATCGTAGTATTAATTACAAAAGATAAGTAATTTTGGGCAGTTAATTGAGTATTAAATAAATCATCACCAATAGACAGTAATACATTTAGAATTGCTGGTGTTACAAGAAAGAAACCGAATGCTAATCCTAAAGAAAAACAAATAAATACTGCAGGAATATATGCTAATAATGCACGTGCTTCTCTTTCTTCTAATCCTGGTTTAATAAATGCCCATATTTGATAGCAGGTAAATGGAATAGTAAATGTTATTGCACAAATTCCTGCTAAAGTAAGATATATCCATAGTATATCATTAGGCCCTAAAACAATCAACTTATGATTAAAATTACTCGTTAAAAATTTATATATATCAGCTGACCAAATTAAACTAACTACGAAGGAGATGATAAAAAATATTAAACAATATATCATTCTCCTTCTAAGTTCAGTTAAATGATCAACGGTAGATACTTTATCGCCGTATTTCATATTTTAACACCTATTTATGTTTTGATTTTTCATATATCATGCTAAGAATAACTATTATCATGTATACTATTTGTGAAATTACTACTTCATAACTTGGATAGATACCTAACCATTCAATTGTCGGCATATGATCAATTATATGATTTGATAACATATCAGTAATTTGTAATGCATGGATACTTACTCCTAACATTTTAAATCCAAGAATATAGATTAACCATGATAATACTAGGAACACTTTACTAATAGGTAATTTTCCAGATGCTTTCATCATAGCAAAACCTAGAATGATAAGTGCAACTATTGCTAAACCAATCCCAATAAGTAGGTTAGATGTAGTAATTAATGGCATAATACCTGCGTAGAAAAGTATTGTTTCAGCACCTTCACGGAATACTGCAAGGAAACTTAGAGCAAACATTGAGACAAAACTTCCTGTTGATAAGACAACATTTAATTTTTTATCCATATAATCTTTCCATGCCTTAACCGAAGATTTACTATGCAGCCAAATACCAATACCAATCATCATTATAACAGCAAAAATACCAACAACACCTTCTATTATCTCTCTGTTAGTACCAGAAGATAGGGCAGGGAATGAGTATTTTAATACTACTGCAGCTAAGATACTTGCTAAAATACCAACGATAGCTCCAGCATAAACCCAAACAAGACCTTTACGTTGTTTTGCTGCTCTTAGAGCACTAGCAAGTGATAGCACGATTACTAATGCTTCAACACCCTCACGTAGTAGGATTAACATAGAATCAATAGCATTATAGTTTGATTTTGTATCGATTTTTGATAATTCAGCTATTAAATCTTTAAGTTGATCTTGGTATTTTTGTTCGTTACCTTTAACCATAATTATAGGAGTTTCACTCTCAACTTTAGTATAAAGTGAAGCATTTCTAGTACGAACATCACCTTCAATAACTGGCCATACCTCGATAAATTTCTTCATTTTTTGAGAACCTTGGGCTTTATCACCAGAAACAAAAGCATTATAACTTTCTTCTAATAATTTAATCCCTTGATCCAAAGTTTTTACATCTGAATTTTGTTCAAGTTTTTTTCCAGCTAAGAAATCATCTAGATGTTTTTTTAAGTCAGATAGATACATTTTTGTAGTTTGGTAATCATAAGGCTCGACTTCCATAGAACTACGCAAAAATGACATAGTTGTTTCGATTTTTCCATAGTAAGCCGGTTCAACAGATCTTACGATTCCTTCATTACGAACCCAAGCAGCGTTATACTTAACGTACTCAGCTTTCATAGTTTCTACATCTTTAGTATCAATAGCTTTTTCAAGTTTATCAAAAGAAGGATAAAGTTTTGTTTTAAAAGCTTTTTTCTCTGCCTCAATATCTATAGGATTTTGTTCTGTTTCAAAAGCAAGAAGAGCAGTAGATAATTCTCTTAACTGATCCTCATCTAGATTTTCAGAAAGGGCAGTTTTCTTAACTCTTTTACCCGCCTCTGAATCTGAATTTTTTGTAGCATTAAATTCATTTCTGAATTCTTCAATTAATTTTTTTGCTTTGTCCTTATCATTATTTTTAAGGGCAGTATTAGCATCTGTAATTTTAATAAATAAATCACTATAAGATTCTTTAGCAATAGCTATATGAGCTAAAGGGATAAAAGAAGTGAAAATAATAACAAATGCTATTAAAATTTTACTCAAATAATTTTTGACCAATATATTCACCTTCCTTTACACCGCCGAAGCACGCGAATAAACCACTACCTATATGAGTAATGTATTCATTCATTTTGTCTTCATTACCTAAACTATTTTGAACAGTAATGAATTGCTGTGGATTTTTTTGGAACGATATAAACAATAGACCAGATTCAAATTGACCAGTCGTATCATTAATACCATCAGCGTATGAGTAAGAACGGCGCAGTAATTCAACTCCAGTTTTATGAGCTAGATGTACATGAGAGTCTTCAGGAATATATAGTTT
>QWCZ01003621.1_pt1 | contig 9993 bp, 9 predicted proteins | sample 1972651 | NCBI WGS metagenome assembly QWCZ01 (sample SAMN09866695, study PRJNA288562) | Human oral metagenome isolate pre1_saliva, whole genome shotgun sequencing... | isolation source: mouth | host: Homo sapiens | place: USA: California
TTATATATTGGTATATCATCATTATCAAGATAACTTGCTTTTGAAGTATAACTTTCTTCTTGTTCTTTATACTCTATTCCATTATCTTCTAATTTATATCTTAATATATCCAATATCTTTCTAAAAGGTATACTTACAAAATTTTGATTATTCTTACTTCCTATATTTATTTCTTGTTTCCATTCCTTATTATATCCTACTACTAATTTTGATATTCTTTCAGTTCTTAATATCTCAATTAATTTATTGGTATAATATCCTATATAGTTTCTAAGTTGTTCTGTCCTTTTATATAGTAATTGATTTATAAACTTAGAAACATATTGTTTATTAGGTAATATTGATTGTAAACTAGCTTTTATCTTATTAAAATATTGATTTATTGCTTTTAATTTAGTTCCTTTTATTGATATTCCTTTTTTATTATAATTAAAAGCTATTGTAAATAAATTTTCTAGTCCTATATCTATACTTGCTATTCTATCAGTTTTTTCTACTTCTATCACTTCTTTTTCACATATTAGTTCGCATAGTATCTTATCATTCTTATTGTATATTCTAAAGCATTTACAATCTAAATCCTTATGTCTGTTAGCTATTTTAATTCCTTGTTTCATCTTATCAGTTCCAATATATCCTAATTTTAATTTCTTTTTAGATATTACTTGATTGTTATACTCTACTAAGTTATATTTTTTCTTATATCTAGGTATATTGATTTTCTTATCATAAGTTTTATTTTTCTTCATCTTTAATAACTTCCAATAAGAAGTCCAATCATTTTTAAGTTTATCTACTATATTTTGTACTATTTTTAAGTTGATAGAATATTGTCTTAACTTTGAAAACTCACAAATAATCTTATAAAATAAAGATGAAAATTGTTTATTTTCTTCTATATATTTTAAAAATAAATCTTTTAGACTAGGGTATTCATTTATAAATTCTAATGAATATTTATGTTTGTTAGAGTTCTTAAAGTAAAGCTGTCTTAGAATATAATTAGCAAAGTTATATATTTCTTTACTTTCTATCAGTTGAGTTTTAATATATTTGTAATCTGTATGAGATTTTTTAATATAAAATTTAACTATTCTCTTTACTTTCATCTTCTAACTCCTTTATTAGTTTTTCTGTTTTTCTTTTACTTCTTCTTTGTCCATAAATTCTAGTACAAAATGAAGTTATTATAGATAGAAAATCTTGTATTAAATCTTCTTTATCATTATCTACTAGATTAACAACTTCTATTTGTTTGTTATGAGATTTTAATAGAATATCAATGTAATTAAAACCAAATCTTGTTAATCTATCTTTATGTTCTACTAATAAAATTTTAAATTCATTTAATTCTTTTTCTAATAAGTAATTCAGTTTAGAACGATTATCATTCAGTCCACTACCTACTTCTTTTATTTTTTTTACTATTTGATAACCTTTAGCGATAGCAAATAATCTTAATCTTTCTAATTGACTTTCTAAATTGTTTTTGTTTTCATTTGAAGATACTCTTGCATATAAAACAACTTTATTTTCAAGATTATCTTCATTTTTATTTTTAAAAGTATTAAGAATAAAAATAGTTCCTGTTTCTTTATCTTGATAGCCTTTTATTTTTTCATTATGATAATAATGATAAATATTTCTAACATTCAAAGACATTTTTTTTAGTACTCACTAGCTTTTATATATTCTTTTTTCATATAAATCTTTTATCTTATTCTATCAAAATGTCATAAAAATATCAATATATTTATTTTTATCGTTTTTTAAATTGTAATTATAAATATAATCTTATAAAAATATTTGATAAACTTAATAAATATATTTTTAGAACTATTTTTTATTAAATAATTTCCTTAAGCATAAATTTTTGTATCTATTTTTTCTAAAACAATCTGATGTAATTTTTCTGATAAAATGATAATTTAAAAAAAATATAAAAATAGTGTAAGTATACTGGAATAATAAGAATTATAGAAAGTATAAAGTTTTATTTAGTTAGAATAAGTATAATCTACGATATTTTGATGAAGAAAATAAGAAAAGTTGTGTTAGAAGTCTGTTTGTTATATATTGAAATAAAGATACAATTTTATAAAAAATAATTTTTAATTATATAAATAAAAAAATTGAAAAAAATTTTAAAATATGTTATAATACAAAAAAAAGTTCTATATTATAACTAAAAAATAATATATATAACATTATTGTATTTATATTTTAAAACGTATTATTAGAATAAAAAACAAAGGCTATTTTGGTTGAAACTTTATAGAGGAGGTTTAATATGAAAAAAAATGAAAATGAATTTTTAAAAAAAGAAGAAGTTGTTCAAGAAAAGCAATTGTTAATTGAAAGTGTTGATGATTATGAAAATATAGAAATTGAAGAACTAGTATTTGGAAGATGCCCTCCAGAAAGAGATAAGTAATAATTAATAATTAATTATCATCAAACTAAAAATTTTAATTTTACAAGATAATGGTATTTTTTAAAATAGCCTTTGTTTATATGCGATAATTATAAAAAATGAGATAAAAAAGTATGTAGTTAGTAACTAACTACAACATTATTATACGAGGAGGGAAATATCATTATTTACAAATTTTACAGTTATATTATAGTTATAGAATTTATTGATTATATATTATTATATAATAAAAAAACTAAAAGAAAACTTATTGCAAATAAAAAATTATCAAAAATACTTTTAAAATGCATAGATGGTTTTGATGTTAGATTACATAGTGATTTTTATGATGAAATTAAATTTTTGATTAGTGAAGATTTTTTAAATAATAAATATAATATTGAAATAAATGAGAAAGCATTATATAGAAAAAGAAAAGAAGAATGTAATTTAAATAGAATCCAGCTTGAAATAACAAAAAAATGTAATTTTAAATGTAAACATTGTTACTTAAAAAATAAAGTATATCAGAAAGAACTTTCTTTAGATTCTATAAAGGAGATTATAGATGAAGCTAGTAAATTAGGTTGTATGAATATAGATATTACAGGTGGAGAACCATTGATACACCCATTTTTAAAAGAAATATTAATTTATATTAATCAAAAAGGAATGAAGACGACTTTATATTCTAATGGCTACTTGATAAATGATGAATGGATAGCTTTTTTTAAATCTATATATTTAGAAGGTTTAAGGATAAGTATAGATAACATAAATGAAAAAAAATGTAATTCTATAATAAGAGATAAAGGTACTTTAAATACGGTATTTTCAAATATAATTAATTTGACTCAAAATGGAATAGATGTTTCAGTAACTACTATTGCAATGAAAGATAATATAAATGAAGTTAATAAGATATCTAAATATTTGAAAAATACATTCCCCCAAATGAAGCATTATATTGATTCATATATACCTTTAAGTTATGAAAACAAGTCTATAGATTCGAAAGTAATCACTCCTAAGGAATATTCTGATATTTTGTGTCAACGCTGTAAAGATTATGAAATAAAAAAAATTCATAAGAAGTCACATTACTGTGGATTTGCATATAATTATTTGTTCATAGATTCTGAGGGAATAGTAAAATTATGTCCTAATATGCAGGAAGAATATAATATTGGAAATATAAAGAATCTTAGTTTGTTCAATTGTTTTAAAATCTTGAAAGAGTATTCAGAAAAAATGAATTGCAAATATGCTCAATCTTGTCAGTATTATATTTTCTGTGCTGGAGGATGTAGAAATAGGGCATTAGTATTTAATAATGATATTACTGAAAAAGATACTTATATGTGTGAATTTTATGAAAATTTAAAAAATATTATTCATTTCTAAAAAAGGAGTAGAAAATGCTGGGAGAAAAAAAGTTTCTGAAATCAGTTATTGCTATAATTAGTTTAATTTTTATACTAGTATTAATAAACACTTTTTTTAGAATGAGTTTACCATATCTAATTTGTCCTGGAAATTTACTAATCATATTCGTGTAGAATTATTAAAAAAAATTTTAAAACAAAATAATGATTTTTTTATTAAATATTCACATGGTGACTTATTAGAATACTTTGAAGTTGATATTTCAAAAATATATAATTTTTTAACAAAAAGTATTCCATCTTTTTGTAGTAATATTTTTATAATTACTTTTGTTATAGTATTTTTTGGCTTAAAAAGTATATATATCTTTTTATTTTTTATAGTATATTTAGTTTTAAATTTTATTTTAGTAAAAATATATAGAAAAAACAACAAAAATAAAGTCATTGAAGAAAGTAATTATCATGAATATATGAGTGGAAAATATAGCGAATGGTTGGCAATGAAAAATTTACCCTCTATACTAGGATTAGATAAATACATTATAGATAAGTTTGAAAATTTGCAAGATGATTGGTTAAAATATAGAATAAATGTTAATAAATATTATTATGCTATATGGTGTATAACCCTATTACTTAATGGGATGGTAGATATTTTTATTTTGGGAATAAGTGGATTCCTTTTCTTCTACAATAAAATTACTATAGGAAATATTTATTTATACTATTCTTATGGACAAAAAATAAAAAATCCTATGGAAAGTTTACAACAACAATTGCAGTATGTAGAAAAATTATTTGCAAGTATTAAAAGAATTGATAGACTACTTAAAGAAAATTCAAACGATTTTGAAGAAAATACTAGAAAGTTAACAATTTCTGAAATAAAAGCTATAAAAATTAAAGATTTATGTTTTTCTTATACTGATAAAATTGTTTTAGATAAATTATCTATTGAGTTATCTAAAGGTGAGAATATTGGTATATATGGAAAATCTGGAGATGGAAAGAGTACTTTCTTAAAAATATTAAGTAAGATAATAAAAGCAAATAAGGATTCTATATTCATTAATAATATAGATATTAATGATATTGATATGGAAAGTTATATTGAAAAAATTATTTATTTACAAAATGAACCTGTTATATTTAAAACTTCATTATACGACAATATTTCTATGTTCAATGAAAAAATAAGCTTGGAAGAAGTGGATAAATTTTTACAAAATGAAGATTTATATAAATATATTGAAAATAAAAAATTAACAGATATAATCAGTGATGAAGAATTGACTATTTTACAAAAACAGATAATTTCTGTATTAAGAGTATTTTTTGAGAAAAAAGATTTAATTATTTTTGATGAAGCTTTCTCGCATATAGATACTAAAATCACATTGGACTTATTAGATAAAATAAAGAAATTTAATAAGAATAGTATAATAATTTGTATCAGTCATAATCTGGAAAAACTTAGCTCATTTAATAAAATGTATGAAATAAAAAAGGGTAAAATTTATGAAAAAGAATGAAAAAATAAATTTTAAAGATATATTTGAGATATGTAGATTAATTCTTAAAAATAATATTTCTATACATGCAGTAAATTTATTAGTTTGGTTATTATTAAGTTTATTTCCTCTAGTTTTTGCTTTACTTTTAAGAAATTTATTTTCATCACTTGAAAATTTTTCTTCTGCTAATTATATTAAAAATATAATTATATATACTGTAATTATTATTTTTAATATTTTTCTAACATATAAGGCAGGGGTATTTGATACAAGGTCAAGATTTAATATAGGAAAATTATTAAGAGTGAATTTATTTAGTTATTTTGTTAATTATGATGTTAATATAGATACTTCACATATTTTAAATAGTTTTAATGAAGATATAGATACTATAGAAGAATTCATAAGTTTTTCTATGGATTTTATAAATAAAATAATATTTTTTTTAATATCTTTTATTATCTTAATAAAAATAAATTATAAGCTTACAATTTTTGTTTTTACTCCACTTTTATTGGTTTCGTTTTTGATATATAGTTGTGGAGAAAAAATAAAAAAATATTATAATTTTGCTAAGAAAGAAGATTTAGAAACTGTGTATTTTACAAGTTCCATAATTAAGGGTAACAATATTATAAAATATTTTTTTAATAATAAAATAATTAAAAATTTTGAAGATAGTTTAATTATAAGGAGTAAGAAAAATATCCTTAAAAACTTTTTCTTTGAAGTAATAGAAAAAGTTGCTGAATTATTTAATAATATCTCTTATGTTATTTTAGCTTTTGCTAGTTACTTACTTTTAAATAGTTCAGATAGTATTTCAAATTTTACTCTGTTTATAGAATATATTTCTTATGGAACTGTTTATCTAATAGTTTTTCAAGAAGTGTTCATTAATTTAAAATCTATACAAAAGTTTTTAGAAAATTTAAGTGAAAACTTAGCTATTAGTAAAGAAGAAGTTATAGAATTAATAAGAAATAGAGTAAAAAATAAAAGAAAAGTTTTAGAAACTCCCTATAATAACTTAGAGTTGGGAATAAATTTAGATAGAAATGAAATACTAATAATAGAAGATGAAAGTATAATAAAAGAATTAAAGAGTAAAATATTAGATGAAAATAAAATTGCTTATGTTCCAAAAACAATTAATCTTTTTGATGATAGTATTCAGAATAATATAACATTATTTGCTCCAAGAGATGAAGAATTATTGAAAAAGGTTATGGAAATAAGTTGTATAGATATGAAAGAATTTGAAGAATTAATTAAAAAAGAAAAATATATTGGTAGAAATGGTAAAAAATTATCAGAAGGACAAAGACAGAGAGTGGCAATAGCGAGAGCTCTATATTCAAGAAATGAAATACTCTTATTGGATAATTGTTTTAATAATATAGATTATGTTACTTCTCTGAAAATAATAGAAGAATTAAATAAGCATAAATATGCAATGATAGTATTAGCAACTGATACAGATTTATTTAAAGAAGCTAAACTTAGAAATAGATTGAATCTATAGAAATGAGGGAATTTATATGCCTGATATAATATGCAGAAAAAAATATAAAAAGATCTATATTGCCATAAGTGGTGATAAAATTTTAATAAAACCTCAGAAAGAATACTGTTATTGTTACAAGTTTATTAGAAAATTGGAAATATTAGAAGAAGCTAAATTTAATAGAGAAAACAGAATATTTAAAAAAGTACTAAATAAAAATTATGGTATGAGTAACTTATCTAAAGCATATGATGCTTTTATAAGAATATATAGGATAGCTCAAAATTTGATTAAAAATTTAAAAATAGTTGATTTTAAATTTGATATAAAAATACATAGTTTAAGTAGAGAGATGTTGTTTTTAGATTTAAATTTTAAAGAATTTTTTAAGATTATGAGATATGAACTTTACTTGAGCTATAAATTGTTTAATGTTGATAAATATTTATTTTATGATGGATTATTATCCGATATATATAATAATGATTTTTGGAAATTGTCATATCAAATGTATAATGATATTTTATTATTTTATTTTGATGAGATAAGAAATAAAATAACAAATGAAAAATATAAATGTATTTTATCACCTATTTTTACTGCATTAACTGTTCATGAAGTTTTTGGTCATACATTTGAAAATAAAAATAGTTTTGATAAGGAAATTCCTTATAACCCAATTTTAAATATTAAGGATGTAGTTAAAAATGAAAATCTTCCTATTCCTTTAGATTATGATGATTACGGAAATAAAACAAATAATATAGATTTAGTTTCTAATGGAAATTTTGTTTCAAATCTTGTAGATAATCTTACTTTATCTGGAACAGGACGAATTGGCTTTTCAGATTCAAATATATTTAACGGAATGGTAAGAATGAGAAATACTTGCTTAACTGAAGGAAACGATAAATTTTCAGATATGCTTTCAAGTATTGAAAATGGAATTTATTTATATACTCCAGGGATTGGATTTGCGGATAAAAATGGAAATTTTGCTATTGAGGTACTAAATGCCGCTTTTATAAGAAGAGGTGAGGTAAAATCCAATATAAGAACACCTTTTATTATTAAATCTAATTTATTTGACTTTATAAAAAATATTAAAATGATAGATAGTTCATTTAAGTGGTTTGGAGGCACATGTATAAAAAAAAATACAGAACTTTTAGTTGGAATGGGAGGAGCTAATGTTTTAGCATGTATGGATGTTAATATTTAATTAGCTAATAAAAAGAATGAATAAAGTAAAAGTTTATTATGTTTTTGATAAAAAAATAGAATATTCATGTAGTACTTGTGGTGGTTTATGTTGTAATTTAAATGCAAATTTAAGATTTTCAAAAAAACAGATTGAAGAAGCTAATTTTATCTGGTTAAGGGATTATTTTTATAAAGTTGATAATATATATTTTTTAAAAACACCTAAACAATGTTGGTTTTTAAAAAATAAGCAATGTTCATTAAAAAAAAATAAGCCTCTTGGTTGTAAATTATACCCTATAAATTTATATAAAATCAATAATAATATAATTGTAGCAGAAATTATTCCTTGCCCTTCTATGTACTTTAATGATAAAAATCTACCAAAAATACACTATGAAAATGATATTAAAGAATATATAGAAAACTTTGAGATTTCGTATTATTCTAAAAAACATAAATTGTTTATTGATGAAATTTCTGATATGGAATTTTTAAATAAATTGCAGTTAATTAATGAATATCTAGAACAAATCCAAGTAAAAGATATATTTGAAATGCTCATTAAACAAATTTTTGTTCATCCTATAATATTAAAAATAATAGATATAACTAATTTTTATAGTATATTAAATGATTTTATTTTAATTAAAAATATGTTAGCAGATTATGTTAGTAGTAATATACAAAATCAATATATTTTATTAAATAGTTATTTTTATAAATATATTCTTTTCAAATATTATACCCCATTAATTAATAAAAAAATAAATGCTAAAGTTTCTTGTGTTGAAGATTTTTATAATATGGAAAGTTATATTATTTTTAATAAAATATATAATTCAGACATAAAATGGAGTATAAAATAAATTGAAGATTAAATATTTAAAATTATTAAGCTATCAATATGTATCAATTATTAAACTAAATTTATTATGAGGTTGTGAAGAAATGAAGATAATTTGTTTATTGGAAAAAATCAAAGATATTCAAGTTGCTAGTCTAATAACTAAATTTAAAAGTGTTTTTAGTAAGGAGTTTTGTAAAAGAAATTTATTTTATAAATATCATATAGATTTTGTCCCATGGAATGATTTACAAGATTTAGTAAATAAAAATGATGAATTATTATTTCTTGGGTATGATCATTCAATTACAGCAAAAATTTTCAGTGGTTTAAATTTATATAATAGAAAAATAATTATTTTTGATGCACATAATGACTTTACTAGTGATGAAATAAGTAGAGAACTTTTGAATTGGAATTTTATTAACTATATTGAAAAATATTTTACCTCTGGTCTTTTATTAGGTTATAGACATTATAATACTAATATGAACAAAAGTAAAAAAATTCATTATATTCATTCATTTGAGCTAGAAAATCCGCAATTTATAGCTAAAAAACTAAGAAAATTTGTAAAAAATCAGGATATATATATAAGTATAGACTTTGATATAATAGAACCTAAACTATTTAATGATGTTGATTTTCCAGTTCCAGGTGGAATTAGTTATAATAAATTAATTTACTATCTTAATTTATTTATACAAAATTCTAATAAAGTTATTATAGATATTTCTGAATATAAAGTTAAAAATAATATTAATGAAAATTTTAAGTATTATAAGAAATTATTAGATGACATAGATTATTTGTTTGAATTAAAAAAAAAGATTAGATAGTATTGTTATATAAAAATAAAGTTCAAAAGATTTTTTATCAAAAAGCTTCTAAATGCTTACATCCACAATTTTGAGTAATATTGAAAGTGCAGTTTTTGTTTTAGTTAAACTAATAGGGTGTATAATAAATGGTGTTGATGGAAGAAATTTCTATCAACACCATTTATTGTATAACCTTAAAAGAAAGAGAATTTTTAAGTTTTAATTCTCAAAAATTCTCTTAATTATATCAATAAAATCTTATTGTGATACTTTTACTTCAAAGCCTTTTAGATATGCTCT
>QWCZ01002878.1_pt1 | contig 9986 bp, 7 predicted proteins | sample 1972651 | NCBI WGS metagenome assembly QWCZ01 (sample SAMN09866695, study PRJNA288562) | Human oral metagenome isolate pre1_saliva, whole genome shotgun sequencing... | isolation source: mouth | host: Homo sapiens | place: USA: California
GAGGACACAGAATATTAGAAATAAGTTTGGTCATCTCATCCGAACATTGTACTTTTGCACACGGTAATCAACGCCAAGACCACAAGGAGAGATGCCGGAGTGGTCGAACGGGCCGCACTCGAAATGCGGTGAACGGGTAACTGTTCCGGGGGTTCGAATCCCTCTCTCTCCGCAAACAAGGGTGTAAATCAGTGAGTTACATGATTTACGCCCTTTATTACACCCCAAAAGTCACTTCTTATTTTAATATCGGTGTTTCTGAATGAGGTGTTTTATTAACATATCCAGTCTTTACAATCTTCGAAACAGAAAGACAATGAAGTATTTGCCATTTCCGTAGATAATATCACCTTTGTGTAAGGCTACAACAATTATGCAAATAACTGTGTGTAATCACAGACAAATACTCCAAAGATCATTGCTTGCTGCGTTTTGGGTATTCATTTTACATCTTGACAAATTACTTAAAACTACAATTATAGACTTTAGATAGAAGAATATGAATATTGCATCAGTCCATATTAGAAATTTCCGCAAACTAAAAAATTGTCGCATAGATTTTGGTGAAGAGGAAACAGTGTTTATCGGAGCCAATAATAGTGGCAAAACTTCTGCTATTAGCGCCATTGTTTGGTTCCTGAGGAATAATGAAAAGCTTACCCTTAAGGAATTTACAGCTACCAACTGGGGAAAAATCAATGCTATTGGGGAGGAATGGCTAGCTAATGACCCCATAGATGAAACATTGTTGAATTCACATAAATGGGATTGCATTGTTCCATCAATTGACGTTTGGATTGATGTTGATGATGGAGAGCAATACAGGGTCAATCATTTGATTCCATCGCTTAGCACATGGGAAGGAAAAAGAGTTGGAGTTCGTGGGCAATATGTTCCTAAGGATATTACTAAATTATATTCAGACTACAAAGAGATCAACAGAAAAGCCCTTGCTCTAAAAGAAACTCCAGAGTGGAAGAATGCTTCTTCCCCGGAATTGTTCCCAAAGAATCTTTGCGATTTCTTAGGCAAAGATTCAAATCTCAAAACCTACTTCGATGTAAAATACTATATTGTTGATTCAGCCAAAGAGTCAGCTGATGGCAACGAAGTTCAGCCTACTCCAGATAATGAACTTGATAAAAATCCCTTGGAAGAGCTAATAAGAGTCGATACCATTTTGGCTTCAAGAGATTTCGCAGACCCAGAAGGGCAGTCGGATAGTGAGATAGACACCTTATCAAAGCAATTTCAAAAGTATTATGCAAACTCAAATCCAGAGGAGGAAGATTTATTGCCAAATGATTTAGAACTTGTAAGCGGAATAGCAAAGGCAAATGAAACATATAATGCAAAACTGGGCAAAATCTTTAAGTCGCCAGTTAGCGAACTGAGGAATATCAACTATCCGGGATTTCAGAACCCTGAGATTAAGATACAAAGTAAAATTCAAATAGAGGAGGCCATTAAGCATGACTCTGCTGTTCAGTTTGTTATTCAAGGAACGGCTGAATTAGCCTTGCCTGAGAAATATAATGGATTAGGTTATCGAAATCTAATTTCCATCTATTTAAAACTAATGGATTTCAGGGAAAAGTGGCTGAAAACGTTTCGTGAGGGAAAGGGAATAGAACCTATCCACTTGGTGTTTGTGGAAGAGCCAGAAGCACACCTTCATGCGCAAGCACAGCAAGTATTTGTAAAGAAAGCACTTGAAGCTCTATGCAATAATGAAATAATCAAGGATAATTCATGGCTTAGGACTCAGCTTGTACTGAGTACACATTCTAACCATATTGTTAATGCGCTTGATTTGAACTGTATGCGCTATTTCAGACGAGATATGGATGCCGGTGATAAAATTCCTATTTCCAATGTGATAAATCTGTCAAACACTTTCGGAGAAGGAGATGAAACTAAGCAATTCGTAACAAGGTATATCCGCTTGACGCATTGTGATATATTTTTTGCTGATGCAGTGATACTTGTGGAAGGGACAGCAGAAAAAATTCTTATTCCAAGTTTCTTTGCTAACACAGAACTTGATTTACATTACATTTCTGTCATCGAAATAAATGGCCGCCATGCCCATAGTTTCCACAGCTTGATAGACAAAATAGGAATTCCTACTTTAATTGTGACAGATATTGATGCCATGGAAAAGATTGCTGGGGAGGATGGGAAAAAGAAACGTAAGGCTGTAATTACAGCCAAGGGAAAAGGATATGAAACCGGCAATCCGTCAATACAAGATTGGTTGCCAAGTAAAAAACGAATTGACGACCTTATTGATCTTGATGAGAATAATAAGGTAATTGGTAATGTCAGAATTGCATATCAAACTCCAATCCATGTAAAGTGGGCTGAAAAGGAAGAATATACTGAGATATGTCCCTATACGTTTGAAGATGCTTTAATATTTTCCAACTTAGAACTATTCAGAAAAGATGAGCTACGGAAGATGGGTGCTATTACTACGATTGCCAATCTACTAAAGAAAGCCTCTTCAGCTAAGCAGTTACAAGAAAAGATTTTCGAGAAACTAGAACGTAAAGGTGGCTTCCAAAAGGCTGATTTTGCAAACTCTCTCTTGTATAAGGAGGACTTCTGTGACATAAAAGCTCCTGCATATATCCAAGAAGGGCTGAAATGGTTAAAACAATGTTTGGACTCAAAAGCATAGACATGCCTAATAATATAGACTCACAAGTTGATGAAACTTTAGAAAAATGCATCTTAGCGACACCGCGTAAGAGTTTTTTTCTCTTTGCTGGTGCTGGCTCAGGAAAAACATTTTCTTTGGTAACCCTATTAAAGAAGATACGCAATAGCATTGGCAAAAACTTGTTGTTGCAAGGTAAGAATGTGGCCGTAATCACATATACGAACGCTGCTACAGACGAGATTATCACCCGTTTGGATTACAGTCCAGTCTTCCACATATCCACCATTCACAGCTTTGTATGGAATATTATTAAGTATTATCAAACTGATATAAAGGAACTTTATTGCCAGTCTATTCGAGAAGAGGTGTGGATGATAAATAAAAAGTTAGATACTGCTAAGAATAAGACAACCAAAACATATCGTACCAATACAGCTAAAAAGAATTATCAGGAAGAGCGGTTGAAAAAGGCCGAGGCAATAGAAAGGTTTGTGTATAATCCTAACGGAAGTAATCCTGAATATAATGCACTTAATCATGCAGAAGTTATTAAGATCTCAACTCAAATGATTATGAATAATTCGATGCTCCAGAAAATCATAGCACAGCGATATCCAATTCTTTTGATAGATGAAAGTCAGGATACAAAAAAGGAACTTGTGGATGCTTTCTTCAAAATCCAAGAGAATCTTGGGAATGTGTTTACGCTCGGACTTCTTGGCGATCAAAAACAGCGAATCTACACTGATGGGAAGGAGAATATGGTTAGCATTATCCCTCAAGGATGGGAACAGCCTGTTAAACAGATGAACTATCGCTGCGCCAAACGAATTGTTGCATTGGCTAATACAATTGCTAAAGAAATAGATATTCATGGCGAACAAGTTGCGCGTGAAGATGCTATCGAGGGATTTGCTCGGTTATTTGTTGTGCAACAACACGATGTAATAAACAAAGGTGAGATTGAAAGAACAGTTATGAAGACGATGTATGACCTCACTAACGATGCAAGATGGTTTGGGTTAAATACTGAGGTTAAAATTTTAACACTTGAACACAAAATGGCCGCAAGTCGATTGGGATTTAATGAGTTTTTTGAGCAGTTATCCAATGTAACCAAGTACAAGACGACTCTTTTGCAAGGTACTGTGCCTGAATTAGAGTTTCTCACAAAAGAGGTTTTGCCTGTAGCAGATTCGATGAAAGGGGATGGGCAGATTGCTCTTGAGATATTGAAGTCATACTCCCCATTGTTGAGCAAGGAAAGTTCCCAAAAGCCATACGATCTCTACTTGTGCTGCAGAAAAGAAGCAGGAACTCTCTCCAATAAAGTCAATAACAATTGTTCTATCCGTGAGGTTGTTAAAGCAGTGTGGAATTCTCAACTATTAATAATTCCTGAGGTTATAAGACAAGCCTGTAAGCTTACATCAGCAGACAATATAGATGAGCTGGAGGAAGATTTACAGGCATGGATTAATGTGATGGATATGCCAATCAATGTGGTCAGAGGCTATGATGATTATGTAAACCAGCGTACACGCTTTGATACGCATCAAGGCGTGAAAGGTTTGGAGTTTGATAGGGTTATGGTAATTATTGACGACTCTGAAGCAAGAGGCCGTATGTTTAGCTATGATAAATTGTTTGGTGTAAAAAAACTAACGGATACAGATATGAAGCATATCGAAGCTGGAGAAGAGTCGTCAATTGATAGGACACAAAGGCTATTCTATGTAACTTGTACACGTGCAAAAAAATCTCTTGCGGTTGTAATGTATACAAGCGACCCCGATAAAGTTAAAAATCAAGTTATAAGCAAAGGTTGGTTTGCGGAGCAAGAAATAGAGTTGCTTTAGTGAACGTCATGCTGGGGCGACTACTCGATATCCGCCCTTTGGACCATTGTAGCGTTTTATTTAAATCTCGTAATGAGATTTACAATTGCAACAAGGGCAGAACGACCATCTTTGGTCGCTCAGCCCTTATTTTATGCCCTGAAATTTTTACGATGAAACTCCATGGTAGTACTACATATTCGTACAAATATATGAATCAGAGTATATTACGCCTCTCTTCTGGAGTGCATTTGATCTTTAAGCCCAGATTATCGACTGTCATATAGGACGTAAGCCTTCTAGTTACTGTCAGTACATAACCTACATAATGTAGCAAAATTCACATAATTCTTCAGCAAGTAGTGTTTAAGAAATGCCTCGCTTCTTCAAATGCTCCTTTATAAGATTGCTAGACTCTATCTTTTGTCCCATAGGACGGTTTCTATATCTGTTATAATTGCAAAGGTACGAACTTATACTGAATAAAACTAAGGAACGCAGAGCGTTAACATAAAGGATTTTGCGTTCCCTCTGACCAACAGCGAAGTCTCTATATTCTGATATTGTGCGATTGCGAGTTTATCTCTGAAATTGCGATTTTAAGTAGTTGTTTTACGCTTTGTGAGCCCCTATGATTTCCTTGTATCTCACGATACTTCCCGCTATATCACTGCTTCTTGGAAGAATATCAAAAGCCGTCTACTTTTCGTCAGACCTGACTAAAAGCCCTATGCGCAAGGGCGAGTTATTCATTTCAAAACAACCGAGTTATGACGATAAACGAATTATTGGGCAAAACTGTTTGGCAGATGACCGGTGAAAGAATTACTTTTCCTTGCACAACACGGTAATATATCCACAAGCAGGGAATCTACAAAGGATTCTTCCTCCAAAGAAGAAAAGCGAAATGTGTATGGGTTGGCAGGCATTGGACGCCTCTTTGGGTGCAGTCTCCCACAGCTAACCGTATCAAACAGAGTGATAAAATCAATCGTGCCATTACACAAGTAGGTCGCAAGATTATTGTTGAGGCTGACCTTGCACTGGAATTGGCAGGACGAAAGACAGGAGGAAGATGATGAACACAACTGATTATGAAAACATATGTCAAAAGTCGCTCATTCATATAACCGATGAGTTTGCGCTCCCTCCTTTTGTACTGCAAGCAGGCGAAGCCATCATCGGCACGTTAGGTAATTTCAGTGTATCGACAGGCAAGGCAAAAGCAAAGAAAACTTTCAATGTGAGTGCCATCGTTGCAGCAGCCCTTGTTAATGGGCAAGTGCTGGAATATAAGGCTTCGTTTCCCAAATCGAAAAGAAATATCCTCTACTTCGACACAGAACAAAGCCCTTATCATTGCCAATTGGTGATGCAACACATTCTGCGATTGGGAGGACAACCTATAGACAAAGAGCCTGAGCATCTGGAATTCAGCCACCTCAGAGACTTTGCCGCCCCAAACAAGCGTAGAGAAATCATCCGTTATGGCATTTACAACACGCCTAACGTGGGTTTAGTGGTCATCGACGGTAATCGTGATTTGATGCTTGATATCAACAACTCCGCGGAGGCGACCAAACTCGTGGGCGACTTGATGCAGTGGACGAGCGAGCAGAATATTCACATTCAGACCGTGCTTCACCTCAATAAAGGCGACGAAACGCACGAGGACATATCGGCACCGAACTTAACAACAAGGCAGAGACAGTCCTTCAAATCACGAAGGATAGCACTCAACCCGAGCGAAGCATTGCTGCCCCTGTCATCATTCGTTCCACCCCCTTCAACAAATTTACTTTTCGGTTCAAGGAAATGGAAGATAAGGTGAGCATGGCGACATCATTGACCTTGTCTGCGCTTTGTTTCGTTGCTCTATCAGCGAAGCCGTCGGGCTTTTGAGTGGTGCTAAACAAGTAGCGCATCAAGAATTTTCTTTTGGCGGTGAAAGAAAAATCTCCGACGTAAATTGGAAATCCTATCTGCGCAATCGCTCTCCAATCCAAATTTGCTCCACTACCTCGTAGTGCGCGACATTCCTCTTTCCGTAGCCAAAGCCTATTGCTCGGAAGTTCTATTCCAAAACATGAAACGGACATACTATGCCATTGGATTTGAAAACGATGCTTTGGGAACACAAATATACACACTCTTAAAGAGAGAAGGAAGCAAAATGTTAGATTTAACGCAATCCCCCCCCCGGAAACGTAATGCGTGATTTTCCTTGCGAGTCACAGGCTTTTCCGGTTTCCCGGCAAAAACATTATTCAGCCCACTTCGTTCTCCATTGCCCAACATCGGGCGGGGCGCCCGAATTCACCACTCTGCCGTGCTGGGGCACAGGGCTCTACGCGCACGCGCGTGCGTGCGCGTCAGGCACTTTTCGTTTTTTACCTTCACGCTTCACCCGAAGAAGACAAATAACTGATGAATAGCGTGTTAGGTGTGAAGAGGTCGGATGTGATCAAGCTTCACCGGTGAAGAAGCCGGGAAAGACAAAGCCTTCACCCACAAATCGCAGAATTTCAAGCGGATAGAGGGGAGGGGTGAAGGCAAAAAACGGAAAGTCGCTGAGTGCGCAATGCGCGAGCGCGTTCGCAGGCGCGAATGTGCCTACACGCGTGAACGGGAACGAAGGGGGGGGGCACAGAGCGAAAGAGAGGGGGTTCAGCGGAGAAACAAGGGAAGAAGGGAAAGAAAGCCCGCAAGTTTTCGACCTCTGAAGACTGAATTCGAAATGCGCGAACTTTTTGTTGCAAGAAAAGTCGGTTTCATCGAAAGAAAATGCTTACCTTTGCAAGCGAATAAACACAACACTTCCCTTTCCTGCCGCAATACGGCGTCCATATAGCGCAAAATCGTGGGCACTTCCCGATGAGCCGACGCAAACGATCTTTGACTTCAGATTATTCGCAACTACACAGCAAACATTGCCTCGACAGGTGGGACAAAACAGTGGCTGTCATCAAGAGAGGAGCTTTGCACCGTGTAGCTCCTCGTTGGGCCAGTATCTCATTGCCCACATCGAGCGTATTTACCTGTGCATGAAAGCCTTTGCAGTCGTCAAATTCTGCCCGGCGGCCAACAAGTTGAGAACGGGCGGCGCTCTACCCCGCCGACAAGGGTAAATAGATGGGAGAGCGACGCGCAGGTCTACGTCGCAATCAGTTGCAACGGAGAGAACGGGCTGCCATCGCCACCGATCCGCATTGACAGAAAAAATCTCCCGAGGAGAGCAGACACGCCCTTGTGCTTCGTGCGCAGAGCCCAGAGGGGGTATTGCGCGAAGTGGTGAGCACGGCTTTTGCATGAGAGCCGTCCCGAAAGTTGACCGGGCTCCAAACGGACAATCCTCCTGCCGTGTGCACAGGGTGAAGCTAACGCGATGCCGCGCTGCGGAATGGGCATCCTGCGATCTTCCTTTCGGTGAGGCGGAATGCCACCAAAACGGGCAAACGGCGGCGACGGAGCTGCCACCGTCGCTCCGCGAGAAACGGCGGCGAACGGAAAAGATGAGATTTTGTGCGGGCAAAACTACAAATACCCCGCAAGAATGCGTAATTTTGAGGGCACAAAGCAATTTCAAAACAAAGACTCTCATGATCACAAACAGCAGCTTGGTGAGTATCGCGAACCTCTCGCGCGAGAAAATCCTGTATCTCATGGAGATGGCGCACGAATTTGAACTGCGTCCCAACCGCAAGCTCCTCGACGGGCGCATTGTCGCCACCTTGTTTTTCGAGCCCAGCACGCGCACACGCCTTTCGTTTGAGACGGCCGCGAACCGACTCGGCGCACGCGTCATCGGATTTACCGACCCGAAAGTGACGTCGTCGACAAAGGGCGAAACCCTCAAAGACACAATTATGATGGTGGCGAACTACAGCGATGTGATCGTGATGCGCCACTATCTCGAAGGGGCTGCCCTCTATGCGAGTGAACTCACGCCGGTGCCGGTGGTCAATGCCGGCGACGGGGCGCACCAGCACCCTTCGCAAACGCTGCTCGACCTCTACACCATGATGCAGACTCAGGGCACGCTCGACAACCTGCACATTCACTTGGTCGGCGACCTCAAATATGGGCGCACCGTCCACTCGCTCATCATGGCCATGCGCCATTTCAACCCCACATTCCATTTCATCGCTCCCGCCGAATTGGCCATGCCCGAAGAATACAAGCAGTATTGCCGCGAGCATGGCATTCATTTTGTGGAACACGAAAATTTTGATGAAGAGGTGATCGCTGAGGCTGACATTCTCTACATGACGCGCGTGCAACGTGAGCGTTTCTCGGATCTCATGGAGTATGAGCGTGTGAAAGATGTCTACATTTTGCGCCGCGAGATGTTGGCAAAGGCCCGTCGCAACCTGCGCATTCTCCACCCGCTGCCGCGCGTCAATGAAATCGCACAAGATGTGGACGACACGCCGTATGCCTACTATTTCGAACAGGCACGCAACGGTTTGTTTGCTCGCGAAGCCATCATCTGCGACGTGCTGGGCATCACCCTCGACGAGGTACGTGCCGACAGTGCCCTTCTTTCTCAAAACTCTGCTCTATGAAACGCGAAAAACTCATGGTGGCCGCCATCGAAAATGGCACGGTCATCGACCATATCCCCTCTGAAAAGTTGTTTGCCGTGATTCGCCTGCTCCACATTGAGGAATTGGACCACGACACGGTGTTTATCGGCTACAACTTGCACAGTCATTTGATGCAGCGAAAGAGTATTATCAAAATCGCCAATCGCTTCTTTTCGCCGGCTGAACTTAATCGGCTCTCGGTCGTGGCTCCGAATGTGACGCTGAGCATTCACGGTGAGTGGCGACGTGCTGCGTTGCCATTACTGCGAAATGGAGCAGCCGATCGGTACGGTGAAGTTGGTGTGACGAGCGTCGGGCTCTACAATCGTACGCCGTCAACGAACCTTGCCGACTCCGCCTTTCCATGCGCCTCGGTCGGCTTCGAGAAAACAGACACGCGGGGTGGGAAGTTGTGGCTTTCTGCCCCTGCGCTATTTCGTGCCGCCGAAAGTTTTAGCTCTACCGGAAACGATGGACGGCGTTCCGGTGTTCGTGCGACTCGGCTGTTCCAATCCACATGATGACAGAGGACGACGAGCGTTTCCTGCGCTTACCGCTCTCTGGTTCGTTCTGCTTCGCGCACTTTCCCGGTTGCGTTCGCAGTCCCGCCCCTCCGTTTCGTGCTATTTCCGCGCGTTTTCCGGTTCCGTTTGTTCCCGAATGGTCGTTTGTGGGCGTAATCTGCTACAGAAAGTGCGCAAAAGTTTGCTTTTCTCGCGAGGATGTATTACCTTTGCACACGGATCATCGAAGAAGCGCGATGTATGGACTTTATTCCGGCTTTTCCGCTTCGAGATGCCGTCAGGAGAGATGGTAGAGTGGTCGATTACAGCAGTCTTGAAAACTGCCGTACCGAGAGGTACCGGGGGTTCGAATCCCTCTCTCTCCGCAAAGTGG
>QWCZ01001772.1_pt1 | contig 9983 bp, 5 predicted proteins | sample 1972651 | NCBI WGS metagenome assembly QWCZ01 (sample SAMN09866695, study PRJNA288562) | Human oral metagenome isolate pre1_saliva, whole genome shotgun sequencing... | isolation source: mouth | host: Homo sapiens | place: USA: California
TGGGGCATAATCCGTACTGTAATTGGGCCAAAGTCGAGCCTCATCTTCGAAGCGTTCGCCTGAAATCTGGCCTGAAAGATATTCATTTAGGATGAGTTGATTGTCACTTTCAAACATCTCTAAACCCATTTTTAAATGTTTTTCGTTAGCCTTGTACAAACTTTCCAATAGCTTTAACTCCAACCAATGCGTGATAACACAGTTATGAATCTCACCAACAAAGACTACATCTACCTTAGAAAGCGCGCTCACCAGCTGGTCATAAGTAATAGCTTTGCCTTTATTGTCATACAAACGATAGGCTTCGGGCTGCTTCTCAGCCCACATATAAGTTGCCATGCACAGCATAACTGCACAGCAAACTAAACGTAAATTCTTTAATATTCTCATTATTTTTGTGATTTATATACAACGATTCGGTGATTCCAATCAAACATTTCATTCACCATTTGCTGTATCATTTCTGGCGTAATGCCATGTAAACATTCTGTATAGTCATTGAAGTCTTGCAATGACTCACCATTTTTCACCAATGAAATCAATGCCGTTTTCCATTCAGCGGGTGACTTATCATTTAGCACTTTGTCTTTCGTGACTAAGAAAGAGCGCTTTAGTTTGTTAAGTTCTCCAGTGCTTACAGGTCGCTCTTTGAGGTCTTTGACAATATCTTGCAACAGCATTTCAGCCCTCTTTCGATTCTCGTCTTTCAGAGAAAGATTAATAACGAAGTGATATTTCTGCTGTGGAATGCCGTCATTTCCGCCCTCAAAACCTTTGGAATAAGGCCGCTTAATTGGTGTAAATGGGTCATTGTTCAAAGGCAATGGCGTTGCTGGTGCTTGGAGTTGAGCAAACGTTGCAACAGCTTTTGGCACCACATGCCCTACATTGAAGTTACCCGTTAGAATGACAGTGAGTCCTGTTGGATTGCCAAACAACTGCTTGTAATAGTGGGTTAAGCTGTCTATATTCAGTGCTTTCAGCGTGGCTTTTGTAAGCAATCGTTCACTATTGGCAGTTCCATTCCCCACTAACGAGTCAATAGTGTTCGTCATTAATCGGTCAGAATCGTGTGCCAAGAGCTTGTCTAAGAGCGTCTCTTTGCCTAAATTCTCCTGCTCAGAAGCTATTGTTTCGGCGAAATCTTCATGGTTAACACCAGGGAAACACATCTTTTCGTAAACAAGATTCAATAGTGCTGTCGCATGCTTTTCAGGCGAAGAAGCCAACAACTGATGCCAATACGCATCCTCACCCACGGTCATCGACAACTGCTGTTGTGTCATAACAGTCAGCAAAGTGTCGCTCGGCACCTTGGAAAGTCCACCCATATCAACATAACTTACAGCGTCATGGAGTTTCAATTGCTGTTGCGCAGTGAGGTCTGCCGTGCCCCCTCGTCCTACAACAGCAAGGTAAAGAGTGGAATCTTCCTCTAAGGTTGGGCGCACAATCAACTTCACTCCATTTGTCAGCTGTATTTCTTCAACGCCAAGTTCCGGCCATTTCTTGCTGTATTTAATGCTTTCATTTGTCATCTTTGGTGTTTGCTTCAAACACAAAGGCAGGCTAATGGTGTCTTCTTTTACCTCTTTTTTCGAATGAAAAACATAAGGTTCTATGGAACGTTTCCAGCCTTTTTTCCATGCACTATCAGCCTGTTTGGCGTCAAGAAGACCAGTTTTTGTATCATCAGCAGCGTAAGTATAGGCATACAACCGACTGCGTTTCATGGCTGAAAGAATGCTTTCCAGGCACTCTTGCAGCTGTGCACTCGTTGTCATTTTCACCTGATTGCGCACCCACTCCACATCCTTTGGATGCCAAAGTGGACGATCTCCTGCCATGATATAATCGACAAAATCATCACATAAATCAGAAGAAAGCTGCAGTGTTGTATCGGGTTGTAGATGTGCAAGACGCATATCAATCAGCTGTTGCAGTTCATCTTTCCCCACGCCACGCTGTAATAGTCGGCGACATTCATAGGAAGTAGCTGCCAACTGCTGTGCCAACTGACTTGAAGATGTACCGCGTAACGAGAAAACAAAATGGTCTTTGTCTGCCAAATACCAATCGTTTGACACATTACACCTTACACTATCAGCTGCAAGACGCTCTGAAAGACATTGCACCAACATGCGCATCTGTTGCTTTCTAACCACTTCTGGCAACACCCTTTCAACGATTGTAGCATGTGGAATGATGAGTTCCAGCTTGCTTTCACGCTGCATGCTGTCGGCCAACTGCATCCAAGCAGCTCCCTTAGCATAGGTCATCGGCAGCGGTTTGAAAGGCTTTTGATCTACCTTTGCAGGGATTGTACCTAACGTTTTACGTAGTTTTTCAACCACTTCTGCCACCTTCACCTGACCCACGACAAGCACTGTAGCGTGAGAAGGTGTGTACCAGCGCTGATAGAAAGCCTTTAAGCGGTTACTATCAATACTGTTAATGTCTTGTTCTGTGCCTAAAGGTATGCAGTCAGCATAGCGATTTTGGCCCATTTTTAGCTTGTAGAAGTCGTCATTTTGCTGGTAACTTCTAAGCTCTTCTACTATGACTCCGCGTTCCTTTTTCACGCGTTCATCATCAAAAGTGAGGTCACACAGCCAATCACGAAGGGCTAAGAAGGTGGTGTCCAACACTGCTTTATCCTGCGAATGATAAGGCAAAGAGAGCCAATAGATAGTGCGATCAAAGCCCGTAAAGGCGTTAATGTCTCGTCCAAACTTCATACCTTGGCGCTCAAAATAGTCAATCAATGCCCGCTTTGGAAAGTGTTTACTTCCAATAAAGGCACTATGCTCAAGGAAATGTGCCCCACCTCGCTGGTCGTTTTCCTCTTGCAGAGAGCCCACATTCATAACCATTCTCACCTCAATATTATGTCTTGGCAATTCGTTGGGCAAGATAATATAACGCAGTCCGTTATCCAAGTGTCCCTCAACAGTGCCATTGGGCAGAATGATATAGGGATTAACGCGCAAACAAGGTATAGCAAAAGCTCTCCCAACAAATAGGAGTCCGAGTACAATAGCCCAGAAAAGAGTATGTCTAATCAGTTTTTTCTGCATGCTATTCCTTTGGTTTAGCGATGTAAAGTATAGACAACATGCACCTGTTCATAGCCATTTCCATCAGCAAAGTCCCATGGGAACGTGAACGAAAGCGTACCCTTCGCGAAATCAAGTTTTGCTGAAGACGCTACCCAATCACTTGGATCGTTTCCAAATACATCACGACTGATATCGCTAACTCCTAAGAATCGGCTTGGATTTAAGGAGCCTCCCATAGACAAGAAGTCATCATCAATGGTATAACCCACTATCTTTCCCTCTTCTTCTATATTCACAATAGTTCCCTTTTCCTTTTCTTTCAGCAGCCGATTCCAAGCCGAATAGTCGTAAGTGAATGGGATTCCTGTGACCATATCACCATAAGCATTCTCTATTTGACCTGTAAACGTAACATTATCATTAGTCGGATTGATACCGATACCATTCAAAGAAGCCGAGAAACTCTCCTTAGCTTCGTCATAGTTGATAGCCTTCACAGCAGCTTTTCCATAAGGAGTCTGCATAAAGAACTCGTTATCGTTTACTGTTTTGCGTTTCAACACATCATAAAGGAACGTTGTTAGTCCCATCGGATTCGTCACCATCTTGAGTGTTGGATGGTCAACAGTGGCATCATCTCCAAGCGTTATGATGCTATAGGCTTTGTAAACGCGTTGCGATTGACCTTGAAAGAACGTCTCTTTGTCGCTACTATTAAATGTAATTGTAGTCTCTACAGGCACCTTTCCTATCAAACGAGTAAGATCTATGCCATATTTTGTCTTTACATCTGCAATCAATTGCAACTGCGTATCCGTCAGAACAGGAATGTCTGCATCAGGGTTTACCTTGATTTGAACGCCATTTCCAAAGCCCTTTATTAGCGGATTAGAAGACGATGCAACCTGAAGCCCGATGGTTTTACCAACAGAAAGAGAATGTTTTCCATTGGATTTAACACGGAAAACCACTTCTTTTTGCCCAGGTTCAAATACTATTTCATCACTGTCTACTTTCAAAACATGGTCGTCATTGCCTGTAAAAGCAAGCTTAACCGACTCCTTTTTTGAGGGTTCAAAAGCGATCATAGCGTGTACAAACACTGTAGTTGTGTCGTCTTCTGACAAGATTGCATTACCTGGAATGGTAAGTTCGACGCCATTAGTCATGGCTTCTTGCGGTGCATCTTGAGCCTGACAACCAACTAAGAAGAAGGTGGCAGCTATGAGAAAACTATTTAATAATTGTTTCATTCGTTTATCGTTGAGTTTAATTAGATGGCCAACCAGCATTTTGTTCAACGCTGTTAAACCGATATTCAGACACTGGAATAGGGAAATTCCATCGATAATCAGTAGATGATATCGAGCTACTTGCACCCGTTCCCCATTGAGAATAACGTGGAAGCGATGCCAGATGAGTGCGCTTTAAGTCAAAGAAGTTAACCCCTTCACCTACAAATTCGCGTTGCTTATCTGTGAGAATAAGTTCTAAGAGCGCTTGATTCGTGATGCCAGCAGGTGCTTCTGAAACACCAATGCAATGCCAATAATGATTGATAAGCACTCGAGCAGCTTCGGTTTCTCCCTTTCGGCAGTAGGCTTCGGCTACGATATAATAAGCTCCTGCGTATCGCATTGTATTGATATATGCAGTTGTTTGATTAAGCTTATTGCATCGATTATACTTTCCAAGCAAGGTTCTGACCGTTCCATTCATTACAAAGGGATAGGTAAAAGAAGTGTAACGGAGATCTGATGTACCGACATTTAACTTCGGATTTACACAGAAATAATCACCTTCTTGCATACTAAACTGAATATTAGAATAGTAAGTTGAGTTGGTGTTAAATGCGAAAATACGACCTGCATAACTATCCTTTGCCCAAAGATTACTGATTCCTTCGCTTGTGAAATAGGCATCATTAGCCTTTGCTATCACGGCATTTCCTGATGTAATTGCAGTCTCATAGTCTCCTGAATAAAGGGCAACATCTGCCTGAAGATACAGAACTGCCGTCTTTGAAAGCCAGCCATTGTTTCTTGAAGTGCCATCCATTTGCGCGGCATCACTAAGTAAACCACGAATGGTTGAAACGCAATCACGAATTGAAGAGCGTTGTTTATCCTCTATACCAAGGTGAGTTTTCAAGATAACTCCAGGCGCATCAGGATTCAAATCATAAGCCGGTGCAAACACTTTCAACAACTGAAAATAACACAAAGCCTTTAATGTTTTAGCCTCAGCAGTTATCGTTTGTTTCTCGTTTTGCTCCTCAGTACTACTTGTTTTCACATTATCCATGCGCTCAAGCAAGGCATCACATTGAGCAATTACATTATAATAATTCTGCCAAAGGCTTGGAGCGAGCTTGCTAATCTCGCGATCACTCCAGTTATATAAGTTCAAAGACGAGACATCTTTAATGGAAAGAGAAGTCGGAACGAAGTCATTTCCAAGCAAAGAGAACTCATATTCCGGGTGAGGATAAGCCGTATAAGCCGATGACAACAATGATCTTGCATTCGAAACATTATTGATTGCGTCGGGATCGGAGAACTGATCAAGCGGTGGAATGTTAAGATTGCATGAGGCAAGGGCTACAGAAAGTAACCCCATTACAATGCTTTTAACTGAAAATATATATCGTTTCATACGCTAATATCAGAATGTTAAGTTGAGATGGAAAGTGAAAACAGGTTGCATTGTACCTGCTAAGGTTCCGCTTTCTGGGTCAGATTCCTTATAGTTTGTCCATGTAAAGAGGTTTGATCCCTGTAAACCTACGTTGGCATATTGCACAAACGGCGCCACCTTATGAAGCCAGTTGGACGGGATTCGATAGCGCATAGAGAAACTTGAGAGCTTTAAGTAGTCGCTATTCCCTATAGTTCGTGAGTTAGGATAAAGCGAAAGGTTCTCTTCTGCGATGCTTTGTGTGTAGAACGGAGTTGGAAACTCCTTGTATTCATCACCTCGTTTAAACCACATCTTAGACGTTTGACCGGCCACTGCGTTATAGTTTGCCTTATCTTTATCACGTACATATTGATAGTTAAAACGCTGTTTGCCTCCTAAAACATAATAGAATGATATGTCAAAATCAAACTGTTTATAAGAGAAATTGGCATAGAAACTACCCGAATATGGCGGAGTTAAATGGCCAAGAGCAATGAAATCATTGCGTGTAAGCTTTTCTGTTCCCTGCTTTTCAACGCCATTCGGTGTTAAGAACACAGGGTAACCAGTCAATGGATTGATACCCAATGAATGCAAACCATATAGCATATCATAAGACTTTCCTACCTCGTAGTTCGGTATAAGGGTTTGTTCGTCCAAGTAAAGTTTATCTGTCCAGTATAAACTTACTACCTTATTATTATTATAAGCAATGTTTCCTCCCACTGCCAAACGACAGTCATAACCATCTAAAATCCTTGCATTGAGCCCGAGTTCTATACCCCGATTCTGCAAGACTCCAATGTTACGTTTCAATGAAGAGAATCCCGAACTTGTTGCAATAGGCACATCTAAGAGTGCCTGATCCGTGCGACGGTTATACCAATTCACGTCAAAGGTGATTCGTTTCAATAGTTCTATCGACACGCCTAAGTCCGTTGATTTGTTTTGTTCGGCCTTTAAGTCTTTGTTATATAAGGATAACAACGACAAGACTCGACTGTTTTCATAAGCTTGTTCGCCGAACATGAACGTCCCAACAGTACTGGATACCGTCACACCATTAAGATTTGCCGTCACACCATAAGACGCTTTAAAGTTCAATTTCGATAGAATCTTATTGCCTTTTAACCAAGAATAGTTCGTTGGAGTCCATCCAATACCTGCTGCCCAGGCTGAATTCCAACGCTTATCTGAGGGTAATATTGACGAAGCATCAGCCTTATAAGTGAAATAAGCGTCGTAAATCGTGTTATAAGTATAGCCTGCAACCATACCAATTCCAAGCTGAGCATTCTTATCTCGAGGGTTTCTTACGGCGGGTTGTCTAAATCCTTGCAATGAGTTATTTATGGCAGAAGGAGCATCTACGTTACCAACGCCATAACCAGTAATGCCTACTGCATCGTAGTTATAAAGGTAATAATCGAGGTTTGCGCCTAAGGTCACATCATGAACATCGGCAAAAACATGATTATAAGTGGCTCGGAAGTTGCTTGAAAGATTAGTCGTTGTTCCCTTGCTACGGGCATAAATACCCCTCGCTATACTTGCAACACCGCTGTTTTGCTCTGAAAAAGCAGAAGCAGGAGTAAAGCGATGGTCATCGTTTTGCAAGAAATCAAGACCTGCAACATAAGCCAACGTGAGGTCTTTCCAAGGAGACAGCGTGAGATTCACATCCACTCCACCATTCTTATCAGTAGCATCGCTCTCGTATTGATACATTAAATCGTAATAGGTTTGATTGGGATAAGAAAAGAGTTCGCCTGTCTTTTGCTCATAAGGATTAAGATTATACACCATCGAAGAAGGGTCGTTAGTCGTTCCATTGGGTGACTTACTCTTAGAATAACCACCAGAAACACCTATCATCAGATAGCCAATCTTCCCCAATTGCTGGTCTATTCCCATACGAACATTGAAGCGTTGCTTATTGTTTCCTTCGATACGACCTCCTTGATACGCATAGTTTCCTGAGAGATAATAGGTTGTTGAGCCATTACCTCCTTTGATACTAAGGTTATGTTTCTGATAGAAATTGTTATGAATCAGTTCTTTAAACCAATCCGTATGAATGTTTCTCAGTGCTGAAAGGCGTTGTTCGCCCTCAGCAATCAACTGATCTTTGTTTGGATCTGAAGCGTAATTACGTTCTATATAATCACGACTGAAACGATAACCTGGTGCTGCCGGATTCTGCAACAGACGCTCCAACTCAAGCTTTTCGTCTGTATCCATGAGTCGAATACCGCGTCGTCCACGCAAGGTTAAGCCCAAATCCATACTATAATTGAGCGTCATCTTGCCTTGATAACCATGTTGTGAGCTAATCTCCAATACGCCGTTAGCCGCCTTTATGCCATATAAGGCACAGGCAGCAGCGTCTTTCAACACCTTAATACTGGCTATATCTTGTGGATTTAAGTTATAGAATGTCTCGGCAGAGATTATCTTTCCGTCTAACACATACAATGGTTCGTTGCTCGTGTTCCCATTCCGAAACGACGAGTTTCCACGTATTCTAATCTTTGGAGCACTACCCAAGTCACCCGTGTTGATAACATTTAAGCCCGGAATCATCCCCTGAAGAGCCAGTCCCATGTCTATCATTGGCTTCTCAGTAAGCCGTTTTACATCCACGTTTTCAACGATTCCGGCTTTCGAACGCAAATCAATGGCGTTAATGTTACTCTTTGCTTTTACAACAATCTCACCGATTCCATTAGACGCTTCCTCCATCTTTACATCCATGCGCTCACGCCCGTTATCCTTCAATTGCTGGCGAGTGTAACCAATATAGGTAAAAGATATCGACGTGCCTACAGGCCAATGACCATTCAATTGATAGCGACCTTTCACATCAGTTACCGTCGTAACAGACGTTCCCATCACTCGAACAGTAACGCCAACCAAAGGTTCATCGCTGGCATCGGTTACGTAACCATAGAGTTTTCTCTCCTGAGCCATACTCTCTTGCGGAGCAAAAAAGAGGCCCAGAAGCATGAAAAGACTCAATAAAGTCAGGTTTTTCATGTGACGTTTGGTTTATCGTTTACTTTCAACCCATTGCTTTGTTTGGGCTACAATCCAGTCAACAACGCGAGAAGTAGAGGCTGGAAGGATGCCATCAGGGCTGTAAACAATCTCCACACCAGTCTTCTTTACCAAGTCTTTCTGCACATCTTGCATCTTATGTCGGTCCGCCATACGCTTCACATCAGATGTAAGATAGACGCCTTGAACAATGATTCGTTTCTTCTTTTGAGCCGCTTTAGTCAGCAAAGGCATTAATTCCTTGCCGAAATCATGGCCCATTTCGATAAGCGCATGGTCAACATACGTTATCTTTGTATGTTCTTTGGTAAACTTATCGACATTATTGAGCATCTCTTTCCAAAAGCCTATGCGCTCATCATCACCGTGAGCGAGGTATATTACAGCCTCGTTTGCGTCATCCTTTGATAGGGTTTTGATGCGATCGAGCATGCTATTCTCCAATACATAGCTATAATAGAAGGTTGGACCAAGGATGATTGGTGTCTTTGTATGAACCATTTCAGTATTCTCTTCGGCCAATTCCTCACGCACATAAGGATTATATTTGTGGCCAAGAATATTGGGAAGGTCTTCTTCTGTATGCCCCGATGGAGCAATAAAGATAGGTAATGCGAATATAGTATCAGCGCCTTCAGCCTCACATGCCTTTACCATTGAGGCAACAGATGGCTCAGTATACTCCATCAAAGCAACCTTAACGATATCGATACCCTTTAGTTTTCCTGCTGCAACCTGCTGCTTAACAAGTGGCTCTAAGTCTAAAACGGGTTTGCGCCATGACTCCATTGGCGAGCCGTGGGCTACGATCATTAATGCTGTTTTTGCTTGAAGTGTTGGAAAAATGGTTAGCAACAACGCTAACAATAACATCATTTTCTTTTTCATTTTCATTCTTATGTATTATTAATTTTAATCTAATGGTTTTATCTAAATACTTGAAAACACTCTTAATCAGGTGCAAAATTATAACATTTTAGTTAGCATGACAATACCTAATTGTAGTGATAAAGACTGGCTTTAAAGTCCATCCCCCCCTTATTTTGCATGAAAAGCCCATATTTAGGCATTCTGTTCGCTACCAAAAGTCATAAAAAAGGGAGTTAAACTTGTGTCAAATCGTCACATGAAATAGTACAAAACAAGCCTCATCCCCAGTCCCTTCTCCAAAGAGGGAGAGGGTTATTC
>QWCZ01002003.1_pt1 | contig 9958 bp, 10 predicted proteins | sample 1972651 | NCBI WGS metagenome assembly QWCZ01 (sample SAMN09866695, study PRJNA288562) | Human oral metagenome isolate pre1_saliva, whole genome shotgun sequencing... | isolation source: mouth | host: Homo sapiens | place: USA: California
AAGGCGAAGGCCGGGTGGATCGAGCGCGCGATCTCGAGGGCGGGAACGTTCACGTCCCAGATCCGGTCCATGTTCAGGTACAGGCACAGGGCGTCCGCGCCGATGACGAGGGCGATGATGGTGCCGCCGATGCGCCCGGCGCGGCGGGCCTCGCCGATGCGCAGCACCGAGCCGCCGAGCACGAAGGCCATGGCGATGCCGTTGACGACACACAACGCGAAGTAGTTGATCGTGGAGAGCCAGAGGTTCGGCAGCGCCGAGGTGACCTGGGTGGCGGCGGCGTTGAGCTCGGCGACGCCGTGGTGCGGGGTGGCCAGCGAGTAGACGGTGAGGATCGTGATGGCGACGATGATCATGGGCGTGAAGACGCCGATCACCTTCATGATCCGGTCGAAGTCCAGGAAGGCCGTCAGGATCACAAGCACCGCGCACAGGGCACTACCCGCCCACGCAGGCAGGCCGAACTGCTGCTCGAGGTTCGCGCCCGCGCCCGCGAGCATCACGAATCCCATCGCGAACCCCGAGAAGACGAGCACGACGTCGATGACGCGGCGCAGCGCCGGGTGGGTGATGCGTTCGAAGACCTCGTCGTGGTGGCCGGATCGGTAGTAGGAGCCCAGCTGGAGCGCGACGACGCCGAAGACGACGTTGAGGACGCCCAGGACCGCGATGCCGATCAGGCCCTTCGCACCAAAGGAGAGGAAGTACTGGAGTAGGTCCTGGCCACTCGCCAGGCCGGCGCCGATGATGACTCCCACATAGGCGAAGGCGACAGAGAGGTACTTCTTGGACATAGGGTCCTTCCGATTGCGAACGTTTCACGAGGCCGGGGCCTCGTTCCACGGTAGACGCTCGGCTGTGAGCACGGCACGTCCGTGGGAAATTGTTCACGCTCAGGAAGGTTCATCCAGACACAGGTGTGTACACAAAGTACTAAACTGACACTATGAACACACTTGCCACAACCCTATCGACTCGGGAGCTGCGCGCAAACCTCTCCGACGTCCTCGGACGAGCTTCCTACGGCGGCGAACGAATTGGAGTGACGAAAAACGGCCGCCTCACTGCGATCGTGATCGGCGTCGACGACTTGTTAGCCCTGGAACAACTCGAGGACGCGCACGATCTCGCGGCCTTCCGCGAGGCGGTACGCAACGACGACGGGCAGCGCGTCAGCCTGGACGACCTGCGCGCTGAGCTCAACGACTAGCGATGTACCGCATCGCTAGTAGCGTCACTTGCCTTCGAGGAGCTGAATCGGCGGGCGCGGTGCCTGCATCGCATTGATCGGGGCCTCAGAATCCGCGTAGCCGAGCGCAAAACCGGTCCGGTGATGAACTGGTAGCCCTCGGGGATCTCAAACTCGGCTTCGACGGGCTCGCGCCAGGTGGCGAGGATGCCGACCGGGCAGGAGTCGATGCCGCGCGACTTGGCAGACAGGAACAGGGTCTGGAGCATGAGGCCGGCATCCATGGCACTCCACGGGAGCATGCCCTCGTGGACGAAGACGAAGCCCATGACGGGAGCGTCGAAGGCCATCACATTGCGGCGGTTCACGCGGTTACGCCCCTCGATGTCGGCGCGCTCGATGCCGTGGATGCCGTAGAGGAGCTTCGCAACCTCGATCTGGGCGGGGCGTACCTCGTCCGGGTAGCGCTTGCGCACCGGGAAGTCACCGTCAGGCACGGGTATCTCCACGGTCGGATCCTCAGCCTTGCGTGCGTGTGCGGCGATCTCCTCGTCGAAGAGACGCCCGTAGTGTTCCCGCAGGCGCTGGGCGCGCTCGCCCGTGGCCAGGGCGACGCGGAAGGCGCGCGTGTTAGACCAGGACGGCGCGGTCGTCGCGTCGGCAAGGATCGCGTCGAGGACCTCGACGGGGATCTCCCGTTCTGTAAAGGCGCGCGTGGAGCGGCGCGAGGCTGTCAGGGCGGAAAAGTCGTTCGTCTCAGCGGCGAGTGTCATGCGCCCAGGCTAACCCGGCCCGACGCTCCCGATCCACCCGGCCCGCCCATCGGACGGCTCCGGCCGAACTACCGGGCCAGGGCCTCCTCGAAGGCGACCGCGTCCTCCTCGGGCGTCGCCCAGGACGTGCCGATGCGCGCGAGGTAGCGGCCATCGGGAAGGGTCTCCCAGATGCTGTAGCGCACCTTGTCGGACAGGCGCTCGTGCCCGGCCTGGTCGAGGGCCACGAAGGTCAGGTTGGTCGGCGAGTCCATGGTGACGACGTAGCCGGCACGCTTGAGGGCCTCGCGGATGCGGGCGGTCGCCTTGACGGCGGGCTCGCCGATCGTCAGGTAGAGACCGTCCTCGAAGAGCGCCTCGAACTGCACGCCCAAGAGACGGCCCTTCGCCAGGAGCGCGCCGTGCTGCTTCATCTGGGTGACGAACTGGCGGATCGAGCCGCGCTCGGGGATCACCACGGCCTCGCCGAAGAGGGAGCCGCACTTAGTACCGCCGATGTAGAAGACGTCGGTCAGGCGCGCCAGGTCGGCCAGCGTCACGTCGTTCGCGGGAGAGGCCAGCGCATAGGCGAGGCGCGCACCGTCGACGAAGAGCTTCAGGTCGCGCTCGCGACATACGGCGGAGAGCTCCTCGAGCTCCTGCAGCGAATAGAGGGTGCCATACTCGGTGGGCTGCGAAATATAGACGAGGGCGGGGGCGATCATGTGGTCACGCGCACCATCGCCCTCCCACGCCGAGCAGATGCGTTCGACGTCCGCGGCATTGATCTTGCCTTCGACGGCGGGCGTGTCGAGGATCTTGTGGCCGCCGCGCTCGACGATGCCGGCCTCGTGCATGTTGATGTGGCCGGTGTTGGGCGCGATGACGCCCTGCCAGGGCAGGAGGATCGCGTCGATGACGGTCGCGTTCGTCTGCGTTCCGCCGACCAAGAAGTACACGTCGGCGTCGGGGGCCTGGCAGGCCTCGCGGATCAGGTCGCGGGCGCGCCCGCAGTGCTCATCGGTACCGTAGCCAGAGGACTGTTCCATGTTGGTGGCGACGAGGGCGTCGAGCACCCGGGCATGCGCACCTTCCTGGTAATCACTGGAGAAGTTCGGCAGCGTGGCAGAAAAAGTCATTGGGCCATTATTCCACGCAGCGCCGCGCTTAGAGGCCAAACAGATCTGCGTGGGTTCCCGTCCGCGTGAGGGTCAAAACGAGGCGCTCGCCATCCACGTAATAGATCAGCAGCCAGTCCGGTTGAACGTGACACTCACGATGCCCCCGCCAGTCGCCCCCGAGAGCATGATCTCGGTGCGAGATAGCGAGTTCCTCGCCAGCTGCCAGCGTTCGGATAACTTGATCCAGACGATTGATGTCGAGCCCGCGCTTCATCGCACGCTTGTAGTCGCGCTTAAACTTCGTTGTCCAAACGACTTTCAGAGTCATTAGCGCTTCAACTCTGCCAGAGCGTCTTCAACATCCAGAGCCTCGATAGAAGGATCGGAGGCCAGCTGCTCCGCTTCCAACATCGCCAGGACCGTCTCGCGCTGCTGCTCATTCAAGCGCAGATCGAAAGGCATTCCACCCACGCGCACGCTCTGGCGTAGGAAAGCGTTCACAGCGGACGTCAGATTCATGCCGAGTTCCGCATAGATCGCTTCGACCTCACGCTTGAGATCAGCATCCATGCGTACACTAAAATTCACCGTTGCCATGCGCAAACCTCCTTGCGCATGTCATTATACATGCAGTACACCTATCAAAGCATGCAATCAAGGCGCAGTGAAGGGCCATCTCATGTCGACACACGACAGCACAATCAACCGCGACTCGCAGGCCTATTGGAACAAGCGGGCCGCGACATTCACACGCAACGCGACCAGCGACTACGAGCGCTGGCTCCTGGATCTACTCGCACTTAGGGCGGGCGAGGAGATCCTTGACATGGGGTGCGCGACGGGTACGCTCGCCGTCCCCCTCGCCCGCGCGGGGCACCGCGTCCACGGCTGCGACTTCGCCGAGGCCATGCTCGCGATCCTCGACGAGCGCGCGACAGCGGAGAACCTGCCGATCACCTCCCACCTGCTCGCCTGGGAGGACGATTGGGAGGAGGCGGGCCTCGGGCAGAACAGCGTGGATGTCGCCTTCGCGTCACGCTCCCTCATGAGTGGAAACGTTTTCTCCGCAGTACGCAAGCTCGACGCGGCTGCCCGCTCGCAGGCGGCGGTCGTCGTGCCCGACAGTCTGCTCCCCTCCCGCGACCCGCGCCTGCTCACCTACCTGGGACGCTCGGCGAGGCGCCCGCGCGTCGTCCGCGAGGTAACCCGCACGCTCGCATCCCTGGGACGCAACCCGATTTTCGCGACCACACGGACCTTCCGTCCGATGCGTTTTTCTTCCGTTGACGAGGCCCGCTCGGACCTTCGTCGCCTGGCCGGCCCCGAGCCGTTCACCGCGCGCGAGGAGCGACTTTTCGACGCCTACGCGGCGCAGCACTTTGTGCGTGAGGACGCCGCCACCACCTCGGAAAAGGCAGGGGAACAATGGGTCCTGGACTACCCTCTGCCCGTCACCTGGGTGTTTATCGGCTGGCGCACCGACGGGAGCGAGTGGGCGTAGGCGGCCCCGGCCTCGTTTTTCTTAGTCCGCGTCGGGGCGGCGCCTGCGCGCCTTGACCTCCGAGCGCCTCTTTTTGTCGGCGAGGCGGCGCAGCTTCGACCCTCGCGTCGGCTTCGTGGGGCGGCGCGGGATGGGCGGGACGAGGGCCGCGCGTAGAACTTCCGCGAGGCGCTCGCGCGCGGCGGCGCGGTTGCGGCGCTGGGAGCGATGCTCGGCGGCGGTAATCGTGAGGACGGTTCCGCTCAGGCGATCCCCAAGAACAGACAGTACGCGCTCGCGCTGCTTGTCATTCAGAGCGGTCGTCATCGCCAGATCCAGGCTGAGCTGCACGCGCGAGTCGGCCGTATTGACGCCCTGGCCACCCGGCCCCGAGGCGTGGGAGAAGCGTTCGACCAACTCCCCCGCGGGCACGACGAGGCCGCGCGGGCAGCCGGGCCCGGGAGGGATGCGCAGATCGTCCATGCGTTCCAGTGTGCACCACGCGCCGCGCCCCGGCCTCGTCAGGCGAGCAGAGAGGCGACGCGCTCCTTCAGGTCAGGCAGCACGTCGGCGGCGAACCAGGGATTCTTCTTCATCCACATCTGGTTGCGCGGTGAGGGGTGGACCAGCGGGAAATACGTGGGCAGGTAACGCTTGTAGTCGCGCACGACCTCAGTCAGCGAGGCCGAAGCCTTCAGACCGAGGTAGCGCCTGGTGGCGTACGCGCCGACAAGGATCGTCATCTCGAGCTTCGGCATGAGCTCAAGCAGGCGCGGGTGCCACGTGTCGGCAAAGTCCTTGCGCGGAGGCAGGTCACCGCTCTTGCCTGTGCCCGGGAAGTAGAAGTCCATGGGGACGATCGCGAGCTTCCCGGACTCATAGAAGGTGTCCCTATCGACGCCCATCCAGTCGCGCAGACGATCGCCGCTGCGGTCGTTCCACACGATGCCGGTCTCTTCGGCGACGCGCCCGGGTGCTTGGCCGACGATCATGATGCGACACTCGGGTCCCGCGTAGAACAGCGGCTTCACGCCTCGCTTCGTGAACGAGGCGTTGGCCGGGTCTGCGGCGATCTCCTCAGCAATTGCGCGGACGGCCGGGTCGATGATCTCAGGTGTCATAAACCCAGGGTATGCCCACCCCGCGAGCGCGCAACCCCCGGCGACTGACAGGTCACACTAGTCCGCCTCTGGAACGCGGACGATATCGGTGCTCCCACTCGGAGCGAGGTCACCGCTCTCCATTGCGGCCTCGCGCGCCTTCTTGCCGAGGCGATCCAGCTCGGCCACGGTGTAACCGAGGTGGGAAGCGCCTTCCTTCAGGCTTTGCCTCAGTTTCTTCTCGTCTTTTTCCTTCGCGCCCTTCAGAGCATCAATCGTGCGCTTGTCCGCGTCAATCGCTCGTTCCAAGCGCGCCTTCAAATCCTCGATGACCCTCAGTGCCTGCGCCGGTTTTTCCTCAAGAAGCACCGAACACTGGGCAAGCCACTCAACACACCCCTGCTTCACTCGTTCTGCGTAGTCCCTGCTGAACGCCCCCACCAGGGCCGCTCCACTCGACGCCGCCGTCAGGCCAAGAACCGCGCCTCCTCCCGTGATGATCGCGGTCCCACCCGCCATACCGAGGCCTCCTGCGGCGAGGGAACCACCGCCCACCCATGCCAGGCTCGCACTTGTCAGCGCCGCGCCGCTCAACCCGACCACAGCCTCTCCAGCAAGGGCCGTCGCAATCGCGGGTGCCGCGACGGCCGCCACCCCACCCGTGGCGACGGTGGCCGCAACAGCAACCGCGCCGCCCACCGCCCACTTCGTGTAGGTACCTGAGAGCCACCGGTCGTAGGACGCACGCGCGCTCTTCAGCCGCTTGAGCGTGTCCGAATCGATAACATCCTGGTCGGCGGTAAAGACATCGGTGAGCCACGTCTGGGAGAGGGAGAGTTTCTTTTCCGTGGCGTAGGGGCGGTACGCGAGCAATTGCTGGGCAACGGCCAGGCGAACGAGTTCCCCATCCTCCCCTGAGCACACCGCCTCCAACTCGCGGTAGGCATCGGCGGCGTCAAGGAAGTACTCCCCCTGGCTCTCGTCGTGTGCGATACGCTGCCTGCGCACCCAAGCGCCGATCAGCACTTCTTTGCGCTCACGCTGTTTGTCGTTCTTCTCGCGGCGACAGTCGTCCTCGAGCCACAGCATGCGTAGCGACTCGACGACACGCTGAACCTCCTCACCCATGGGCGCATGGACAGCCACATCTGTGCCCATCTTGCTCGCCTGGCACCGCTCCCACCACCGTTCGACATCCTCGTAGATGTAGGAGCTGTCTGCCCACAGAGCGAAAGCAAAACGACCGATCCCGACATAGTTGAGGCGCATGAAGAAAAGCGGGACTGCTCCCACCTCGCCACTCGCAGCCCCCTCGACCACCGCACGCACGGCTGCGATAGAGGTATTGATGACCACGAAGGCACCCGAGGCTACCGTCAGCATACGCGTCAGCGCCCGGCTATTGAGGGGCAGGAATCGTGAGGGATTAATGCGTCCCAAGTCCTTGACGCTCGACACATCAGCGCGTCTGAGTTCATCGATGAAGCGCGTGATCGTGTAGAAGCCGCGGACAATACACTCGTTGGCGAGGACGGCGGGAACCTGCGTGAGGATCTGACTCGTCAGGCCAACCTCGGTCCGCAGATCGAAGCGCAGGGGTTTTCCGTCCTGGTCCTTCAGGAGCGTACCGTTGAATGCCTTCGACACCCACTGCGAGAAGGTGGCGACCTTGTCCTCGTGCGCGATAGTCATGTCCCGGAAGAATGGCAGGGCCGAGGCCTCCTTGAGGAAGGAGAGAATCGGGCCAGGAATGCCCGTGCCCGCGCCGGGGGTCGAGCTCGAGCCCGCCATGTCGCTGATGAGGTGGAGCACCCACTTGAGGGTTCCATAGAGGAACTTTTCCTCGACATTCTTGCCGTATAGCCTTTCATCCTTCAGAGCCTCGGCAGGCAAGTCAAAGATCGCGAAGCTCCCATCCGTCGCGGTTCCAAACCCTTTGCCGGTGAATTGCATGAGGATGGCGCACACGAGCCCCACGGGCGAGGGATGGTGGGAAAAGTCGCGCAGGTGGTGCTGGAGACCACCACCGAACTCCGGAGTGAGCTTGTCACCAACGAAAGGGGAAGTCTTTTCGAGGAAACGGATCGCGTCTGCGATACTCGGATTTTCCTTCCTGGGATCCACCCACTGGGCTGCTTCAATGACGATTTTCTCGATCTTTTCGGCCCCGTACTTGTGCGCGTCCGCCAGGTTGAAGTCCTTTTGCCACAGGACACTGAGTGCTCCCATGAGAGTGCCGCTCGCTGCGGCAAAAACATAATCTCTGGCTTGTGCGGGCGAGGTGTTGGGATCAAATTCGAACGCTTCGACCTCGTCCGCCTCGCCGCCCTCACTCAGGCTGACCTCATACGTCCCCTCGACTCGAACGTCCGTCAGCTGAGGAAGGGGGGTTTCAGAAAACACCAGGCGCTCGTTGTCGCCACGACGGATCAGGTCCCGGGTCATGTTTGCTCCCATGCAACTCGCGATAGATACCGGGAGACTATCACGGTAACCATCTGCACGTATCGACTCTCACTCAGCACTTCCCTACTCCTCCCCACTCTGCCCCTCTCCCAAATTCCGCACGTAATTCCCCGAGCTCCCATTTCACCAAGCCCCCAGAAACCCCGGAATTCCAACGATTACATTTCAAATCTAGAAGGATCGGGGAGGGAATTACGTGCGGAATTGGAGGAGAAACGAGGCGTGGGAACGGCCATGCCAATCGGAAGCGGCAGGCACGTCAATCGGTAGAAGCAGACACACCGATTGGTAGCAGCAGCCCAACCGGGCATACAGTGGAAGACATGAGGACAACCAGGTCGAGGCGAGGGCAGTGACAACACGATTCGTGCGCCGTTCCAACAGGATGGGCGTTATCGCCGCGTCGGTTGCGATCACGCTCAGCCTGTTTGGCCTCGCGGGCCTCACATCGGCGGCCCTCCATCGAACCGGTCACGGTCAGAAGGACCCCGCTCCCGTCTCCTACGAGGAGGACGGCACGACCTCCGCGCTCGCCACCCGGGCACTGGAAGGGACGATCCAAGAGATCACCTACGAGCAGGCCTACGAGGGCGTGACCTACGAGAAGGAGGCCCTCGTCTACGTGCCTGCGTCCTACACGCCGGGGGTTCCCGTGAACATCGTCTACCTGACGCACGGGTGGTGGGGCACGGCCGACGGCCTGGCCGAGGGCGTGGCCCCCGTGGTCGATCAGCTGACCTCCGACGGAAGCATCGCTCCCACGATCGTCGTATTCGCGAGCTACTATCCGGATCGGTCGTTCGCGACCGACGATTACGAGGACGACTACGCGCTCAATCGCTTCTTCGCGACGACCGAGATCGACACGCTGATCAAGGCGGTCGAGTCCCGCTACACGACGTACGCACGCGGGGACACCTCGGACGAGTCGTTGCGCGCCTCGCGCAGGCACCGCGCGTTCGGCGGCTTCTCGATGGGCGCCACGACCACGTGGGACGTGTTTGCCCTGCGCCCACAGTACTTCTACGGCTACATGCCGATGGCGGGCGAGTCGTGGATCGGGCGCGAGGAGGACGCCGACTCCGCGCAGATCGCACAGCTGGTGACCGCCGGGGCCGAGCGCGCGCACTACGGGCCGCAGGACTTCCGCATCCTCGCTTCGGTCGGCTCGCTCGACCCCGCACTCGGCGATATGGCACCCCAGTTGGCGCAGCTACGCGCGGATTACCCCGACCTGATGACGGACGACAGCCTGCAGATGTGGATCGACGAGGGAGAAAGCCACTCCATGACCTCGGTCGGTAACCAGGTCGCTCACGACCTGCCGCTGCTGTTTCCGCCCGCGTAGGGGATTCTCCCCGTTCACCGACAGATTCAGCCCCGGCCTCGTTCCTGATCTTAGGGACGAGGCCGGGGCTGGCTTGCAGATCAGGGGCCTTATGCGCGGGGCTGGCGCTCGGCCCACTCGCCGAGGCTCACGCGCGGACCCGTGAAGAACGGGGTGTCCTCGCGCACGTAGAGGCGCGCCTCGGTGTAGCGCTGGGCGTGCATGACGCCCTCGAGGCGATCCAGGCTGTCGGCCTCGAACGCGAGCACCCACTCATAGTCGGAGAAGCCGAAGGCGGACAGGGTCGAGCCCTTGACGTCCGGGTACTGCGCGAAGCCGTTGCGGCCGTGTTCGGCCATGATGCGGGAGCGCTCTTCGGGAGCCTTGAGATACCAGTCGTAGGAGCGCACGAAGGGGTAGACCATCGCCCAGTCGCGGGGCGCGACGCCGCCGAAGCAGGCGGGAATGTGGCGCTTGTTGAACTCGGCGGGGGTGTGCAGGCCCATGCAGGACCACACCGGGT
>QWCZ01001586.1_pt1 | contig 9945 bp, 5 predicted proteins | sample 1972651 | NCBI WGS metagenome assembly QWCZ01 (sample SAMN09866695, study PRJNA288562) | Human oral metagenome isolate pre1_saliva, whole genome shotgun sequencing... | isolation source: mouth | host: Homo sapiens | place: USA: California
TTTGTTCATGGAGCTCGTAAACGTGCAGGGTCTTCAGATGTTGTGGTGACCAACCACTCTCTGTTGCTCAGAAACGTTGCTGCTGACGGTAAAATTCTGCCTCCTATCAGGCATTGGGTAATCGATGAGGCCCATGGTTTTGAAGCTGAAGCTCGCCGTCAGTGGGCAGTAGAAATCTCTGCCAAAGAAATGCGAAACGGCTTTGAGCTTCTTGGAGGCATCAAGTCTGGCGCTATTCACGCCGCTATGGTGGGCGCTGCCAACCTTGAGGACTCTACGCTGCTCACCGGGCTTCTCACGCGCTCTGCTGCCGCAGTTCAGCGAGCCATGGCAGCAATGGGCAACCTTATGGCCACTGTGCATGAGCTGGCTCCGTTGGCTAAAAGTGATGGTGGTTATAACTCCCTTCAGCTTTGGATTAACGACGAGGTAAGAGAAACGGAGGAATGGAAAGAAGTCTTAGAGACCGCTTCCATCGCCCTTTCTGCTCTTGAAGAAGCTGCGCTTCGAATAGGCAAAGCTACCGATGCACTTGTCGCGTCGGCACCAAACCTCGCAAGCAACCTGAGCGAGGCTGGGGTGTTCTTGAGTACCCTTCTGGATTCACTGAAGCTCATCTGTGAGGGAACGGACAAGAGCTACGTCTATTCAGCAAAGTTGACCCGACTGAAGCGTGATATTGGCTCTGAGGCTCTTGTGGCCGAGAAGCTCGATATTGGCGCAGAGTTAGCAGAGAAGTGGCTACCGGAGACGCACTCTGTTGTGTTTACCTCAGCAACCATTGCTGTTGGAGATGATTTCTCGCATTTTGAGCACGCTGTTGGCCTAGATAGAGGCTCCTTTGAGCACAAGAGCCTGCACTTAGAGTCAAGCTTTGACTACGAGAATCATATGGGCGTCTTTGTGGCTGAGGATATGCCTGCGCCAACTGATCCAGGTTACCTAGATGCTCTGGAAAAGCTGCTATACGACGTTCATGTTCAGATGGGCGGCTCGGTGCTGACGCTCTTCACTAACAGACGCGATATGGAGCGCCTCTTTGAAGCGTTGGAGCCACGCTTGAGTGAGCAGGGCCTTAATCTTGCCTGCCAGGAGCGCTCTTCTTCTGCTCGACGTGTTCGTGAAAAGTTCCTAGCCGAAAAGAACCTCTCGCTGTTTGCTCTTAAATCGTTCTGGGAAGGCTTTGATGCTGCGGGAGATACGCTGAGGTGCGTGGTAATCCCTAAGCTTCCGTTTGCAAGCCCTAATGAACCGCTGGTCAAAGAGCGTGAGGAGCGAGAAGATCGTGCGTGGTGGCGCTATTCTCTGCCAGAGGCAGTAATTGCAACCAAACAGGCTGCTGGCCGCCTTATCAGGAGCGCTGAGGACAAAGGCGTTTTGGTTCTTGCCGATTCCAGGCTTGTGTCCAAGCGATATGGCAGTTCGTTCTTGAAGTCATTGCCCAACAAGAACTATCAGCGCGTCTCAACAAAGGATATCTCCGCCCAAATTGCCAAATGGCGAGAAGAACACGACGCGTAGCAGGGCTGCAATCACCTGATTGGCTTAGAGCTGCTCTTCTGCAGCAAGCAAAGACGCAGCGTAAGTGCGCATTGCGTGCATCACGGCCTTGTCTTTGGTTGTTACTTTTCCCTTAAGGGCAAGCAATCGTTGTAGCAGCCACGTTCCACCGTAGTAGGGGATAGTTGCTTTAATTTCTGCAGCATTGCGCTGGCTTCCAACTGTTTTAAGTCCCGGCCACGAATAGTGCGTAAGAGCGTTTTTATCAAAGAAGGTAAGCTCTACCAGCTGAGACTTTTCTTGCATAGCAGAATCTTGCACGCGTTCCGCAAGCTTTCTGTGCTCAAATGAAGCGGATTGCGTTTCAATGCAGCTCATTCGATTGACCCTAAAGACCCTTTGCTGCTCTAGGTTTAAATCAACCCCCTCGATAAGCCACCCATTTTCTCCGTATGACAGCTTATAGGGAAGAACCTCTCTCTGGCTAATTGCAGCATCTTTATCACCGCGAGCTTCTGCAACAGACGCCTCAGAGCGATAGTCGAATGAAATAACTTGTGATTCTGCAATTGCATTTGAGCAGGTGAGGAACGCGTTTACTTCTTTAGAGTGGCTTTTGGAGACACGTGAAGCTGAAGCATCATCTGATGAAGAGTCTGCCGTATACGGAGACTTCAGAAGTTTCCAAAATATACTTTCTTGAGGCAAAGCAAGTGTTGTAAACGCCTCTTTAAGCGCTAACGTTTCTTCGTCCGTTAAGACAAGCCTGCGAGTTTTAAAGGGAGACTCTCCAACGAGTGTCAAAGTGTCTTGATCTCCCGTAAGGGGGAGGGGAAGATAGCCATTCTCGTCCGTAAGCTGCAAGAGCTCCATCAGAATAGCAGCTTCTTCTGAGGAGATGTCAAAGCGTGACTGGACCGCACTTAACTCAACCGCGTCAAAAGAATCTCTAAATGCAGCGGCAAGCAACACGAGTTTGTAGACGGCTGAAGAAATGTTTTTTCTTCCAAAAGAGGTGTTTTTAACGGCCATTGGCAACCTCGCTTAAAGACTCTTTCCATTTTGCGAGAAGAGACTCTGGAGACCTTGGAATCAATCCATGAGCAAGAATCCAAGATAAAGCAGTGTTTTCATGGGCGTAAGCAACGGTCCACAAAGCGCCATTGGAGAGGAGCTCAACATCCCCTTGACCTTGCGAGAAATGCTCAAAAGCAGCGAGTATGTTTTTAGGGACAAATGCAACAAGAGTGCCAGCCTGCGATCCGAGCTGGAAATCAAGCAGGTTGTAGTCATTTGAATTAAAAGCTTTCGGAATGGAGAAGTGCTCATCTTTAAGAATTGCAGCATCTAAGACACGGTCAATGCGAAAAGTTTTGATTGAAGCGCTCTCAGTACCGGACGAAAAATCTTGCCCCACAAAGTACAGAAGTCCCTGTGAAACAAAGAAGTCCAGAACGCCCAGACGCTTTTGTTTAATCTGGTCCGGTGAATTTGTATACGTAATCTTTACCCGTTGTTTAGAGCTGAGGGACTCATAGAGAACAGGAAAGACTTTGCTTTGAGAAGAAGCACTGAGTTTTTGGCTCCCTGGCTTGTCTGAATCTGAGGAATAAAAATTACCCACAATTTTAGATAGCGCGTTTCTTAGTTCCTCCTGGTACACAAAAGTTGTATCAGTGAGAACTGCGCTGCAGATAACAAGCAGTTGATTGGCATCTTCAGGGCTTAAGTCGTACGAGGAATCAAAGAAATTTGAGTCCGAAAGATAGAACGACTTTTCTTTTCCTGTTTTTACCTCAGTAATTGCAAATCCGAGTGATTTTAGAACAGCTCGGTCTCTTGAAAACGTTCTTGAAGCTGAATCAGTAGACAAATCCGAGTAAATCGTCGTATAAATCTCTGCCGAAGGCAAAGGCCCTTTTTGAAGTAGCAGCATAAATAGCGAGAAAATCCTCCAGGCACCTAGCTCGTTGTTGCCTAGAGATTGATCGTTTGGAGCCATATCCACCTCCCGCTTTTTACTACCTGAACTCAAATCTCTCTAAACATATACGAAAGTTTTTGATATTTAGTGCAGAATTTCTAAATTTGGGCGTAAAAATACACTTTAACCGCTATATTTCGATATAAGACGTATACTAATGACGTATGTATGAAACCTGTCAGAAGACATGCCAACGAAGGACGTAGTATGGCCATTACACATGACTATGTTGACTATCTAGACGAGCAGATTGATATTGCTCCTGCCGGTAGCCAAGAGGAGCTTCAGGCTGCTCAAACCATTGCTGAAGAAATGAAACTTCACGGGCTTGAGGCAACCATTGAAGAATTTGATGCTAAGTCTATTAAGAGTCTTGGTTATTCAATCTATTTAATCCTCCTCTTCATTGGCGTTATTTTTGCAGGCACTGGCAATGCAGCACTTATTGCTTTTGGCGTTCTGCTTGTTGTCGGCTTTGGCGCACTTACGTGCCTCAAGTACTTTGGTAATGACATTCTCGGTTCATTCGGATCTTCCATCAGAAGCCAGAACGTTGTTGCTAAGCACGAGGCCACTGGCGAGCTTGTTGCAAAGGGCAACCGTCCAATCGTCATCGTTGCTCACTATGACTCCCCACATACAAACTTCCTTGTTGAGTCTCCTGTAGCAAAGTACGCACCTCTTGCACAGAAGTATTCGCGTTGGTGTGTAGTTGCAGTATTTGTTGCTACATTTGTTCAGATTCTTCGCTTCCTTCCTGATCCAGTTCGTGTCCTTTTCTGGATTGTTGGTATTCTTGCAGCTCTTCCACTTGTCGCCCTTTCTGTTGCAACTATTGCAGAGCGTTTTGCACCTTGTACCATTGGCGCAAACAATAACAAGTCTTCAGTTGCAGCTCTTCTTGGTATTCTCGAGAATGTCCGTCCTACCGGCCATCGTCCTGAGGTCGTTCATCACTTTGCAGGCGATGCTGCTGCACTTATCCCAGAGCCTGATGAGGTTGAGGGCGTCCGCCACGGTGAGGAAGTCCTTAATTCGTTGGGTATTCTTCCTGAGGACTGCGAAGTAAGCTACGTTGCTTATGACACTACTGGTGCAAGCCAGACAGCATCTCTTGAGGATGTTGCAGAGGCTGTAAATGCAACAACAGAAGATGATCAGGCTGGGGATGCTGCTGACAACACCGTTGCGTATGATTCTGTTGACGATGAGCTTAATGCAACCATGAAGCAGGTTCATGAGTCCGCAGATGCAGACGCAACGCAGGTACAGCCTGATGCAACACATGAGCTCCATGCTAAGAACGATTTTGCTCGTCGTGCGTCCCTCTTTGATCTTCCTGATCCTTCTGGCGACGCCATTGATCCACTAGCTCCATCTTCCGAGCCAGCTCCTCACTATGTCCCAGCTCAGACAGCTACACCAACTCCAGAGGCAGAGGATGCAGAGAGTCCATTCGATACCATTTCAGCCGATGAGGGCCTAACAGAGGCGCAAGACGCAAAGACTCCTGAGGCAAAGCGTCGTTCCTTTAGACTCTTCGGTCGCAACGATGGTCCATCGGATGACTGGAAGGGTGGCGCAGCTCCATCTGCTGAGAATCGTGAAGAGACCGACTCTGAAGATGCAGCTGCTATTTCTGAGGATGATCTTCGTAACGCCGTTCTGTCTCTCTCTGATGACGAACTCATTGCACATGACATTTGGTTTGTTGCGCTTGGAGCATCTGACTTTGATCACGCAGGCATGAGAGAGTTCCTCTCAAAGCACAGAACTGATATTCGCGGTGCTTTCCTGATTAACCTTGATTGCGTTGGCGCTGGCTCGCTCTCTATTCTTAAGAACGAGGGAATTGGCAACGTTCGCCGCGCTGACCGTAGAATGACTCGACTCCTTTCTACCATTGCAACTGATCTTCATATCGATGTTGAGCAGAGCGCATTTGACTGGGGAACCACTGACGCAACTCCTGCAATGCAGAATTCAGTTCGTTCCGTTACCTTAATGGGCTTAAACGAGGATGGACTTCCTGCACTCAGCCGTACCGCCGCTGATGTTCGCGAGAATGTCAACGCTGGTCAGTGCGCTGACGCAGCAGCTCTTGTTACTGAGCTTATTAGACGCTCATAAACGAATAAGTTACTAGCTAGAGTAAGTTTTTAAGAAAGGGCAGAGGTTTCTGCCCTTTCTTTTTTAGCGCAAAGGCAAGGTTACTCAACTAAAAAGAACGTCTAATTTTTGCTGCAAATAAGTGGACACATCCAATAAGTACTGATCCTGCCAAGGCGAGTAAAAGGGGAACTGCGTAGGCATTATCTGCTGTTCCAGGAAGATGGGGCTTAGGCGTCACGCGAATAGTTTGTGCTTTAGAGTGACTGTCGGTGTGCGAAGCAACTTTCTCACCATCTTTTGAGATGGTTTCGTAGGCGGTAACTTCTTTACCTTCAAGTGAGGCAGTCCTTACAGAAAAAGGAACCACAGCTTCTCCCGATGAGGTAGGAGCTTTGAAGTGGACAGTTCCGCGAGCGATGGGCTCCGCTGTACCTTCTTGGAGCTGCTTTGTTTCATAGAGCTCTCCGGTAATTTCGTACTCTTCTCCTGGGGTAAGACCCTCGTATTTAATGTGATCAACAAGATTGAGTTTCTCGGCATATTCAGGATTTTTTGATCCAGCAGCATCCACAAGCATCGTTTGTAAAGAAATTCTTTCATCAATGAGTTCAGGTGCTTCTATAGTCTCTTCAGAAGTAAGGGTAACCGTAGGGTTCCATTCTTTGTTGAGAGAGTAACCTGCTGGAGCCAGCACCTCTTTAAGCGAGTAGGAGCCAAAGGGAAGACCTTCGACGGTAGCCTCTCCAAGCTCGTTTGTATCTACTGTGGTGACAACTTCGTGAGGAGCAATCCATTTTCCCTGATAGAAGATGGGTTGAGCAGAGCTATTGGTTAGCTCAATTTTGGCGCCCTTTAGACCTGGCATTTCATCTACTTCAGAATAACCATCAGGTGAACTTAGAGAAGTATGCCCGATTTTCTTAACCTTAAGATTTCCTCTTATTACCTCATCTTTAAAGGTAAAGGAGTGTTCAGATGAGGAATTCTCTTTTCCGCTAGAAAGATTTGTCCAGATAAGATTGCCGTTTTGGTTTGATAGCTTCCAGGTTTGAAGAGAAAGTCCTGGGAGTTTATAACCCTCTGGAGCTTGAATTTCTTCGATCTGGTAATACCCCAAAGGTAACCAGGGTTTCTCGCCAAGAGTAAAGAGGTCATCTCCAGAAACCTTACGGTCTGCATCAAAAGAAACAAAACCTTGAGCATCTGTCGAGAAAACCCATGTTCTTAGTGTTGTTTCAGCAGAGCCGCTATAGGTCACTTTAAAAAGTGCACCCCGTAGCGTTGCGTTTCCTTGGGGAGAAGCGCTTTGCTGCTCAGAACGAGCGTCTTCATCGAGGCTAGTGCTGTGGTCGAAGTCTTGTTTTGAAATGCGTAGATCAAACTCTCCAATAGGAGTATCGGTAACCGTGAGAGTGCTCTCTTCCTGGTTTGTTATTTTTACAGCATGAACCGATTGATCAAGAAGAAAGCCCTTTGGAGCAGTGGTTTCTTTTACATATGCCGTTCCAACAGGAAGATTGTCGAGCGCTGCAGACCCAGATTTATCAAGGGTGAGACTACCAAGAAGATTGGTGCAACTCTCGTCGGAATATACTCCGTAGACAGCGCCTTCTAGGGTGTAGTGCTCGTTATTGGAGGTGACATCAGGCAATAAGGAACTTTTGGTAATTTTGAGTGAGCCAGATTGCTGTCCAAAGAAAAACAGAACCTGTTTGTCTCCTGTGGGTACAAAGAGCTTGGCAACTCCTTTTTCTGGACCGCTGTCATTGTTTTGGGCGTAATTCATAGCATCGGAATAGAACTGCTCAATAGGTTGATGAAGCTCTGCCTGAGGAACACTTACCGCAAGAGCATGGGCTTCACCGCGCATAACAGCCCAAAGTGCAAACTGCGTGATGGCTCGCGCCTTCCATCCCGTATATCCATACACGTCCTTTTCTTGGGACGCGGTAGCTCCGTGATAGATGATGTAATCAATAGCTCGAAGCTGTTCATTTGTATACGTTCCACCGCGAGCGCCGTTGGTTGAGGTGAGCTTTGTATAAGATTGCGGGTCAACCACACTTCCCGTTGCTCCTGGCCATGCACCATAGTGGTTAAATTCATCTCCACAGTAAAGATAGGTACCATCGCTAGCAGTCCACATGGGAATTTGCTGTCCACCAGGAAAATCTTCTCTTTGTGCAACGGTAAATGAGGGTTCTTGTGCAAAAGCAAGCCTATGAGCAGGCTTTAGGAAAAAATGGCTGAGGAGAAGGGCTCCAAGTAACAGAGGGATAAACCAGAAGTGAAAGACAGAAGAAGGAGTTTGTCTTCGTGTAGCTGTTTCCTTCTTAGGTTTTGAGGATTTTGTGATAAACATGCGTGCCTCCAAACTGAAAAATCAGAGGTAGATTGCGTATATAGAGATAATTGGTAATGCATAAACGTGAGCTTTTGTTGCAACATATAGACAATTAGTGTTAACGTATTCAGTAATCAGTAACACTTACTAATTAATGAGGTTATCGTGCGTTACAGCAAGCAACGTGAGGCAATTCGTACTTATATGGAAGGTCGCCATGACCATCCAACGGCAGATAGTGTGTATGCAGCAGTAAGAGGGGAATTACCAAACATCTCTCTTGGAACTGTTTACCGTAACCTTATGCAGCTTGTTGACGCAGGCGAGCTCCAGGTTGTTAATACCGGCGATAATATCTCTCGTTTTGATCCGACAACAACCGAGCATGCACACTTCCAGTGTCATGAGTGTGGCCGTGTCTTTGATGTCGACGGACCAGTTCTGAGGGACCTTACCAGCCTCACCAAGGATTCTTGCGGCGAGATTGACTCTTACGCTCTGTGCTTTACGGGTATTTGCAACGAGTGCCTAGCTAAGAACCCAGCGCTCCATCACAGCGTTAACTAATGTGTTGCAACAAAACAGCCTTCTTTAAGACCGGTGTTTCACCGGTCTTTTTCTTTATGGGGGAGCCTCAGGTTTGCGAGAAAACCTGTCTGCTAGACGCGCCCGCAGGCCCGCATGTCCTACGGAAGGGAAGCTGCTTGGCATGACGGGATCTCCGCCAAGCAGCTTTGCCCGAGGAAGGCGGAGTTGTCGGGTGGAGAGCAGGCGCCTATAAGAGGTGGGATAGTGGTGTGCGGGGGTTTCTCGCCAGAAGTACTTTTGCATAGCGCTCCTTTCGTTGGAGAGCATGCTAAAGAGTGACTTTGTGCCTATTCTGACCAGCGCCTGTCCAGTTTCTGACGGAGAAAATTTGTGTAGGCGCATATTTGTTGTATATGCGCAGCTAGGCAGAAAACAACTCATCAAACTTTTATCTAGTTGCCAAGCAAGCGATTAAAAGGCAAAAAATACTGTGATAAAATCTACACAATTGCGGGTATCGCCAAGTGGTAAGGCAATGGCTTCCCAAGCCATCATCCGCGGGTTCGAATCCCGTTGCCCGCTCCAAAGACATACAAGAGCCCTTCGGGGCTCTTTTTATGGACAAGATTGAAATTTGGCGTTGTGAAGAAGGTTGTTCGGGTAGAAGTTGAGCGGAAATATTTTGGATATATCTTTGATAGAGCGTGCTTAAGTACTCGAATTACGCGGATTGATGGTTGAAGGGAACAACATGGCACAAATTCCTATGACAGATCAAGAGGTAAAGATCGCCCTTGATGCGCTGTCAGATCAGATTGATAAATACGCTGAGCTTCTTGTGAAGAAGGGATGCGCAATTTCTGAGGGAAGTCAGCTGGTAATTAATGCTTCGATTGAGATTGCTGATTTTGTCCGTAGGGTTCAGCGAGCAGCTTATGCGGCTGGCGCAGAATTTGTCACAGTTATTTGGGGCGATCAAGAGTCCTCAAGAATTATGTACGAAAACGTTGATCTACCACGCCTTTCTAAGACACCAAGCTGGAAGATTGAGCAGCTTAACTCCCTTGCAGAGCAGGGTGCAGCATTTTTGTTCCTCTCGTCTGATGATCCAAATGGTCTAAAGGGAATTGATCCACAAAAACCAGCTGCTGTTTCTCGCGCAAGAAACTTAGAGTGCGACGTCTTTAGAAACGGCATGGACTTTGGTAAAAACGTTTGGTGTATTGCTGGTGTTCCTGCAGCTGAATGGGCAAAGGTAATTTTCCCAGAGCTTTCTGAGGCTGAGGCAATCTACAGGCTTTGGATTGCAATTTTGGACGTTGCTCATGCAAGCGGAGAAGACCCCCAGAGTGCCTGGGAAACCCATAACGCAACATTTGAGAAGACCAAGCGCTTCATGAATTCTCATCAGTTTGAAGAGCTTCGCTATGAATCTTCAAATGGAACTGATCTGACTATTGGTATGAACCCAGGGCAT
>QWCZ01001591.1_pt1 | contig 9932 bp, 10 predicted proteins | sample 1972651 | NCBI WGS metagenome assembly QWCZ01 (sample SAMN09866695, study PRJNA288562) | Human oral metagenome isolate pre1_saliva, whole genome shotgun sequencing... | isolation source: mouth | host: Homo sapiens | place: USA: California
CCTATAGGATTTTGACCAAAACGAAAAGTGTTTAAAATAGGAGTCATTCTTTTATTAATATCAAGTTTGTAACCTTTTTTTACAAAACATCCCTTTCCTTTAATGCTATACAAATACCCCTCTTCTTCGAGAGTTTGTATAACTTTTAGGACAGTATTAGGATTGACTTCGTATTTTATTGAAATTTGTCGGACAGAGAAAAATTTATCGTTTTCTTTCCATTTGTTCTCTAAAATATTTTGTCTTAATATTTCATAAAGCTGAGTCGAAATTGTAGTGTCTGAATTTCTGTTTAATTTTTTTTGCATAATGGACCTCTTTGTCAATTAAAATAGTTAAATAAAAATATTTCAAGGTGTACTATGACGCTTTTTAGTATAAATAATTTATTTATAAATCGTTTTATGTTAATATTATAATATAAAAACAAGAAATATAATAGGAGGAATTTTTATGGAAATGAAAAAAATCGGTTTGGGAACGACTGCAATTCATTCAGGAACTGTAAAAAATTTGTATGGAACATTGGCAGTTCCTATATATCAAACTTCTACGTTTATATTTGATTCGGCGGAACAAGGTGGAAAAAGATTTGCTCTTGAGGAAGCTGGATATATTTATACAAGATTAGGAAATCCAACAACAACGGTTTTAGAAGAAAAAATTGCTGCTCTTGAAGAGGGAGAAGCAGCGGTTGCAATGTCATCAGGTATGGGAGCAATATCTTCAACATTGTGGACAATTTTAAAAGCTGGAGATCATATAGTGACAGATAAAACTTTATATGGTTGCACATTTGCATTGATGTGTCATGGACTTACAAGATTTGGAGTGGAAGTTAGCTTTGTGGATACTTCGAATTTGGAAGAAGTAAAAAATGCTATGAAGGAAAATACAAGAGTTGTTTACTTGGAAACACCTGCAAATCCAAACTTAAAAATAGTTGACCTAGAGGAAATTTCTAAAATTGCTCATACAAATCCAAATACTTTAGTCGTTGTAGATAATACTTTTGCAACACCATATATACAAAAACCTTTAAAATTAGGAGTAGATATTGTAGTTCATTCTGTTACAAAATATTTGAATGGGCATGGAGATGTTATAGCTGGGCTTGTTGTTACGAATAAAACTCTTGCAGATCAAATCCGTTTTATTGGTTTAAAGGATATGACGGGAGCAGTGTTAGGACCGCAAGATGCTTATTACATAGTGAGAGGAATGAAAACTTTTGAAATACGTATGGAAAGACATTGTAAAAATGCAAAAGTTGTTGCTGAATTTTTAGATAAACATCCAAAAATAAAAAAAGTTTATTATCCGGGACTTGAAACTCACGAAGGATACAATATTGTAAAAAAACAAATGAAAGATTTTGGAGGAATGATTTCATTCGAATTAAAAGGTGGGTATGAAGCAGGTAAAACTTTATTAAATAATTTAAAATTATGTTCTTTGGCTGTATCTTTAGGAGATACAGAAACTTTAATTCAACATCCTGCCTCAATGACTCATTCTCCTTATACAAAAGAGGAAAGAGAAGCTGCAGGAATAACTGATGGATTGGTAAGATTGTCTGTAGGATTGGAGAACGTGGAAGATATTATAGCTGATTTGGAACAAGGGTTGGAAAAGATTTGAAGAAATTTGGGTTGAAAGTAAGTACTAGAAATCTGAAAGCATTTAAAAATAAGTAAAAAAATGATACAATTAAATTCCTTGGTCTCTGGGAGACTATTCACAATCCTGATTTTAAACCTATCGAATTCGATAGGTTTAGAAATGAAGCAGGTAGTAACGCATTTACACTATCACCACAAAAATGGATTGAAAAGACAAATGCAATAGGTATTGTTTCTAAGTCAGGACGATATGGAGGTACATTTGCTCATAGTGATATAGCAATGGAATTTGCTTCATGGATTTCACCAGAATTTAAGCTTTATATTATTCAAGATTGTCACTGGGATGGAATTTGAATAGAGAAATTTCTAAGATTAACTACAAAATCCATACAGATGCTATCAAAGAATATCTCTTAAAGGATCTTACTAGCGAACAGTTATCTTATAAATATGCAAGTGAAGCAGATATGCTCAATGTTGCCTTATTTAATAAAAGAGCAAAACAGTGGCGTGAAGAAAATCCTGAGTTAAAGGGTAATATGAGAGACTATGCAAGTCTGAATGAATTATTGGTACTAGCAAATATGGAAAGCTATAATGCAGTACTTATTGAAAAAGGTATGGAACAAAAAGAAAGAATGATAGAACTTAGAAAGCTTGCCAGAACTCAGCTGATATCAATTGAAAAGTTGAACAATACAGGAATTAAGAGTTTAGAGGATAAGTCAAAAAAATAGCGAGGTATGTTATGAGATGGGTATTGAAAATCATCTTATTCCCAATAATATTGCTCTTGCCGATACTAATAGCTTTTCTAAAATTTATTATAAAAGTTAGTTGAATGATTTTAGGTATAATATCTTTTCTAGTATTTATTGGATCAGTAGCTTGCTTTATACAAAAAGATATGGCAACTGGAATGGTAGCATTACTATTAGCATTCTTAATCAGTCCTTATGGGCTACCTAAAATTGCACTGTGGATTACAGCATACCTTGAAGTAGCGAAAGATACATTAAAGGAAATATAAGAGATCTAAGACGATGGAATATATGGATAATGACAGTATGAGCTTACTTAATGATGAATTTGATTATTTGATTGAAGAACTTAGAGAAAATGGACAGATTAAAGAAAGTACAGCAATCGAAAAAGAAGATAATAATCTGGTGAACATTGTTGGGAATGTCGTAGGTGAGATTGAAACAATTGAAAGAGAAAACGAGAATGAAGAAGCCTTTAAAGTAGTTAATTTCTCAGTTGTATCAAAAGATGATGAGGGAAATAAGACTTATACAAATTGTTCAGCTTATGGAGATAAGGGAGATATTCCAAAGGAATTTAAACAGGGAGATTTTGTAAAGCTTTTTGGACAGGTGAGAACATCCATTGATGATAATGGTAAAGAACATATGAATGTGAGAATACTTGCGTCTAAGCTTTTAAAAGCTAAAGAGCAGATGAAGAGTCAGGAAGAAAAGAAAAATTCCGTCCTTGGTGCAATCAAGAAGTTTAAGGCTGAAGAAAAAGCAAAACCTATGGAGAAGAAAGAAGCTTCAAAGGAAACTGAAAGATAAGAGATGTCGGTGTAGTCTTCGGACTGCATCGATTATTTTTTTGTATCCGATTCGACTTTTGCAACTATATGTAGTATGTGTTATAATATGATGTATAAAAAATCCATTTTTATGGAATAAGGAGAAATAAAAATGAAATTTAACTACAATGGTCTTTGGAAGACACTGATAGATAAGAATATGAAGAAAAAAGATTTGATTGATAGAACAGGTATATCACCGACAACAATATCAAAGATGGTTAGAGGAGAAGCTGTTTCGTTATCTGTAATAGGAAAAATTTGCAAAGAGCTTGGAACAGATATTGGATACCTGATTTGTATTGATAAAGACATTGAGGAGGATAAATAAATGGACAAGAACATTTTTGAAATAGTAGAGGAAGTTTTAAAAACAAGAGAAAAATATGTTTCGGAAGATGATAAACTTTTGAAAGCTATTGTATACAGTGATGTTATGACGATGAATAATGAGCTACTGTCATTGTTACTTTCCAACGAACAAATTAAAGAAAGATTTTTTGAGAAAGTTGATGGTACTCTTGTTTTCGATAAGCAAAAATTTGCTTGGTTCATTGAGTCTAAAGAATTCTTGCCAGACTCATATACGAGATATACAAATAAAATTGGCTTAGCGCACAATGGAGATTTTATTTCAAAGTCGAATGATGTAGTTTTAGACTTTCCATATAAAGATTGCGTTCTTGAAGGTGGTCAGGATAAGGAAGATCAGAAGCGTAAAGAGATTTTCTACAATGAGACTATTGCGAGCGATGAGATTAGTAAAATGCTTGCTCCGAAAGTTTTTACAAACGTAAAGAGATATACGAAAGATGGCATCAAAGAAAATATTACTTTTGATGAGCATGACAACTTGATTATCAAAGGGAATAACTTGATTGCACTTTCGAGTTTACTAAAACGATATGAAGGGAAGGTTAAGTGTATTTATATTGATCCTCCGTATAATACTGGTACTGATAGTTTTGGATACAACGATTCATTTAACCAAGCTACTTGGCTTTTGTTTATGAAAAACAGGCTAGAATTAGCGAAAAGAATGCTATCTGATAATGGTGTGATATTGATACAAATAAGTTTTCATCAATATCCATATTTAAGGATTCTTGCTGACGAAGTGTTTTCGCAAGGAAAACATCTATTAGATTTTAATACTTTGGTTAGGCATCCGGAGAGAAGCTTAACTGGAGACAAGGAATTTAATGATGTTGTCGAATACACATTGGTATATTCCAAGAATCCAGGTTATAAAATGCCTAAAATGAGAATAGAAAAAACGGATGATGAGTATCAATATGATTTTGTGCTGTCTGGTGAACCGAAAGAAATATTAAATATCGGAGGGAAATTAGTTTCTGTATACTATCCTGAGCAGGTGGATATTAACAGAACCGCTGGTCATATAGGCGGTTTGAAATCAATGTCAATTCGAGGCAGTATTAGAGAAAAAAATTCGAGTGGAAGATTTTATGTGGCATATTTAGAACCATTGATTGAGAAATATCCAAAAGGAACAATTTTCACAGTTCCTGAAATGGGTGATGATGGCAATCCATATAGAATATTTGAGTTACCAAAAGGCAACAATAAAAATGGATTTTATTATCCTGGAAAACCAATTTCATCTGATGTTACCTTAAAACCATATCCGAACTTTTTAGATTTTGTGCAACAATATAATTTAGTTAATGATGAAGGAGATGTGTCTTTTAGAAATGGGAAAAAGCCAGAAGAATATATAAGATACTATTTAGATATTTTCTCATCGAAGGACGATTTAATATTAGATTTTCAATTAGGATCGGGTACAACCTGTGCGGTGGCTCATAAAATGAATCGTCGATATATTGGAATAGAGCAAATGAACTATATAAGAGATATTTCTTCAGAGAGGTTAAAGAATGTTATAGATGGTGAACAAGGAGGAATTTCCAAATCATTAAATTGGCAAGGTGGTGGCTCATTTGTTTACTGCGAGCTTCTTGAAAACGCAAGCACTCTCATTGAAAAAATTCAAGTATCTTCAGAAGAAACACTTTATGAAATAAAGAATGAAATATATTCTGATGAGCGTATTGTTCCATATATTACAAGAGAAGAACTGAATAAAGCAGATGCAGAATTTGAAAATTTATCATTTGAAGAAAAGAAAAAGTCTCTTATCAGCTTAGTGGATAAGAATAAACTCTATGTGAATTATTCAGATATGGATGATCAAACTTTTAATGTTACTGAGGAAGATAAGAGATTTACAAAGTCATTCTATGAGGAGGTATAGACATGGAAAGATTGTTTTTGCATGAAGAAATTTCTGCCTATAAAACATTTGCAGATCCTATTGAAATACCTGAAATTATCTCAAAGGGTTTATCTCCCAAAATAGTATTAAGAGAATATCAAGAAGAGGCTTTTAGAAATTTTATTATCAATTTTAATAAAAGCAAGAACAAACAGATTCATAATCTGTTTCATATGGCAACAGGTAGCGGTAAGACTGTTATTATGGCAGGACTTATACTCTATCTGTATACAAAGGGGTATAGAAAATTTCTTTTCTTTGTTAATCAAACGAATGTATTAGAAAAGACTATTGAAAATTTTATAAACCCTTTATCTAACAAGTATTTGTTCAATGAAACGCTCGAATATTTGGGGAACAACATAAATATTAAAAGAGTTAATAATTTTAGTGGTGGTAACATAGATGATATAGAGATTATTTTTACTACCACTCAGAAACTTCATATGGACTTGTTTGAAGCAAAGGAAAACTCAATAACCTATGATGATTTTGAAAATAATAAGATTGTATTTATTTCTGATGAAAGTCATCATATTAATTCGCTGACTAAAAAACCAACAAAAGATGAAACTGAAGCTACTAAAAGCTGGGAATATTCGGTTACAAATGCTTTGTATAGGAACAAAGACAGCATGATGCTTGAATTTACTGCTACTTGCGATTTGAAGGATGCAAATGTTGTGGCTAAATACAAAGATAAGATTGTTTTTAATTATCCTTTAATTTCATTTAGAGAGAGTGGATATACCAAAGATTTTCAAAATTTTTTATCCATTCTGTTTTAGGAGTGTTTATGACTTCATCATAAAAAGAGTTTACAAATTTTTCGCAATCAGTATATTCAGATTTACCATTAGCTATAAGACTCCAAATAATACGGTCTTTTTGTTCATTTAGATTTTTATTTTTTAAATTATTTCTAGCTTCATTTACAAAATCTTCAAAATCATTATTAATAGTTTCAATATCACAATTATATTCAAAAATACTAATAATAAATGCTGACAGTTTATTGTTTTCGATTGTCATTAAATCTAATATATTAATTTTTTCATTATGACAATATATTACCCAATTTAATATAGTATCTTTTTTATCTTGATATAGGAAAGTAAAGCTATCCAAGATGCTTTCTCCTGGATATATTTTTTTATAAGCTTCATAATAAAAATGTTTTAATAAGAAAAATAGGATAACAACTCTTTTGTTTTTTTTATAAATTTCTTTTTCAGTGATAACTTGATTAAGCTCAGTTAGAAAAAGTTGAGTTTTTCTTATAGTGACATTTGTTAGTTCAAATCTCATAGAAGTTAAAGGGCGATTAAGAGTATCAAAATTTTTAAAATGAGGCAGGTATATTGGTGAATATAAAAATGTAAAATCTTCTTCTTTTAATAAGAAATCTTTGTTAGATTTTTCTTCAAGAACATAAGATAAAGTACTTTTAAATGGAATATCTGTTAAATTTAATATAAAAGGTATGTATTTTTCAAGATAAGCTCTATCTATTCCTTTTTCTAAAAGATTTATTTCTGAAAATTGATAAAGAATCTTAATATTATCACCAGAAATTTTTTCAGATATACCAAGTATCTGTTTTATTACAGTAGAATTTTCAACTCTATCCAAGTCTTCATAAACAATAACAACAGGTTTAGTAATACTTCTTAAATTGTTACGAAGTCCAGTTATAGCTTCTGAATAAGAAATATCATTTTTAATAAAAAATAGACTAATATTTTCAAATAATTTACCTTGTTGGATAATCTTCTTTAATTTTGGAGAGAATGGTGAAAATATCCCCTCATTTTTCAATAATTTGTCGATTTCATTTATGATTACTGATTGAATTTCATCTATATTACAAGATAATAAATCAATCTTAATTAGTGTAAAATCTTGTAAATGATCTGTTAAAAAAGATTTACCGCTTCCCCATTCTCCATTTATTCCAACAATAGAAAAGTTATTTAAATAATCAATAAGCCTTTTTAAATCATACTTACGTTCAGTAAATAATTCTTCATGAGTTTTAAGATTTATTTTAGATTTATCATTTTCTTTTTGTGAAAGAATAAAAAGATATAGAATACAATAGCACACAATTAAAATATTAATAGTTAATTCAGAAAAAGATTCTTCTTGAATATATTTTACTAAATAAAATGAAATAGAATTAGTAATACTAAGGAGAAAAAATTGTATATACCAATATCTATTTTTATTTAAAGGATACTGTAAAACTGAAAAAAACCATATTCCTAAAAGAATCAAAAAATAAAATTCAAAAGAAATAGAAAAAGAATAAAAAAATACTAAAGATAGTAAAAATACCCATAACATATTTATAAGAAAATCTTTTTTAAAAACCTTTTTTTTAGACAACTTTTCTATTTCACTTCCTTTCAATTATTTTATAGTATTATAAGTTTTGTACATTTTATTTAAGTATAAAATAACATGAATTTAAAAATATTTCAATTTATATATAAACAAAAAAGCAATAGAATTATCTACTGCTTTTTAAATTTCACAGACAATTTTATATAATTCACATAATTTTTGTCTGAGTGATATTTATGTCCAAGTTTGATTTTTTAATTTTTGAGCGAGTTCTTCTATACTAGGAATATCATTAGTATCAAGTACTTGAGTTAAATCGAAGATTCTAGTTCCCATAGGAGCTTTTGGTGTAATTTTCATAAAATCAGTTTCATAAAATTTTTCCACAAAGAAATATCTATGTTTAACAGTTTTAAGATCATATCCATAAGAAGTTTGAGCATGTTTCATAGTCTTTGCTATCGCTTCTTTTCTTTCAGCAGTGAGTTCTCCAAATTCACATTCATATTCTATACCATTTTCAGTTTCAATTGCTGTAAATCTACCAATTATTTTGCCAATAGCTCGTACACTTTTATTTTTATAAAGTCCAAGTATATTATGTTCTCTAAAGCTACGTTCAGCATTATCATAATAGATATTTGTTTCAATGTTGAAGTCAAAAGTTACACCAGCAAGTTGCATTCTCATATATTTCCAAGCTTCTGAAACAGAAATTAAACCATCTTTATAACAATATTCCCAATAGTCATCAAGTATAGCACGTATTTCGTAATCTCTTTCATCCAAAACTTCTCCAATAGCATTCGCTATAGTTTCAAATGTAGTATTTACATGCATTACTGGAGTGATTTGTTTTTGATTATATAAATTTAGTGTTTTTTCAAAGCCTTCTTTTTTATCTTTAGCCATTAATTCAGGAGCTAGAGTTATGATAAATTTATATTTTTCATTCTTGAATGAATTTAGATGACGAACTAATTGTTTTTTATAAAACCAATCTGACATCTTAGTTTCAACTACTATTTTGAAACTATCTTGAGTAATTGTAGCATCAGGAACACTATCGATACTTTTTTCCTGTAGTGTAAAAACAATTTCTGGGTTAAATTTCTCAGAAAGATATTCAGAGTTTAAAAATTTAAAAAATTTAAAAAACTTATCAGGTGAATAAGAATATAACCGTGAAAGTAATAACATTGTATTTGCTGTAGCTACATTTTCTTTTGCATGATATCTTTGAAAATAATGTATTTTCATATGAACCCCCTCCAATAAAAAAGTATCTAATTATCTTTCTATCTTTATTCCATTTAAATAAGCAAATTTAATTGTACTTGCTCCAGAAAACTCATCTACATTAATATCTATAGATTCCTTAGCTACATTTTCTAAAGAATGATATAATCCTTTAAATCTTTTTTTCAAACTGCTTTGATTGATAAATTTATTTAAGTATTGTTCAGCACTATCTTTTCCATCAAAAAAATATATATAGTAAAATAGATCTATACTTTTTGCATCTCCATTCAATATATTTTGAATATTTACTTTTGTATCTTCAAAGTTTTCACAAATAGGAAGAATATATTTTTCTAATAATTCTATAATTTCATTAACAGAATGTTGGTAACTAGCACCTGTAAGAGGAAACCAACGAAAAATTCTACCTCTATCAATAAGAGATTCTAGTTCACCACCATAGATGAAGCCATTATTTATGTTAGCTTTTATCATCGATTTAGAATATATTGAAAAATGCACACTAAATTCAGCACTACAAGAATAATTATGACGACTAGCTTGAAAATGAATTTCAAAAGTAAGGTCTTTATTTTTAGAAATCTTTTTTAATGTTTGTCCTTTTTTAGTAACTTTAAAATCTGGGAAATGACTTGCAATTTCTTGCCATGCTTTTTCACAAAGTTCTCTAGGTTGCATAAAATCTCCTAAAATAAAATTAATTTATCTTTTCTATCAACCCCACACATTCAATATGACTAGTTTGTGGGAACATATCCACAGCTTGTAGTTTCTTTAAAACATAGCCTTTTTCAGAAAATAG
>QWCZ01003188.1_pt1 | contig 9919 bp, 10 predicted proteins | sample 1972651 | NCBI WGS metagenome assembly QWCZ01 (sample SAMN09866695, study PRJNA288562) | Human oral metagenome isolate pre1_saliva, whole genome shotgun sequencing... | isolation source: mouth | host: Homo sapiens | place: USA: California
GTGGTGGAGGGAGCGCACGAACTGCTCCGCCATCTCCGTTCGCGCGGCTACCGGCTGCATCTTTGCAGCAATGGTTTTGCCGAAGTGCAGTATCGAAAAATCGAAGCGGCGGGCATGAACGGCAGTTTCGACACGGTGGTGCTGAGCGAGGAGGCGGGAGCCAACAAGCCCGCTCCGCAGTTTTTTGATTTTGCTTTCGCACAGACGCGAGCCGACCGCGCCCGCACGCTGATGATCGGAGACAACTTTTCGACCGACATCGTCGGCGCAATGAATGCGGGCATCGACACGGCTTTTTTCAACCGCCACCCCGAAACCTTCACCGCGCCCTCTGCACCCACCCGCGAAGTGCACCGACTCGAAGAGCTGAATGCTTGGCTTTGATCCGAAGATCGCTGCGGCACAGGTCACTTCAGCAGCCGCACACTCGCGGCACAGTCGACCATAAGTTCCGCCTATGGACGACGGCTCCGCACTTCGACGGCGCACGGCCTCGGGGTGGCCTTCGTGCCCTGCCGATCGGATGCGACCAACGCCCCCGCTCCGGTTCTCACCTCCCGTAACATGACTACGAAAACGGGCAGCAAGGAAGGAAAACACGGAGTGTTTTTCGACGATCTCCCCCATTTTCTCAAAAAATCGGGAGACTTTTTTGCCGTCTCTCCGAACAACCGATAAAAAAGCGTTTCACCGTGCTCCAATGAGCGGTGAAACGCTTTTCTTTATGCGCTGTCTGATAAATATAGCTTGCGGGGGTTGCGCTCAGCCCTCCAACCGGCGGGCAGTTCAACCGAGCACCCACTGCGCAACTGCGTGCGCCACGCCGTCTTCGTCGTTGGAAAGCGTGACCCGATCGGCCACGGCCTTCACCTCGTCGGCCGCATTGGCCATCGCCACGCCCATGCCGGCGAAGCGTAACATGGCGAGATCGTTGAAACCGTCGCCGAACGCGATGAGTTGTTCGCGCGACAAACCGAGATGAGCCAACAATCGCGCCAGCGAGTGGTCCTTGCCCACACCGGGCGCCATGATCTCGAGAAAGAACGGCGCCGAACGCGAAATGGAAAGCGCCTCGCCGAAAGCTTCCTTCATTTCTTGCTCCAGTTCCACCAACACGGCGGGCTCGCCTGGGATCAAACATTTGGGAGCGCCGCCTTCGATGCGCGAAGCTTCTGCGACAAAATCGGTCGTGAGCTCAACGGGCATTTGGTTGATGCGCGATTCCTCGTCGAGGTAGGGTGAATCGTTGCGAGTGGCCAAGAGATGATCGCCGGGATAGGTGACAATCGGCAGCCCGCGCGACTCGGCAAAGTCCAAAAGGCGCGGAAGACAAGCTGCATCGAGGGCTTGATCGAAAATCAAGCGGCCCGTGGCCCAATCGATGATGTTGGCGCCGTTGCACGAGAGCACAAAACCGCCGTTGTCTCGGAGTTGCAATTGTTCGGCCAGCGCGGCAATGCCGTGGGTGGGGCGCCCGGAACAAAGCACCAAACGCACGCCGAGAGACTGCGCCCGCATCAAGGTTTCGAAGGTGCGCGGCGTGATGATCTTATCGGAATTGGTGAGCGTGCCGTCGAGATCCAATGCGATGAGACGGAAGGGGGAAGTAAGAGGTTGGGACATAGACTAACCGGGGAGTTGATAACTGTCGATAAGGGTGCCGTCGAGCTGCCAAAGGCTCACAAGCCCCTCTTCATAGGTGGCAAACGTAGGAGGATTCCCGCCTTTGGGGAAAGTGGGACTGCCGGTGTTGAGCACGGCCGTCCCGTCGGGGCGACGGGTGATGTGGGGCAGGTGGGTATGTCCCTGACACAGCAAATCGATGTGTCCGCGCGGCGGGCAATTCTCACCGAAAACGTGGCCGTGTGTGAGCACAATGTGGCGCTTGCCGTCGATGAGGTGGGCGCAGGTTTCGGTGATCGAGAAATCGAGTAGCATTTGATCGACTTCGCTGTCGCAATTGCCGCGCACACACACGATGCGGTCGGCCAGGGCATTGAGTCGCGCCGCCACACCCTGGGCGTCGAGCCCGGCGGGAAGCCCGTTGCGCGGACCGTAGTTGAGCAAATCGCCGAGCAGCAGGAGCAGGTCGCAACCCATCTGCTCATAATGGGCCAACACAGCATCGAGTGCTGTGACAGATCCGTGTATGTCGGAGACGATGAGGTACTTCATAAACAAGAATTGGAGTAGGGGGATGAAAACATCCGTGATTGGAACCACGAAAGTACGAAAAAAAAGCGAGTCGCGACTTGCTGCCGCACAACATAGCCGTGTGGAACACAAAAAGCACCGGGCGTTTGTTCACACCCGGTGCTTTTTTGAATAGAGATGGAGTGCCCCGCCGAACTCTCCCGTCCCTTTGAGCGTCAGCCGCCGCATCCGCTCTCAACTTCCCCCTCAGCACACAGCCAATGGTTCATGATGGTGCTGCCCCCCGGGGTCAGAATGCTCTCGGGATGGAACTGCACGCCACACACATCAAGGGTGCGGTGGCGCAAAGCCATAATGGCACCATCGGCAGACAGCGCAGTGATTTCCAAACACGCGGGCAGCGTGTCGCGATCGACCACCCACGAATGGTAACGCCCCACAACAAACGGCCGGGGGAGTCCGGCAAACAAACCGTCGTCGGCCACAACTCGGCATTCGGAGGCGACACCGTGATGCACCTCCGCCAACTGTCGCAACTGCCCGCCGAAGACTTCGGCAATGGCTTGGTGGCCGAGACACACACCGAGCAACGGGACACGCCCGGCGGCCCGACGCACCACATCGAACAAGCGGCCGGATTCGCCCGGAAGTCCCGGTCCGGGGGAGAGGAGCACGCGGTCGTAGTGATCGATCGTGTCGAGTGGTACCTCATCGCACGAAACAAGATGGGGCACGGCCCCGCCTTCGCGCACCAATTGTACGAGATTGTACACAAAGGAATCGTGACAATCCACGACCAACACATTGCGTGCTGCCCGACGTGGATGTTTCGCCCCGCCCGCTTCGGACGAAGCACGTGCCGGTTCGAGTGGTGTGAATGCAGCTTCGCTCATTCGCCCAAGATCTCCTTTTTGTGTGCCAGATAGGTTTCGATGTCTTTGTCGCCGCGGCCGCTCACGGTGAGCACCACGACTTCATCGCGCCGGAAAGTCAATTTGGGGAGCACGGCCAAGGCATGGCTGCTCTCGAGCGCGGGAATGATGCCTTCGGTTCGCGAGAGTTCGAAAGCCGCCGCCAGCGCTTCGCGATCGGTGATGGCTTCAACACGTATGCGCCCCGCCGTGATGAGTTGCGCAAAGAGCGGACCGATGCCGGGATAGTCCAAGCCGGCCGAAATGGAATAGGGTTCTGCCACCTCGCCCTGCGCATCTTTGATGACGAGTGTGCGACTGCCGTGCAGCACATCGGGGGTGATCCTCCGCCGATGCAGGCAATGAGCCGGTCGGGGTAGTCGCGGCCTTCCTTTTCGAGCAATTGCGCTTTGATCTCCGCGCTGATCACGCTCTGCAAACGTGCCACCATGTCGGGATAGGGATGAGGCCCAACGGCCGAACCGATGAGATAGAACGTGTCATCGGCGCAGGCACTCCAATAAGCCAGCGCTTCGTTCACAGCGTCGGTGAGGGTTTGGCTGCCGGACTGCGCAGCGCGCACTTCGGCACCGAGCATGCGCATGCGTTCGACATTGACATGCTGGCGCTCGATGTCGACGGCCCCCATGAAGACGATGCACTCCATGCCCATGAGCGCACACGCGGTGGCGGTGGCCACTCCGTGCTGGCCGGCACCGGTCTCGGCCACGATGCGGCGCTTGCCCATGTGGCGTGCAATGAGAATCTGGCCGATGGCATTGTTGATCTTGTGCGCGCCGGTGTGGTTGAGGTCTTCGCGTTTCAGATACAACCGGCAGCCGTAGCGCTCACTCAGCCTGCGAGCGTAATAGAGTGGACTCGGCCGACCGACATAATCGCGCAACAAGGTGTGGAACTCCTGCTGGAACGCTGCGCTTTCGATGATGGTGAGATATTGCGACTGCAATTTCTTCAATACGTCTTGCAGTGATTCGGGCACATAGGCTCCGCCGAAATTGCCGTAGAAGCCATTTTGATCTATCTGATAGGGGTTCATGCGTCTTTACGTTTTGAGATGAATGTGATGGGTGGCGGGAAATCTCCTTTTTGTCGAGCAGACGGCTCCTTTGCGTCGGGCAACCACCCATTTGCTTTGGGCAGCCCATCTTTTTATGAGGCAGCACATATTGTACAACGGGGGCGCACCTTTTATTTGGGGTGGACGCTCTTTATACCGGATGGCCTGCGCAGACTTGCTTTGGAGAACCATCTCCTTCACGGCCGCCGGCGAGAAACAGTCTCCGACAAAGCTCAGTGAGAGGGACACACGCGGCGGTACCTACCGCGACTTCTCCACTCCCCTTGAGACGAGGATACAAAAAGAGACCTGCCGTGAGTCACGACAGGTCTCTTATACTCCTTATGGTATCCGATAAACGTACACGAGATGTCAACTCACGAATGAAAATCCGGAGTTGTGCCACCAACGATTTGCGTTTACCAAATGAGCCATTGAAATCTGAATTTGAAATTGGTTGCTGCAAATATAGTCTATTCCACTCTTCCCACCAAAATCCGAATGCATTTTTCTCAGATACAACCGAAGAAATAAGCTTTTTAAGTCTCTGAGCAGAGAAAACTTTGCGTTTTTAAGTATAAGGCGTGACCACCAACTGTCCTCCGAGGTAATCGACGAGGAACAATTTGGAAAGATCGTCGTACCCCTGCTTAGCCAGTTCTTCACGCAACCATTTTACGTCTTTGTCAATGGCTTCGAGCACATTGCTCTGCGCCACACCGTCGGTGAGTAGGGGGTATTTCAAGTTTTCCTCCCCGGCCATGACCAACAATAGCTGGCCGTTTTGCTCAACTACTGCACGCTTTACCTTGCGGATGTTGAACACATTATGCAAACGCAGCTTGAGGGTCAGTTCGTGCGCCGTGATTTTCGCGCGCTTACAAGCCTCCACATCCACTTGCCCGTTGACGATCACCACGGTGGGGGTTCCGTCAAGCAAATGTTGCAGGAGATGGCTCCGCGACTTGAGGCGACGCATGCCATAAACCAGCACGAACCAGATGATCAGCACGATCGCGAACTGCCAAATACGCACATCCCGACTGTAAATCACCCCGCCGATGATGCCACCGAGCACATAGTTCATGATTTGCTCCATGGCACTCGTGGGGGCCAGGTTGCCTTTGCCGGTCATGTTGATGATCGTGACCATTGCCAGGAGACCCAATAAAAACTTCATGGCGATCTCCGCAAAATTCATTATATTCATTGATATAAGCGTTGAAAAAGTCTCGCAAACGAAGCACGCCTTTTCGACGTTCTCCCCCTGCGAGACAATTGTGTTTCCTATTTTTCTCTGTGCGACTACTTCACGCTGCGCAAAGCCACTTTGAAAATCAAAGTCGAAGCGGGCGGAATGTTGTTGCCCGAACCGTTGTCACCATAAGCCAAGTAAGCCGGAATATACACTTCCCACTCATCGCCGGGCTTCATGGCTTTGAGCGCGATTTGCCAGCCCTGAATAACTCCGTTGACAGGAAATTCGGAAGGTTCACCGCGCCGATAACTACTGTCGAACACCGTGCCGTCGATCAGCCGTCCTTCGTAGTCCACCACCACCGTGCTCGAAGCGGTGGGCGACGACCCGCTACCCGACTTCAGCACCTTGTAGAGCAATCCTCCACCCAGGGCTTTCACTCCGGGCTCTTTTGCGGTTTTGGCCAAAAAAGCCTCGCCCGCTTCTCTGTTTTTCACCACGAGAGTATCTTCGGCACTCGTCGAAGCGGGAATCTCTTCCGCATGCCGATACTGCCAATAGGTGCCGCCGGCCACAACAGCCACGGCGACGATGACGAAGAACATAAACAAGCCGCGACGAGCAGGATGTTTGCCGGATTTTGAAGGCGTTTTCTGATTGTCCAACATAAAGACTTTTGAGAATAAAGTAGAACAGAGATTGCGCGCCGTAGCGAAATTACATCAAAGCGATAATCGCAGTCACACCACCAAAGATAATACCGGGTGCATTGGCAATTGCAACGGGCCAATCACGGCGCTCCTTAAACAATCCATAGGCGACCCAGATACAACAGTTGACACAGGCCATCGCCGGCTGCAACCAATCTTTCTCCGTTCCGGGAGCGGCGTTCAAATAATTACGGATCGTGTTGATGTAAAACACGTACATGAGTACTGCAGTGACGGTGCCAATGACACCCATCACGCGTTCGAACTTTGCTTTGTCCATCTCTTATATAATTAAGTGACTGTTTCGACGCCGCCACCACCTCGGGTGCCGTCGCCTGCTTTGTTAATATCACTGCGAATTTAGAAGAAACTTATGAGAGGATCAAATCTACCGCCCCAAAAAACGAGAATCGACACAACTTTCTTCCATTGTGCCCGCAGCGTACCGACATAGGGTCTCCCTTTCTACCCACGTTTCTACGCCGGAATGCCCTCCTTCACCGCGGTCGAGCGCCTAAATCAGTTCCTCGAAACGGGGGATACCGCGTAAGAAGGTAACCTGCTGCGCAGCATAATCCATCCGACAACAATAATGCTGCAAACCATTGCTCACGATCAGATAGTCGACTTTCAAAACGCTGTTGTAGCTCTGTATCTGATTGAACACTTCCTGCGTAATGGGCACCTGCGGCGCCTTGTACTCCACGATGAGGCGAGGACGCGCCGCCTCTCTTGCAAAAAGCACCGTATCGCACCGCCTGCGCACCCCGCCCACTTCCACGGCCATCTCATTGGCCAATAAACCGGCGGGGTAGCCGCACGCCTCTAATAAGTAATGTACGAAATGCTGGCGCACCCATTCCTCGGCCGTGAGCGTGACGTAACGCCTGCGAAGCACGTCCCAAACCATTGTGCGACCACGATCCCCCATGCGCGTGCGTAGGGCGACGGGAGGCAAATTCAACTTAGGAAAATCCATAGTCCGTGTAAAACGTTCCGACCAGACAATTACTTACCGGCCGGTGCGAAAACTTCAAACGTCCCGTCGTCGTAAAACACACGGATTTCCTTAACTCTGCGGGGCTCTTTGTCAAAAGAATTCGCGTTAGAAGGATAAGCAACGGGCGTACGCCCTGCGGCCTGGCGCTGAGGCGTCGGCTGAGCTTGCACAGGGCGCTGGGGGGCCACGTGAACAGGTTGCGCGTTCTGCACCGGCGCGGCCGTCTGTACCATGTCTTCAGAGAAAAACATCGGGATTTCCGAACCCGAAGGGGGAAAGGTAGAAGAAATTTCCTTATCCGCAGAAACGACATTTTGCTCAATACTACCGGGGGTCGCCATCGTCGGTTGATCTACGGAATGGAGAATCATGTCACCCTCACCAAAGAGCAACCAGTTCGTATTGATTTCTGGAAACTCGCGGTGAATCGCCTGCACGTGGTTATTGGTCGGTTTGGTCCGTCCATTGTATATACTGGAGATCGTAGCGGGCGACACGCCCAGCTTCATGGCAAAGGCTTGTTGCTGTAAACCGTAGTGGTCCATGACTTGTTTGATGCGAACATGCATGAGGTCACCGGGATCAGATGTAGAGGCCATAATAATATGCGTTTGATTTCAGAGTCGACGTCAGAAACGTCATCTACAGGAGGAACAAAATAACGAGGCAGTTGGCTCGATTTAGAAGAAAACGAATAACGTCATCTTTGTTTTCGCTCAACCAACTAACCGAAACGGGAAAAACTGCATTGCCGGAAGGGGAGGAACTTAGGCTGTAGAGAAGCGACCGCCGGTGCCTCCGCCCCCTGTATGCATTCAATTGGAGTTGTATGCAAGTGCGAAAGAATAAATTGTTGCGAGTCGAACGTAGAAAATCGGCACTAAGGTCACGACACGGACAATCGCAGCACAAAATTCAATCGCTGGCGGAGCTGCGCACGTCATCTCGTTCATTTAGCAATTCACAAAGACGAAGTACTGCTTGGATTTCCACTACAAAAGTAGAGATTAAAAATGAGACGGACAAAAATCGGCGAGAGAAAAATCTACAAATCTATACCACAAAAAGATTTACACTTCAAAATCATGAAGTCTGAGAATCCATCTCCACACTTTAGAATATACACATTTCTAAATTTAGAGGTGCAAAATAATATGCGAGCTTTTCTACTCGAAAATCACGTAAATACATGGTTTTCAGCCAATATACATTGAAATAGAGGGAGTTATCCACAGCAAAAACAGACCATACAGTGAAAAACCTGCTTTTTTATGGCAGTTCTAACTCAACAAAATGACAAAAATCACTGGTTTACAAAGTAATACCGCCAGAAAAACAAATTGCATATTTAGAGATTTAAAGACGTAAATCGCACGATTTGTAATTTATCTATCTACACTACGCGAGATTACATTCTGAAAATTCAAGCGAACAGATTTACATTCCAACATCGTATTAGGGTTTTGATTTCAAAACACACCTGTAAATATCCACTTTTGTATTTGTCTATCAAGTGCTCTCCGCACTCCATTTTCAGTCTAATCAGAGAAACAGCGCACAGAAATGGGCACTTCTACCCCTGTGTACGTAGAAACGCTGATTTTGGGCTTCAGAAAAGTGATATTTCCCTCATAGCTCGCTCAAAGTCAAATCATTGTAATGCAAATCTCCCTTTTCTCGAGTCTCTTCAAATAAATGGACAATCGCTGCGTGAAGTGCAGAAATCACCTACACAATTGCCGTTTCTCCTCCCCACTCCCCCACTCTATCGCCCTTACAGTCCCCTCCAAACGCTCAATTTACACCCATTGGTGTCCAAACGGCCTCCTCCCGTGCCGGATCGCTGCATTTCTCCCCCGTCCGAAGGAGGGCCGCCGGTTGTTGCTCAGCCCGACCTACACTATTATATATAGTATATAAGTAAGCGCTTCGGTCGGCCTCGCAAAAAATCTACGGACCGTGTATGCATTTTCCACAAGATGTGATCTTCCCCTTTTTTCGTCTCTATTTCGAGCAAAAATCCGAACAAGGATCTTGAGCACCTCATTTGGCGCCATTCGCGCCTCAAATAGGCGTCCCATAAATCCGATGAAAAAAGTAAACTTATTGTATCCTTCAAAGTATTCTCTTCCTCTCTCCGGACTCCCTCTCCCCGCGCGGCTTCAGGCATCCGCTTCCGCTCTCTCCCTTTCCTTCCGTCCCGTCGCTTCCACATCATTCCGCACCGACATCGGCGCGGCGCAATCCTCTCGCTTCACACCTCGCCTCGCGCCTTCTCGGCACAATACGATTGGCTCCTTGCTCGGCTCTCGCTGGGGGCTCCGCTCGCCTACCGACACCAAGCGAGCACCAACGAAAACTCCCCCGAGTTCTCTCAAAAAAGAAAACTCGAGGGAGTTCAGCCCAATTTTACGTAGCGGCGATTCGTCAGTGCAAAATGAAAAAGAAGAGCTCTTTCATCAGATCCTCCGGCGAAATCGAAGGATTGTCCACCCCCTTGCTTCGTGCATCGGTTCGGCGAATTTGACCAATGATGTCCATCACCTTTCGCCCGGTGTAACACTGCATGGCCGGAAGGATGTTGCGCTCGGCCTGCCAATCGGAAATACCGACAAAGGAAGCGATTCCCGCTCGTGTTTTTTCCGGTGCATAATAAGCCAGCATCAGTTGAGAAAAGAATCGGAAAAGCGCCGGCATGATCATTTGGATCGGATTCTGCTTCGGATTTTTGTAAAAGTAGTTCGCTATTCTATTGACCTTTGCCACGTCCTTTCTTCCCAGTGCATCCGTCAGTTCAAAGATATTGAACTCTTTGCTCACCCCGATGTGCGACTGCACGAGCGACAGTGTGATGCCCGTGGCAGCACC
>QWCZ01003218.1_pt1 | contig 9897 bp, 15 predicted proteins | sample 1972651 | NCBI WGS metagenome assembly QWCZ01 (sample SAMN09866695, study PRJNA288562) | Human oral metagenome isolate pre1_saliva, whole genome shotgun sequencing... | isolation source: mouth | host: Homo sapiens | place: USA: California
CTGACTCTCCTTTTCCGCCAAAGCCTTCTTTTCCGCTTCTTCCTTCTCCTTCTGAAGTCTAGCTTTCTCTGCCTCAATTTCTTCCGGTGTCTTTACCGGGGCTTGTTTCTGCTGGCTCTGAACATTCGCTTGTTCATGCTGTGCCGGCGCATTGTTCTGTTTCTTAGTTCCGTAAGTGTAAACTACACACTTTCTTGTATCGTTTTGAACTTCAAGCCGTACAATCTTCCCACCCTCGATAGTGATGGAACGGACGGAAAACTTGTCGTATGTTGTATCTTTCCCCTTGTTGTCTTTTTTAATCGTTACCAGTTCTTTGGGAATCCATATAAACGGAGCCGTGTATAACTCCCTACCGATTCCCAGATTGAAGCACGCCCTTTTGAAAGAATCTGAAGCTTGCCCCTTCTCTTTCTCTGCGTTGGATTCCCTTCCAACGTCCTGCTTGTGAATCCATTCCCCAGTTTCCGGATTCCTTACGCTTACCGTGCAATAAAGATTCCCGTCTATTAACTGGTGACTTCTCTGCCAGCCGAATATCCCAAAAGTTTCGTCTAAGATATTCTGGTCTACTCTTGCATCCTTGTAGAGAAGCAAGGTCACGCCGTTTTCCTTACAGGTCGACACTCTGCAATCTATCTCTTCGCTCGTCAATGGTCTAAACATTTTCGCTACCTCCTATTATTTGATTCTCAGCTTCTCATCCTGTTCCAAATGGGCAAAGTCGAATTTCTCGCCCGCCTTCAGTTCTGCTTTAATCTTTTCCTTGTCTGCTACTGGATCCTGGAAAATGTAGTAATCCATTGGGATATCATCTATCCCTTTGTCTAGCACCAATTTCGGCGGATTCTTGTAAATGCCGAAACTGAATAAATCCGTTTTGAATTTCTTCTTCCCTGTAGCAATCATTGCCGCTTCAAGGTTCCCCTTGATTCTTGCAATGTTTGTGCCGATTGCTTTTTTCCGATCCGTAAGCCTTTTAATTTCTCTGTCCAAGCCGTCTTCTCTGTTTTCTAACTCGGCTATTACTTTGGCGTAGCCGTCCGCCTTTATCTCCAGTTCCCCTTCGATACCTTCCAAGGTATCCCGGAAAACCTGTTCGTCTAATTCCTCCGCCATATCTAACAGCTTCAGAAAATCGCCTGTAATCTCATATAGTGTTGCCATTTATCGCCCTCCGTGTTATTCTTTTAATTGTCTATATGTTTTCGCCGCCCTTAGTTGCGCCAACAACTAGGGGCATTTTTTTAATCCAATATTTCCCATTCGTAGTCCTCAACGCTTTTCGATTCTCCAAACTTCCTCCTTATCCACTTCCCAGCCTTTTCCGTGGCTTCTTCCAAGTCGTTAGCCTCTACCTTTAAGGCCAGCTCTACTCTGATTATTAAGTCGTGTACTTCCATGATGTCTAATTCCTTTCTACAAGCCTAAGTACCTGTAACAAAGCCACTATTGCTGCCAGTGAATCCACCATTACCCAACACATCGTCACATCATCTGGCGGAGGGCTGTCTAAACAGCAAACGGCGAACATTGCCACTACTGATAAAATCCCAATCAGCCACCTAATCGCTTTAGCCAACAATCTCCGCCGCCGGCTTATTCTCTTCCGCCTCATCACTCCCCCTTTTTGTGTAGAAAAGATTTAAAATCTTCTCGCTAGTGCAGCCAATCAACTTCCAGATTTTCATTACCTCAAGAAGCGTAATTTCCACCTTCTCTACCTTCTCCCGGAGCGTGGACTCTTCCATTTCCAATTCCCCGCATACTCGATATACAGGAACACCATTTCTCTTTAAAAACCCTGTAAACCGCTCCCATTCAGTAAGCGTATTTCTCATTTGTACCCCCTCGAGGCTTCCAGCCTCTCATCTTCCGTGAACCCTAGGACGAAGAATATCCCAATCAGTTCTTCCCAAGTGAAGTTTCCCTTCATTCGCTTGTTGTAAAGCCCCCGCTCCGTAAGCCCTACGGATTCTGCTAATTCCTTCAGTGTCAAATCCTTTTCCACCAGATGCCGCCGGATGGCTTTATCAAGCCTTTTATTTTTGTATGTCTTATCAAGCTTTATTAGCGGCATTCACTTCCTCCTTTCTGCATTCCTTATTCTTCATAAAAGCCATTCCCTCTGTTAGGTATAGAAGCTTTGCCTTCTCCAGCTCCGTAAGCTTCGGAAACATTTCTTTCATGTTGCCGATAATCTGTTTTTCGATTTTCTTCAACCAATCACCCCCCTACTCATAATTTGTGAGTTCTGTTTTCAGAACTTCATAATCGTTTATTGCGCTGTCGTTTGTGTACTTGGCGGAAAGCCAGTCGTAAGCCAGCTTCTTGGCTTCCTCCTCGTCTCTCGCCTCTACTTGAACGTCCAGTTCAATGGTTAAGGTAACCGGATATTCTCTGTAGATTTCTTTTACCTCTGGAGGCTCAAGTGGAAGTTCTCTTAAATCGCTCATGTTGTTATCTCCTTGTTTATGACGTTTTTCTTATTTTTTGTTCGTTCTGCGTATATCTTAGTTCGTTAAGCGTACTTTGTCAACACTTTTTTGTTCGTTTAGCAAACATTTTTCTTGATTTATTTTCCGTTCTGTATATAATGTAGTTGTACGTTGATAGGAGGGGATAGCATGAATGAACGTATTAGAGAACTCAGAAAAAAACTGAGGTTATCCGGGGAAAAGTTCGGAGAGAAAATTGGTTTAAAGAGAGTTGCAATTAGCCAATTAGAGACCGGGCGTACAACTCCAACAAATCAAACAATTATGTCTATTTGCCGGGAATTTAATGTTTCCGAAGAGTGGCTAAGAAATGGCACTGGGGAAATGTTCGTACCCATGTCTTTAGATGAGGAGATAGCTTCTTTTATTGGTGATATTCAAAGCGATATAGAAGAGAATTTTAAAAAGAGATTTATTTCTGCCCTGTCAAAGCTGGACGAGGACGAATGGATTTTTATCGAAAAATTCATGGAAAGCGTTCTGGAGGGAAGAAAGAAATAAAACCATACGCCAACGGCATAGTGCCATTGGCTTTTTATAAAGGGGGAAAATATGGAAAATCAAGTAGACTTAACTCCAATCGTCGTCGGCTTAGCTATAAACTGGCTAATATTCTTTGTTCCGGCTATGATTGCAAAGAATGTTATATTGCCAAAGAAACCACTTGCCAGGAAATGGAAGGTCGTAACAATGATTCTCCTTGGAATAGTAACTTTAGCAATCGACACCGCAATCTCTCTTTTCTTGGCTGGAGTTTTTCCGAGCACTAGCCAATGGGCGTTTTGGATGCTTATCGACTATTTTTATTTATTCGGATGGAAGAAATATAAGGAAGCAAAAAACGCAATAGATTATGATTCCCTCTACGCAGAAATGGACGAGATAGAAGCAGAGAAGAACGGAGCAAAACAAGAAGAGGGGAAATCGCAGTTAGCTAAAGACAATATTGCGGACGATGCAGTAATCTAGGCCAGGGAAAAGGCAATCTTTATCGGTTGCCTTTTTTTATAACAAAAAAGCTAGGTTTTACCCTAGCTTTAAAATTGCCTTGATATACAGCAGAACCAGCCTTAGCTCCCTCTTGCTGGCCTTATCAAGGTACTTTAGTATTGCTGTTTTGTCGTCCATGATGTTTTCTCCAAATGCACAACTAAAGTAGCGATATGTTTATAATACAGAACAAATGTTCTGATTTCAACTATTAAGGTTTATAAAATTTTCTTATAACCGATATTCAGAGAGGCGAAAACTATGAGTATTGAAAAACTAAAAAGCGGGCACTATCGCATTAGGTGTTCTGTCGGTGGCAAACGCATTTCTATTACTACGGACAGGAAGCCAAGTAAAGCGGAAGAGGCTATTCTTATACAGGAATATATCCAGTCCTTAAAGGAGAATGGAGAAGAAGCAAAGGACAAAGCCGATAGATCCTTTCTTTATTTTGCGGAGGAATATATAGCCTCAAAGAAAAATGTACTATCTGCTTCCACCATCCGAGGATATAACACGGATTTAAAAGGGATTCCAGAATCCTTTAAGAATCTGCGATTCTATTCCATAGAACAGCACGATATAACAAAGGTAGTAAATGAGATGGTGGGGAAGGTAAAGCCTAAGACCATCTATAACCGCCACGGACTAATAACTGCGGTAATGAAAGAATTTAGACCGGCACTGGTAATCAGAACCAAGCTTCCGAGGAAGGAACAGAAGGATATTTATACTCCATCGGAAGAAGAGGTAAAGGCATTATTTCACTATGTCGAAACTACCCCCTGGGCAAAGAGATATTATATTCCTCTAAGCCTTGCCATCATGGGATTGCGGCGCTCTGAAATCAGCGCATTAACGCTTTCGGATTTATCGGACGAGAATACTATAACCATCAATAAAGCGAAGGTAATAAACAGCGACAAGGAATGGATAATTCAGAACTACACAAAGACGGAGCGGAGCAATCGAGAAATCCCTATCCCAGATAAACTTGCGGAAAAGATAAGGGAGCAGGGATATATCTACGAGGGAAAGCCTAATAGCATTTACTGCGCCATTGACAAGATACAGAAGGAGCTTAAACTACCGCACTTCGGAATCCATAGACTACGTTCCTATTTTGCCAGCAAAGCGCACGCTTTAGGAATGCCGGATTCCGTTATTCTGTCTTTAGGAGGCTGGGCAAGCGATTATGTTATGAAATCCGTTTACAGAAAAGCATTGAAAGAAGATATAAAAGAAGGAACGCAAGCCTATATCCAGCACATGGATTCACTGGGCGATAAAACGGACTCTAAGTAATTATTTCGTGGGCATTTCGTGGGCAATCAGTTATGAAAAGCTGTTCTTTTCATCGGAACATTTGTTCTTTAACAAAGCCAAAAAAACAAGCAAAAAGCCTAGGATTTTAGCCACAAACGGCTATTTTCCTAGGCTTTCATTTTAAAGCGCGAGACGGGAATCGAACCCGCGACCTTCTCCTTGGCAAGGAGACATAGTACCACTCTACCACTCGCGCATATTGGTCAAATGCCCAGAACCGGAATCGAACCAGTGACACGAGGATTTTCAGTCCTCTGCTCTACCGACTGAGCTATCTGGGCAAAAAAAGCGGGTGATGGGAATCGAACCCACGTGTTCAGCTTGGAAGGCTGACATTCTACCATTGAACTACACCCGCATATATCCTTTAAAATTTTCAAGGCACGAATGGTATATTACAACATGGATAGCATCTTGTCAACAAATTTTTGAAAAAAGATGGAGTAAACATTTTTGAACAACTTTCACGGGTCGGTGAGAAACTGGTAAAACGCTGCAGTTCCAGAGACCCTTTTGAAATTGCAAGGCAGCTTGGTATTAATGTAATTTCGGTTCCCTGAAGGGAATGTACCGGGTGATTAAGCGAAATCGCTTTATTTTCTTGAATAACAGACTGGATGACAATATGCTGCGCATTGTGTGCGCACATGAATTAGGGCATGACCAGCTTCACCGGAATATGGCGAAAACCACCCCGATTCATGAGTTCATGCTCTACGATATGAAATCCAAACCAGAATATAAAGCCAACATCGTAGTAGCGGAAATCCTGATGGACAGCAATGAAGTCCTTCGCTACATCTATGAGTATGGATACACAGCCGAGCGGATCGCCTGTGCGATGTCCACCGACATCAATCTGGTTGCGCTGAAGGTGGCGCACCTGTCCACACTTGGATATAATCTGCACGCGCTGGAACATAAGAGCAATTTTTTGAAATAATGTACCTTCGAGGAGCCTGGACTGGCTCCTCTTTTTTGTTGCAAATTGTGCAGATGCCGTCTGCACAATTATCAGCCTAACATCTGCATATGATAGAGCTTCACTTTTTCCTCGAACGGCAGTCTCGGATCAATGCCGACTTCTTCCCACATCACACCGAACGGTGCACAGCCATCTGTGTATCCAGCGATAAAGGCAAAACGATCATCGCAGTCCTCATACATTTCTTCCAGCCGTTCAATCCAGCCCAAGTCAAATTTCTTCTTGGTTGCTGGTCTTTTCTTATCACCACCAACCACTTCAAACCGTTTCTCTTCTGTCCCGAACAAACCTTTCACCTGAATTCTGAAATCCGGCTTGTTGTTAGTCAGTCCCTGCATGAGTTGTACATTCTTGCATCTGAGCAGGAGAATTTGACAGATAGCCTGAATGTCTTGCTCCTTAACACAAGGAGCCGCCATAAACTTTTTTGTTATGTAAGGCTTTATATCTGTTAGTACCTGTGACATCGAGGCTTTCTTCTTGGTCATGACAATCCTCCCTCGTATACTTGTCCAAACTACTTCCACGACTCAATTAGCCACTGAATATAGCCAAAAAATCATTTTACAATCCACATGCTTTCGCGCAACAGAAATATACTCTTGTCTCTTCACACACTATCCTGTGTGCCTTCCGCCATACTTCCTGTCATAATAATAAAATGGTCTGTTAATTTTTCAAAAATTGCATTTTCCATTTTTGATTTCAAAATACGAATATTATCGTATCTCTCGGCATTTTTCAGGAACCACTCATGTATATCTGTGGTTTCGATGTATACTCTTTCATCATTCTTTAAAGAAGCCATAATTGAATCATACCAATTATTCACGATTTTCTGCTTCTGCTCCACTGTTAAATCAGCATATTCGACACAGCACCCAATTCTTGAAAACATTGCTAAAACAATTCATAAAAGGCATTGTATAGCGCAGGATTCACTTTATCAAATTCATCAATCAAAATTACATTTGATTCTCGTCCCATCATATCGCGAGCAAAACTGCTTTTGGAATGCTCTGCACCAAAAACGTAATCATATGCTTCTGATGTCTGCATCATTGAAAACTGAATGCGCAATAACTCTCCACCCAGCGATTTACTTATGCTTTTTGCACTTTCCGTTTTTCCTACTCCTGACGGTCCATAAAGCATAAGTACGACTGGTTTATTGGTTGCGCCAGTAGTCAAACGATACATTCCACTTAGAATCTGTTTTTTACACTCATCCTGCCCATAAACATCACTATTCAATGCTTTATATATATTTGTTAATGCGCCTCTATCCAATTCAGGGTACTGACTTCCATAATACTCAATATCACCATCAAGGCCTGCCTTTAACGATTCCAGCACACGTCTGGGCGGGTTTTGAATATACAGTGTTCCCATATCATAGTTGAGGTTCACAATATTAGCAAAATTCGACAAAACATGCGGCATTACAGAGCCATAATCATCAGCCCTAACAACACAATTATCTACTTCTATGTTTGCTCTCAATGCATTCTCGCGAACCCCTGATTCGTTTGGCCTAAGCCGTGCATTATAGTGCTGAATCAGTTCCATAAAAGGAATTGTTTCGGAGTCTTCCGGAATCTGTTTCTCAAGAAAAATTTCAAAATCCTTTTTCGACCCAGTAAATACAACTACTTTATCAATCAACAGCTTCTACCCCCGCAAGCAAAACATCGAATACGTCTAATGTTTTTGATGAAGTCGATGTGTCTTCCACTTCATTACTTTCCTCGTATGACGGATTGTCCTTAGGTATTATAGAAACATCCATCTCTAATTCTTTACTTACATTTAGCATATCAATAGTTGTTCGTCCTACCTTGATTGCGTAGATGCTTAAATTCATTTTCAATAAATCGCTAATTGTATACCCATTCTTAAATGAATTTATATTGAAGCGTAGTATGACCTTACTTTTTCCCTTAGTGCCGACAAATTCATAGTAACCTTTTGCATTTTTCAAGGCATTCTCAAGCTTATCAATTGCAATATTAAAATCGCCAGCCGGTATTGACGATCCTGAACGCAGCATTGATAAGTATGGAGAAACCATAACCATATAGGAAAGAGAATCTTTCTCTGCCGATATGACATATCCTTCAAACTTTTTTATAGCTCCTCTTGTTGTTTTTGAAGCACTTTTATTTTCATTTTCATCAATGATGTGTAAAAAGTCTGTAAGAATCGTATTTTTCACTATGTTTTTTACCATTTTGTTGCGATTCAATGCCAAACCAGCAGAAACTTCGCCACTTGCCGACGCTTCCCAACCAAGTAAGGCCTTAAATACTCCGCCGATTCCCCCCTTGGCAGAAACATCTGCCTTTTGCTCTTCACTTAAATCACTTGAACTCAATAGCTCTGTTGTTTTCTCAAGCGTTCCTCCAGCAACAATTTGAACATAATCTGTCACTGAATCCTCATCAAAATAAACAATCTTACAAATTTTACTTGCCATGTTACTCTACCCCCAATGCCTTAAACACTACATCCTCAGCACTGCTATAAAAGATCAAATTAAAGCTCCCAATCAAATCTGCCGGAACTGTCGTCAAATCCGCCGCCGAGGTAATCGGCAACAGCACTTTCTTCGCACCGCTGTCCAGGCATACCTGCAAGGAATTCGCCAGTTCATCGGCTTTTATCATTGTTCCACTGATGCTGATTGATGATATAATCCTTTGTCGTGGTGCTGATGGAACCGCTGATGCGGTTTCCGTTGGCCTTGAGAAAATTGAACGCTGTATTTGCAGCTTCCTTGCAGTCACGGTCAGAGCCGATACCGGTACGTTCAAACTTGCCGTTTCCAGGCAGCATCTGGCTTTCAAGGCGGAATACACCGATCATACCGGACTTGCCCTGACTAACGGTATATACCTGTCCTGGATTGCAGATACCATCGGGGATGAGCTTTCCGCAGCCCTGTTCCGGAACGGAAACGTAATGCTCCTCAAAGGTCTCATTGTCTATGTAGGAGAAGTTCACATCGTAGAACTCCATGCCGCCCAGCTTTTTCAGCTGCTCCTTCACACGACGGCGCATTTCGAGCGAAATCTGGATGACTTCCTCCAGTTCTTCCTTGGTAAACTCCCCATCAGGATAGAGCAGCTTCAGATAGCCATCCACCATACGGCGCACGGCGATGGTATCACGTTGGTTCAGGTTCTTGCCCAAACGGAAGTAATGGTCGAGCGCATCGCCGTACTGTTCCTTGCGCAATTCCCGGATGAACTCTGCCAGATAATCGCTGATAAAGCCATAGTCATTCGTGAAATGCTCCGGGCGGAACTTCGGAATCTCCCAGCCGGGGAGATAGCAGTGCATACGGTCGAGAAATGCCGTGTCGGTGCCCATTTCTGGCGGGAACGGGTCAAACAGGCTGGACGTTTTCAACAGCACGTCCACGCTCTGATTGATGTTACCGACAAAGACCATCGAGGCCGTTGCAGCCTTTTCTTCCTTGCCGCGAGCGAAAGAACCGGAGGCCATGTAGTCCTTCATAATCTGCACGCCGTCTTTATCCTTGAAGCGAATACCGGCCACCTCATCGAAGGCAACACAATCCCATAGGCCAACCAGACCAACTGTCTTGCGGCCCATGTTATAAAACAGGTTTGCCACCGTCGTCTGCCCACCGGAGATCAGAATACTGTTTGGCGAGATTTCTTTGTACAGATGCGATTTACCGGTGCTTCTCGGCCCCAGCTCACACAGGTTGAAGTTGTTCTCAACCAACGGAATCATACGGGTCAGCAGCAGCCATTTTTCACGATAAGTAAACTCGTCTGGCTCCATACCGATGGAGCGCAGCAGTACATCCAGCCATTCATCCTTTGTAAATGCCTTGCGTCCCTGCTTCAGCTCGTCGATGTCAATGTGCGGCATCTGAATCGGCGTCAGCTTGCGGATGCTGATGGGCGAAATGTCCTTCTGTCTCTTCTGTTTAGATCTCAACGGATCGCCATCGGCATTGATAATGCCAAAGCTACTGTCGCCCTCGGATTCATATTCCAGCTGCACGATGCACCAGATACCGCCGCAAAGCAGCCGGTCATATTTTTCCGGGTAATCATCTGTAAT
>QWCZ01001600.1_pt1 | contig 9895 bp, 3 predicted proteins | sample 1972651 | NCBI WGS metagenome assembly QWCZ01 (sample SAMN09866695, study PRJNA288562) | Human oral metagenome isolate pre1_saliva, whole genome shotgun sequencing... | isolation source: mouth | host: Homo sapiens | place: USA: California
AGGGCAGCCCCGCCACAAGACCCCCGCACCACCGGGGAACACCCACACCCACACGCCCACACGATAGACTGGGACAAACAGGCAACAGAAAACCAGCCACAACCGCCGCGCCCGGCGGGCCACAACCGACACCACGCGAAACACCCCCGAGCAGAAAGACCCACCATGACCACAGCGCCACCCGTGCAAAACCCCACGCCAAACACCACCGTGGCAGGCAAAATAGCGCTCGCGGCACTCGCCCTGACCGTCGTTGGCTGGCTCATCTACATCGAATTCACCGGCGGCCTGGACTTTAACGTCTACCGGCTCGGGGCCATGACCATCTTCGACAACGAAGGCATGCACAAAGACCTCTACGCCCGTGACCTGCTCGACTACGGTGCGCTTAAACTGCCCTTCACCTACCCGCCGTTCGCGGCGCTGCTCTTTGTGCCGTTCGCGTTCCTGCCGTTCGGGGTGGGCGTGGGCATCATGTACGCCATCAGCATTGGTGTGGCCTGGTGGATGGCCACTCTCATCTACGACTACGCCACCAGCCGCGGCTACCGCATCCCCTTCCAGGACAAGCTCGGCAGATACGGTACTATTGCCGTGCTCACCTTCATCATCATCCTCTCCGGGCCGTGGCGGCGCGGGCTTGCGCTGGTGCAGGTGAACCCCATTATCCTCATCCTGGTGCTGGCTGACTTCCTGCGCCCAGCCAAGCGCATCCCCCGCGGGGCGCTGATCGGTATTGCTGGCGGTATTAAGCTCACCCCGCTCGCGTTCGGGCTTATCCTGCTGATGCGCAAAGACTGGCGCGGTATTTTCACCCTCGGCGCCTCCTTCGCTGCGACCGTCATTATCGGGTTCATCTTCCTGCCCCATGAGGCCCTCACCTTCTGGACAAGCGCCGTCTCAGACCCCTCCCGCGTGGGCAACATTAACTTCCTTGACAATATCTCCATCCAGGGCTGGCTCATGCACCTGGGGCTGCGTGACCCGCTGCTGAAACCCGCATACTACGGGCTGGTGCTCGCCACCATCGTCCTCTTCGCCGCGCTGCTGCACCAGCTGAACCGCCGTAAACTTGTACTCTCGCAGGTGGCGGTCGGCGGGTTCCTGATGGTCAGCATCTCACCCATCAGCTGGTCGCACCACAACGTCATGTTCCCCCTGATCCTCATGGCGCTCATCGTTGATGCGTTCCCCCGGTTCTACACGCACCTGCCCGCCTGGGCCAACCGGGCGGCGCGCATCCTCACCTGGGTGGCCCTCATCGGCCTGTACATTTCGCCCATGTGGCTGGGCGCCTCCCTGTGGGGCAGCTTCAGCGACCTCGACAATATCTACCAGCACGCCCTGCTGTTCTCCACCGTGCCGATCCTGTGCCTGTACCTGGTCATGATCACCTGGGCGGTGGCGGCCCTAACACCCGCCGTGCGCACCGCAGAAGAAGATGACCTGTTTATCGCCCCGCCCCCCGGTGCGGCACCCGAGGCCAAAAAGGGGTAGCCGTTGAAAAAACACCCCGCAGCACTTATTCCGCATGCCCTGTTCGTGCTCACGGTCATCTACATGGTGCAGTACGTCATTAACGACGGCGGCAACGACCTGTACATTTACCGTCTAGGGGCCGAAACCATCACTGATGGGCCCGGCGGGCCCGGGCTGTACGAGGTGAGCCTCGACAACTACCCATTCACCTACCCGCCGTTCGCCGCGCTGCTCTTTGTGCCGTTCGCGCTCATGCCCAAAGAAGTCGGGATGGCCCTGATGATGCTCATCACCGCCGGTATCGCCTGGTGGCTGGGGTGGGTCATCACCAGGTACGTGAGCGGGCGCGGGGTGCGCATCCCCCTGTACGAACACCTGGGAACCGCCGGGTGCGCCTCAACGCTGGCGCTGCTGATCTGGGCGAGCGGACCGTGGCGGCTAACCACCCATTTTGGGCAGATTAACGCGTTCATCCTGCTGCTGGTGCTGGCTGACTTCCTGCGCCCGGCCACACGCGTCCCCCGCGGGGTGCTGATCGGTATCGCTGGCGGTATTAAGCTCACCCCGCTCGCGTTCGGGCTTATCCTGCTGATGCGCAAAGACTGGCGCGGTGTTGCCTCCGTGGCGGGTGGTTTCGTGGGCACCATCGCCCTCGGGTTTTTGGCGGTGCCGGGTGAGGCCGCCTACTACTGGGGTGTGGCGGTGCGTAACACCTCCCGCATTGGGGTGACCGCGTTCTACGATAATGTGTCTCTGACCGGTATTTTCGCGCACCAGGGTGTGCCTGAGCCTATCGCCACGGTGCTGGTGGTGGCGCTGTCCCTATTCCTGCTGGTGGCCACCGCCGCCCTGATGCGCCTGTTCATCCACGCGAACATGGTGTTTTCCCAGGTGGCGTTGAACGCGTTTTTAATGCTCCAGATCTCCCCGATTAGCTGGTCGCACCACAACACCTGGTACCCGGTTCTGCTGGTTGCGTTGTGCCTGGAGATTTTCCCGCTTATTATGCCTGCGGCACGCCCGGTAGTGTACGTGCTGAGTACGTTCGCGAGCGTGATCGCACTGGTTGGCATGTATATTTCCCCGTTCTGGCTGGCGGTGCTGTTCTCCCCGAAGTACTCTTCGCACGAGATGATCTACCTGCCGCAGGGCGGCGCCGGGCTGGTGGCCGGTTCAGCCCCGTACGCCGCCATGTACCTGGTGGTGGCGTTGGTGTTCCTCACCTACTGGGCGCACCGGGCAGCAATTGATGCGCGGGTGGACTCGGGCCGGTTCCGTGCGCCCGAACGCCCCGCACCGTAGCCCTCCACACGCCCGTGCCCAAGAGGGCACAGCTAAGGCCCGTCGTGCATCACGACGGGCCTTAGCAATCAGGGCACCTTCCGGTGAGGCGACCGGGTGCGGGCTACTTGGTGTTCATGCGCCACCGGGCGTAGGGCGCCTCAACGAACATGTACACTTCGCTGCTGCTGTCTTCCCACTCGGTGGTGCTCTTCGACGAAGCCATGCTGGTGCCAATCACCGAGCCTTTACCGACCGCATCCAGCCTGAAGTGGTAGTAGCCGTTATTGTCGGTGCTTTCGCTGTTCACCTCAAACGAGCTGGTGCCGCCGGTGTAGGTGAAGGCGTAGTTACGTGCCCGGCCCTCAATGCTCTCACCTTTACCGTACTTCGGTGCGGAGGAGGCATCGTACACGCGCACCGTCCACTTGCCTTCGCCCTCAATCTGCAGCTTGCGGGTGGTTTTGCTGGTGGTGTCCATCCAGGCGGAGCCGGTGATCGTGGAGCTCACGCTGCCGGAATCACGCACCTCAAAACCGCTGGACTGGTCTTTGTCGGTTTTACCCGCCACGTTCAGCACACCCCGGTTATTCTCGTTTGCGGGCACGGACGCGGGAGTGAACTCGTAGTAGACCAGCGCCTTCGAGTCGTTGCCGTTGGGCTTTTCGATGTCGATGGTCTTCTTACCCTCACCCGTGTACTCCTTAAAGTCGCCCGAGGGCTTCTTCAGCTCGGTGGGGTCATCCGAATCGGAGGATGAGCTGCTGCTCGCGGACGAGGAGCTGCTGGAACTGCTTGCGGCAGGCTCCGCGTTGTTCGTATTGTCGCTACCGCGCGGTATGAACAGCACCAGCGCCAGGATCAGCAGCACCACCAGCAGAATAACGCCCGCGATACTCGCCAAACCCAGCGGGGTGGAGAAGAAGTTCTGGTTCCCGTTATTTGCGGTGAGTTTTTCACGCAGCGTATTTACGGCCCCGGCTGCCCCTCCGGAGGCTTTCTTGGCTGCCGTGCCACCAGCCGCAGCCGCCGCAGGTGCGGCAGCGTTTGCGGGGTTAAACTGCGCGTTATTCTGGGTGTTTCGGGCATTCTCAGCCGCGAACGATGCGGGGGTCACGGTGCCGGGTGCTGGCGCGTTCGCGACCGGGCCGCTGGCGTTGCCCTGCGTACCGTCAGCCGGGGTGGCCTGCACGTCGCGGGCTGTCAGTCCGGTACCTTGCCTCTGGCTCGGCTGGGACTGATCGGCTGGGGGCTGCTGGTCTGCCTGGGCCTGCCCCGCCTGCGGGTTCTCCGGCTGGGCACCGGGTTGGCTTTGCGGGTCATACCCGTAGCCGGTGCCTGCCGTATCCTGCCCGTACCCCTGGGCGGCGTCCTGGCCGTAGCCGGAGACACCGTAATCCTGGCCGTAGTTCTGCGCACCATCCTGCCCGTAGCCGGGTGACTGCGCCGCGCCGGGGTCGGTGCCGTACGAGGCGCCCTGCGCTGGTGCGCCGCCCTGGTTCGCGGAATTCATGGGAGCGGCACTTTGCTGGTTTGGCAGCGGAATCTGCGAGGTGTGATCCGCCAGCTCGGGGTTAATCGGCTCCGGCAGGATCGGAGGAACAGCCGGTGCTGCGGCCTCAGGGGCCTGATCGGAACCTGCCCCAGCGGATGCTGCGGGTGCAGCAGCCGGTGCCGCGGGCTGGTTGGTGGGCTCTTCTGAGAGCCCGTACCCTGAAGGGTCTGCCGTGTATGACTGCTTGCCGGTTTCGCTAGCTGCCACATGCGACTGTGCCGCACCGGTACCCTCGGGGAAGGTCGCTGCGGGCAGAATAGAGGCCGGTTTAGCGGCCTCATCCGCGCCCGATGCCTGCTGCGCAGCGTCAGTTAGCCCGTAAGGCTCCTGCTGGGGTTCTGGTTCAGGGTCGGGGGTGTGAGACACAGCCTCCTGCTGGTGTTTCCCAGCCTCATGAGCTTTAGCGTCACGAGCCTCGACACTATACTCCTGGGCACCATATTCTTGGTCACCATCGGTTTCGGCGCTGGTGTTTTCGGTACCGTGTGCCTCAACGTTGTGGTCTTTAGCGCTGTATTCCTCAGTGCGGCGGGACTCGCGGGGCGCATCCTCAGCCTCTTCTGCGGTATCCTTCGCGGCGTGCCGCGGCTTTACCTGGGACGGCTGCTCGGTGGAGGGCTCCTCACCCTCGGTGCGGGCCTCATCATCCTGGGCGGTGTGCTGGGCCGCGGCGGAGGTGTCGTGGAACTCAATCAGGGGCGAGTTCACCGGCGAAGGCAGCGCATCCTCATCCTCAGACGGGGTACTTTCAGCATCCTGAACCGAGGGTGTTTCCTTCGGCTCGAACGGCTCATCATCGTCGAGGGGGGACAGCGCAATAGTTGCCGCGTCTGCGGGAATATTTGCTGCGGTATCCACCGATGAGGCGGTGGTAATGTCCGGTGCCTCAACGCTCGCGCCGAGCATCCGCTCACCCTCATACACGAACGGTTGGGCGTTATCGTCCTCAGCCGCTTCGGCTGCCCTGCGGCGGCGCTTGGGAGGCTCGTCACCGCCCATAATGTCATCGGCGGAGGTGCGGGTTGCCGCATCCGACTTCTGCTCCTGCACCGCAATACCTTCAGGCGGGGTGGGCAGAGGCATAATATCGTCGGCGCCCGCACCGCTGAGGGTGGGCCCCTGCCGCTGCTGCCGCTCGCCTGTGTCCGCCTGCTCTTTCTGAACCTCATCGGCGGCGGGGCTCGTGGCGGCGTGTTTTGCGGCGTGCTGTGCCGCACCGTCGGTTTCTTCAGCTGCTGACGCGGTGCTCTCAGCGGCACCCTGGGTGTTCTGTGCGGGCTTCGCGTCGTCTTTGGGCTGTTTCTTCTTCGGCTGAATCTTAATGAGCCCCTGGGTGTCGAGGTTTTCGTTCACCTCAATACTGATGTGCTCACCGGGTGCACCCTCGTTTGATGCACTCATCTCCTGCGCCTCACGCACCTGCGCGAACCGGCGCAGAGCGTTCTTCACGGGTTCGGGCTGCTCCAGCTCTTCGGCTGTGGTGGCACCGGTGCGGGTCTCGGCGGCGGGGGTGTCTTGCTCGGGGGAGGTTTGCTCAGAAGAAATGTGTTCAGCGGAAACCTGCTCAGCGGCACCCTTTTCGGTGGAGGATTGCGCGTACTCTTCGTCCCGTGCAGCACGCCGCGCAGCCCGGGAATCACCAGAATCAACCGTATCCGTTTGGTTTTCCTCGGTCTCGGGGAGTGGTGCAGGGGCAGCGGCGACCGGCTCGGGCGAACCGGCATGGGTGCCCTCCTGCTCGTCCGCACCCGCTGCGGGAGCAGCCTGAGCGGGCTCATCCTTCTGCAGTTCGCTCTTTATTGCATCACCAACGGGGATGCTGGGGGGAGTGTCAGCTTCCCGGTGCGCGTCAACGTCAGCGGTTACCTGCGACTCCGCCAGCTCATCTGCAGCGGGGGAGGCAGTAGTGCTCTCACGCTGAAAATCAGCGGGCTCCGGCAGGGTAGGCTCGCCGCTAACAGGCTGGGCGTGCCGGGGCGTGTCCTCGGCGATCTCGGCCACCTGCGGCCCGCTCGTGGACTCACTAGCTGGCTGGGTGTGCGCTGCCGAAGCGGCGCTAGCCTGCTCGTCCTTGGCATCAGTTGTGTTCTGCTCAGCCTGCTGGGCGGCTGCGCGCTCGGCAGCTTCACGCTCGGCGGCCTCCTGCGCCGCCTGCTGAGCCATGAACTGCTCGCGGGCGGCCCGGCGGGAAGTCGGCTGGGGCATGTTCTCGGGCATACCCGCCACAGCCTGCCCACCGTTAAAACCGTTTGACTGCCCTTCCACTACCTGCGGGTGTCCGCCAGGCTGCGGCTCGGTGGTGTTCGCCGGGCCGTTTGGCTGCAGGCGGGCGCGCTCAGCCTCGTAGTGTGCGGCATGAGCCGCACGGGAGGGGTGCGAGGTGGCCTGCGCCATCCTGAAGTCATCATTAAGCGGGTCAAAAGAGGTGGTGCGCGGCTTCTGCTCTTGCCCCTGTTCAGTACCGTTACTGTTCTCCGCGGTCACCGTGTCGTGTTCGAGGGCGGAATGTGCGGGTGCGTTATGAGATACAGCGGTATCGACGGTTCGCTCTGTGCCCGCCTGCTCCTGTATAGGAAAACTGCCGGTGGCGGGGGCTGCGGGACTATGCTGCGCGTGTTCCTGTGGGGTGGGGGCAATAACCGAGTCGTCACCCGCTAGAGTGTAGTCGTCGCCAACGTGTGCCGGAAGCTCATCCATGGGCTCCTCATACGCCGTGCCTTCGTCGTTGAAATCGGCGGAATCGGTGGGCTCCTCAATCCACAGCTGCCACCCGGCCGGGACCGGGCCCCACGCGGGGTCGGGGCGCCAAGTGGGGGTGGGTTTCCAGCCTTTGGGGGGTTTGGGCCAATTCGGCGGCGGATTAAAAATCAGTGCCATGAGAAGCCTTCCTTCTGCCCGCGCCACCCCCATACCCGGAAGCGATGGCGCGCACAATCTAAACAAGAGAAATACGGTAACCATAGAATTATGTCATATTTACCGCTAAAATACCCTGTAACAGTCACTTAGACAACCCCACGGCGCAACGTTGCGTGAGCATCGAAAAGTTGCAGGAGCGGCATAGATTATGAGCACTAATTCGTCGGAGCCCAAACGGCACCCCGAGCACAACCACCACGCAGGCACAAACCAACAGAGGCCGCAGGATACGAGGCAAAAATCACCTAAATCATCCGCTACTTCCCCAGCCCCTGAGACCACCTCAGGGGTTACTGATGTGCCCTGGAGCAGCTCCAATACCGCTGCTCAAAGCGCCGAGAGCACCGCCTCGGGTTCGGGTAGTGAGCAGGACCCTGTCCAGGCGGCCCCCGTCAGCCCAGGGGATGATCCGCGGCCGGTATCGCAGCTGCTTGCCCTGCCGCCGCTAACGGACGCTATTAAGCAGGTCTCTAAGAACCCCGAGAACCCACCGGCGCACGGCTCGTATGCGGTGCCCGTATATAACCTCGACCCCAGTCTCACCTCCGATATGTCGGCCTCTGTTGAGCGTACCCTGCCGTACCACCGGTTGGCCTTTGCCGATGGCCGTTCCCGCTGGTTCACGCCCCTGCTGGAGGGCCTGGTGGCTCTGGTAGTCTACGTGGTTCTGATTACTCTGTTTACCGTGGTGATGATGAGCATCCCACTGATCATCCGTGCGGATAAAACAACTGACTTCGGAACCTACATAAGGGACGATGTACTGAATGATCCGCTGGCTATGTTCTTCGTATTCGGTTCAGTTGCTCTTATGTTCCCTGCCATACGTGTTGCACGCCTGATTTTCGGTCCCCGTCCATGGGGCCTGGTGCACTCGGTGCAGCGCCGGGTCCGCTGGTCGCTTCTGCTGACGGCGCTGGTGGTTGGTGCCTTCTGTTATGGGCTGCTTTCCCTGCTGACGCTGATGCTGGACGGCTTCTCATCCATCGGTTTCCACCACAAGCAACCGCATGAGGTTGCTTTCTGGCTGAACATGGTGTTGCTTCTTGTTCTGGTGCCATTGCAGTGCTACGCGGAGGAACTGGTATTCCGCGGCTACCTGATGCAGACCATCGGCCGGTGGCTCAAGAACCCGGCGTGGGCGATTCTGCTCCCAGCTCCCTTCTTCATGCTTGCCCACGGCTACGACCTGTGGGGGCAAGCCTCAATAGTGGTTATGGCGGTGCTCGCGGGGTTCCTCTGCTGGTACACGGGCGGCTTAGAGGCAGCTATCGGGATGCATGTGATGAATAATATAACAACGATGGCGATGGGTATGTTCGCGAACACGGACCCGCTTCAGATGCAGAGCAGCGGCACCCCCACCGATTTCGCGATGGTGCTCGCCACCGAGGTTCTCTACACGGCGGCCATCTGCTGGTTCACACACTACCGCGGCTACCTGCGCACTGCCACGTTCACCGTGCAGGATCCGAAGCAGAGCCACGCGCCCGTGCAGTTCTCGCCCGCCCAGGCCTCTCAGGGGCACTCACCCCAGTCGCCGGAGCAGCCGAAACAACAGGGGAAGTAACCTCCCCCAAAAAGCTCACGGTGCGGTGTGCCGGTGCGGGTTGAGAACCCACACGGGCGCACCGCACGCATCATCTGGTGTTTCCGGTCAGAGTCAGTCTCTCTTCACGCGGGGTAAAGCAGCATTTCTTGCTTTTACCTCACGGGAAGAGGCTTTTTAGCACCCCAAAACTCTCGCGTGAAGGTAGGCTTAAAACATGAGTGTAGACGCAGTGAAAAACATCGAAGACCTAGCACAGTTCGTTGAGGACTCGCCGGTTTCTTACCTGGCGGCGCGCACCGTGGCGCGGCGCCTGCAGGGGGCCGGGTTTACCGAACTGACCGAGTCTGAGACGTGGCCCGACTCCGCCGCGACGGGGCGCCATTTTGTGGTGCGTGACGGCGCGATTATTGCGTGGGCGGGCGGGCGTCAGGCGTCTGCGGCGAGCGGCTACCGGGTGCTGGGTGCACACACCGATTCGCCCGCGCTGAAAGTTAAACCGAAATCTTCGCTCACGGTTAAAGGCTGGCACCAGATCGGTGTTGAGAACTATGGTGGGGGGCTGCTGAACTCGTACCTTGACAGGGAGCTGCGTTTGGCGGGGCGGCTGACGGTGCACGAGGGCGGCACCCTGCGTGACCGGTACGTGTGCACGCCGCCGCTGGCGCGCATCCCCCAGCTGGCCCCGCACCTGGACCATAAACGGAACGAGCTGGTTCTTGATAAACAGTTCAACCTGTACCCGATTTGGGGTATTGACCCGGGGCAGAACGATGTGCTCGCATACTTGGGGCGGCACACGGTCGATGAGGGCGGCGACGTTGACCCCGCCACCGTGGTTGGCTACGACCTGCTGACCGCCGATTCTCAGCCGGGGCGCCGGTTTGGGCAGCACGGCGAGTTTTTTGCCTCCGGCCGGCTGGATAACCTGTCGTCGGTGCACGCGGGGCTGTGCGCGCTGGAGCGGTATGTGGCCGATAACGCCGACGAGCACGCATCCCACACCGTGATGCTCGCCGGGTTCGACCATGAGGAGGTCGGCTCGGAAACCCGCAGCGGCGCGGCTGGCCCGTTCCTGGAAGATGTGCTGGTGAGGCTGTCGGCGGCACGCG